>QQTW01000554.1_pt1 | contig 23618 bp, 28 predicted proteins | sample 1904831 | NCBI WGS metagenome assembly QQTW01 (sample SAMN09435610, study PRJNA476489) | Subsurface metagenome, whole genome shotgun sequencing project. | reverse complement strand
GCTTGAGTTGCTCGGTAAGTTCTGAGGCTCGGAAGGAAAAGCTTAAAGTTGATTGCATAGCGACTATCGGTAAATACCCTTACTTGTTATGAGATCTTCACATTGCCTAATTTATTGTTCCCAAACTAAATAGATTGCTAACATCCTCCAACTAAAATTTAAGTGCTACCAAGAGCGGAGATTGGGATAAGCAAGTACCGAGCTAATTAAAAAGTTTTGCCTTCAACGTAGAATCATCCAATTACCAAGCAAATTGTTTATTCTTAAATAAAGAAATAAAGACGCAGCTAGATAAACTCAGCTTGAATTTTCATTTTTGCTCGATCGCGCTCTGCTGTTGTCATCCGTTGTCCTACGTAAGTATCTGTCAAGATGATTAAAATAAATGCGTGTTAAAGAATTCTGTGTTTAAGAAACTCTCCTTTAGACTGGTAGTAGTTCTTTTAGGGCTGTGGCTGATTTTCGATCTAGTCTCGCGTTTGGGAGCAGAAATTTTCTGGTTTGCAGAAGTCGGTTACTTACAAGTATTTTTGCTCAGAATCAAAACTCAAGCATTGTTATGGGCGATCGCTTTTAGCATTACCGCCTTTTATTTACTAGGCAATTTGAGTCTGGCGCAACGGCTGACAAGGCGGGAAGTGCAGGGTGCAGGAGGCAGGATGCAGGGGAATCTCCAATCCAAAATCACGCCACTTGTCACTCCCTCGTCGTCGCTGGGGTTGCGCTTTTTCCTTCCTTTAGTATTGGGATTAAACTTGTTAGCCGGATTGCTGGTTTTGCACTATGGACAAGTTGCCTTGCAATACTGGCATCCTAACTTGAACGGAGCGAATGTCTCTCCAACGCTCCCAGCTTTATTTAGACCAGAGTCTATTTTGACGCTGGCAAGACAGGTAAGATCTCAAGCAGGGTTAGTTGGTTTGCTGCTGGGAATAGCGATCGCTATCTCTATTTATCCGCGATTTTTGCTCAATGCGATCGCCCTGGCGATGAGTGCAATATTCGCTACTGTTTTGTCTGGGAATTGGGCTAGGGTGTTGGAATATTTGCAACCTACTACCTTTAACAGCACCGATCCTGTATTTAATAGCGATATCAGCTTTTATATCTTCGCCCTACCAATCGGTGAATTATTGGAGTTTTGGCTAATTGGATTGTGTTTGTACGGTTTAGTTGCTGTCACCTTGACTTATTTATTATCAGAAGATAGCTTAAGTCGAGGTAGTTTTCACGGCTTTTCACAGGGACAACAGCGACATTTACAGGGATTGGGTGGCGGCTTTATGTTAGCAGTCGCTCTGAGCTATTGGCTGTCGCGCTATGAATTACTGTATTCTTTACGTGGGGTGGCTTACGGTGCTAGTTATACAGATATTGCAATACAGCTACCAGTTGATACTGTATTGAGTCTAGTTGCTGTTGCGATCGCACTAAGTCTATTCTGGAGCATAACATTCGGGTTGCCCAAAATTGCTAAGCGCAGCCTATTTTACGGATTAGGAATATATATATTGATAGCAGCGATCGCAGGCGTTGGATTGCCATTGGCAGTACAACGTTTAGTAGTACAACCGAACGAATTAGCACGGGAACAGCCTTATATTCAGCGCAGTATTGCCCTCACCCGACAAGCATTTGATTTAGATGATATTGATACGAGAACGTTCGATCCCAACGGGCAACTGACTTATGCTGATATTCAGGAAAACGATCTAACAATTCGCAATATTCGCCTTTGGGATCAGCGCCCTCTACTAGAAACTAACCGCCAACTTCAACAAATTCGACTTTACTATCAATTTCCTGATGCCGATATTGACCGTTATACTTTGCAACAAGATGTATCGGGAGGCAAACCTAGTGCAGCTCAAAAGCAGCCGCAAAAGAACCAAAATTTGGCAAAGGTAGCCAACACAGAACGACGGCAAACATTAATTGCTGCTAGGGAGTTAGATTACAGTGCAGTACCCCAGCAGGCGCAAACGTGGGTTAACCAACACCTGATTTATACTCACGGTTATGGTTTTACCCTTTCTCCAGTCAACGTTGTTGGTGCTGGCGGGTTGCCAGAATACTTTGTTAAAGATATCGGTGTAAGTGAAACTAGTAATAATGGTAGTCCGCTTACTACATCCAACGAAGCGATCGCAGCAAGTATTCCAATTGAGCATCCGCGCATTTATTACGGTGAGATTACCAACAACTACGTCATGAGTCCAACTAAAGTCAAAGAGTTGGATTATCCCAGTGGTAATGATAATACTTACAATACTTACGATGGTTTGGGTGGAATCAGCATTGGTTCAAACTGGCGGCGGTTGCTATTTGCCAAGTACCTGAATGATTGGCAGATGCTGCTAACGCGGGACTTTCAACCGCAGACTAAGCTGTTGTTTCGACGTAATATTAACCAAAGGATTCGGGCGATCGCTCCCTTTTTGCAGTATGATAGCAATCCTTATCTTGTGGTTGCAGATGCACAAGAAGGGCAGGGGGATCTGAGTCAGCAGGGAAAGAAAAATCAAAATTATCTCTATTGGATTGTAGATGGATATACGACGAGCGATCGCTATCCTTATTCCGATCCTGGGAGTGAAAGAATTAACTACATTCGTAACTCGGTTAAAGTCGTAATTGATGCCTATCATGGCTGGGTTAAATTCTACGTTGCAGATCCAAGCGATCCGATCGTTGCGACTTGGCAGAAAATATTTCCCGGACTATTCCAACCGCTGAGTGCTATGCCAGCAACTCTTCGCAGTCATATTCGGTATCCTGTAGATTTCTTCAGCATTCAGTCTGAAAGATTGATGACTTATCACATGACAGATCCACAGGTTTTCTATAATCGGGAAGATCAGTGGCAGATCCCCAATGAAGTTTACGGTAATGAACCCAAATTAGTTGAACCATACTACTTGATTACCAGTCTGCCTAGCGTTCCGTTTGAAGAATTTATTCTGTTGTTACCTTATACTCCTAGGCAAAGGACTAATTTGGTTGCTTGGCTGGCGGCGCGATCGGATGGTGAGAATTACGGTAAGTTATTACTCTACGAGTTTCCCAAACAGGAGTTAGTCTATGGACTAGAGCAAATTGAAGCCAGGATTAACCAAGATCCAGAAATCTCACAACAAATTTCGCTTTGGAATCGCCAGGGTTCAAGGGCAATTCAGGGTAATTTATTGGTGATTCCGATTGAACAATCCCTGCTTTATGTCGAACCAATTTATTTAGAAGCGGCGCAAAACAGCCTACCAACGCTGGTACGGGTAGTTGTTGCTTACGAAAATCGGATCGTGATGGCAGAAACTTTGGAACAGGCGCTGCAAGCCATATTCCAGAAACCAGATACTGCTGCTCCTCCGATTGTCCGTCCCGTCGAGGAACCAACACAGTGAACTTATAGCAAAAAGTTATTGCATGAGTAAAACGGATTTTACAGGTCGCTTAACCTGCTTTTCCTAAGTGTTAAATTTGCTATAAAAGGTCTTGCTTATAATTACCGTTAGGTAATATTTTAGTGGTTAAAGTTTATAGGCAACGATCCTCTAAGGAGAGACTCACATTTTAGGCAGCTAGTTCTTGAACAAGAACGAAGGGCTGGACAATCAAGGTATTAAATCGCTTATTGCGATCGCCATTCCAATCTGATAACTGAGTAGTTGAGGGTTTAGCAAGCAACTCCTCACTAATCCAATTTTGCACCACAGCCGTGTTATCGCTGGCGATCGCCACCCCAACATCTAGTAAATCTAGTGGTTGAGCCACTACTACCACAACATCACGCTGGGCGTGGGGAATTAGCCATTCCCATTCAGCTTCATCTAGATTTTCTGCTAGTTGCGCTTTTAAATCTTGCATTATTATCAAATCCTTTTATTACTTGGTTTAGGCTATTGTGTGCTTAGCGTGTGGAGTGTGGGGATAAGGGGGATAAGGGGACAAGGGAAGAATTACCAATTAATACTTCATACTAGAGACGCGATATATCGCGTCTCTACATACTTCATACTTCACATTTCATCACCGTCCTAAATTGTGCATTGCCACGATCGCATCTGCACACTGTTGCGTCACAGCTTGCAATTCCTCACGATTTGTAGAACTAGGATACGCGATTGCCTCACCAATCCTGACAGTAATTGGTACTGAACCAGGAACCGCCGAACCCTTATTTAAAATCCTCTGAGTTCCCCACAAACTGACTGGTAATAGTGGGGAACGCGCCTTCGCTGCAATCAGTGCTGCACCTAATTTAGGATCTGATATTCCTCCGTCTGCTGTGCGAGTCCCTTGTAAGAAAACCCCAGTAGCCCAACCATTTTCGAGACACTTAAGTGCTGCACGAATAGCACTGCGATCGGCACTACCCCGACTCACTGGATATGCACCGTATAATTCAATTGCTTGTTTCAAAATCGGGACACGAAACAGTTCTTCCTTTGCCATGTAGGCGACAGGACGCTTGACACAACAAGAAAGAATAGGCGGATCGAAGTCACTGGCATGATTACTCACAACCACCAATGGCCCTTGCTGCGGTACATTTTCCGCACCATATATCCGCCCCCGAAAGTAAAGGTGCAGCATGGGACTAACTATCGAATATTTAAATAGGTAGTAGAGCAGTAAGCTAATATACGGTTCGCGGCTTCTTGACATAGGCTGACGGGGCTGACGGGGCTGAGGAGGCTGACGGGGCTGAGGGGGCTGAGGGTGAAAATCCCTACTAACCACCAACCACTAACCACTAACTGGTAAGTCTTCGAGACTGCTAACATTTTCTAAGGTTAAGTTAGGGCAGGTACGTTTAATTAAACCAGTTAGGACTGTACCAGGACCTATTTCTACCACTCGCTCAATGCCTTCTTCTGGTAAGCGCAGAGAAGTTTCACGCCAACGCACCGATCCTGTAATTTGACGGCTCAAGCGCTCTTTTAACACCTTAGTATCCATACTGGGTATGGGTTCAACATTAGATAGCACTGGTATCTGTGCTGGCTTGAAAGTGACCGATTCCAGCACTTGCTGAAATTCAGTTGCTGCTGCTGCCATGAACGGAGAATGAAACGCTCCTGATACTTTTAAGGGGATCGCTCGCTTTTTCTTGACTTGGGATATCACCGCTTCCACAGCTGCTGGTGTCCCGGAGATCACCGCCTGAGCTGGACTGTTGTCATTAGCTAGGACAACATCAGGGGTTTGTTGAATTTGTTGTTCTAGTTGTTCGCGTTCAAAGCCAATTAAAGCCGCCATCATACCACCTGCGACGCTATCCATCAGTTCTGCTCGACGCTGGATCAGGCGTAACCCGGCAGACCATTCAAACACTCCAGCAACATACAGGGCAATGTATTCTCCCAGGCTGTGACCTGCCACCAAGTCTGGCTGCTGCCGTTTTTCCCGCAGCAAGTCTGCCAAAATGCTTTCTACCACATACATACAGGGCTGCGTATAGAGAGTGCGCGAGATTTTATCATCCTCACTTTGGCAGATCTCAATTACAGACCAACCTAAAATTTCTTCAGCTAGGTCAAATCGATCTTTGGCATAGCTGATGTCTAATAAATCCATGCCCATGCCGATCGCTTGCGAACCTTGCCCCGGAAACACCCATGCCGTCTTAGTCATTTGTCCGTCGATTTTGGATTTTAGATTTTAGATGAGCGGATTTTAGATTTTAGATTTTAGATGAGCGGATTTTCTCCCTCTGCTTTCTGGGCTACCTCTGCTCCCCCTGCTGCCATAACGAGGAGTATATAACTCAAGACGAGTCACTTTCCCCACTGAAAAATTGCCGATCCCCAAGTTAAGCCAGCACCAAAGCCAGAGGTAGCAATGATGTCATTGGGTTTAATTTGACCTTGACGTATTGCTTCATCTAGGGCAAGGGGAATAGAGGCAGCTGAAGTGTTGCCATAGTGGGCAAGATTACTAATAACTTTTTCTGGTGGAATTTTTAGACGCTCAGCCACAGCATCGAGAATACGCTGATTAGCTTGATGTAACACCAGCCAATCTATTTGGTCAATACTGAGGTTAGCGCGGAATAAAGCTTTATCAATGACTTCTGGTACTTTTTGTACAGCAAAGCGATAGACTTCTTTGCCGTTCATGGTGATGTGTTCGTAGGTGCCATCACCGACTTCAACGCCATCAATTAGTTGTTTTGGTTGAGCTTTGTAGGCAAGGTTAAGGCAATGATTTTCTGTGCCATCGCTTTTGAGTTCAAATCCCAATAAGCGATCGCGCTCTCCCGCCTGCATTACCACTGCTCCAGCACCGTCTCCGAACAGTACGCAAGTGCGGCGATCGTCCCAGTCTACCCAACGCGACAGAATATCTGCCCCAATCAGCACGACGTTTTGATAAACTCCTGTCCTGATGAACTGCGCTGCGGTGACAAGTCCAAACACAAAGCCAGAGCAAGCCGCTGTCATGTCAAAGGCTACCGCCCCAGTGGCTCCTAACTGAGCCTGAATTTTACAAGCAGTACCAAATAAGTCATCGGGGGTTGAGGTTGCCAGAACGATCAAATCGATCTCGGCTGGTGTTATTCCCGCCATCGCGATCGCATTTTTTGCTGCTTCTGTTGCGATCGCACTCAAGGACTCCGATGGTGCAGCAAGTCGCCGCTTTCCAATCCCAGTACGGCTTCTAATCCACTCATCTGAAGTTTCAACCAGTTGACTTAAAACCTGGTTCTCCAAAACGGTTTCTGGAGTTGCCGAACCGCTGCCCGTAATTACTACCCCTGATTTTTGTACCATGCTTCTCCCAAATTATCAGTGAGAAGAAAGGAGTCAGAAGTCAGAACGACAGGAGTCAGAAGAAATAACTGTTCATCCTTCATCCTTCATCCTTTTCCTCACTCCTCGCTCCTCACTTCACTACCACTTACTGCTGATTTTTGACCAAGCTGATTTTGAGATTTAATTTTCTCTAATACCTGGTTCGCAACTGCTTCTTTTGCCAAGCGAATCGCATTAAAAATCGATGGTGCTTGCGAACTACCGTGACTAATAATACAAACTCCTGCCACGCCCAACAACAAGCCGCCGCCGTGTTCTGCATGGTCGACCCGCTGCTTAATCCGCTTGAGATTTGGTTTAAGTAGCGCCGTTCCTAGCTGACCGCGCAATCCTTGAGGTAACTCTTCCCGCAGGATTTGCAGCAACACCTCACCCACTGCTTCGGCAAACTTGAGCAAGATGTTACCAACAAAGCCATCGCAAACAATCACATCGAAGTGACCGGAAAGAACATCTCGTCCTTCAGCATTGCCAATAAAAGTGACATTGGGATTTGCCTGGAGCATTTGGTGAGTCCGGATAGCCAAATCGTTACCCTTGCACTCTTCCTCTCCGATATTCAGAAGTCCTATCTTCGGATCGGGAATGCCCAAGACGTACTGACTGTAAACCGATCCCATGACGGCAAACTGCTCCAAAAACTTGGGACGGCAGTCAACAATTGCCCCAACATCGAGGATTAACACCTGCTTGCTGGCAAGGATAGTTGGAAACACTGCGCCAATAGCAGGGCGCTCAATTCCTGGTAGTCGCCCTAAGCGCAACAAAGCTGCTGCCATAGCGGCTCCAGAATGACCTGCTGACACCACTGCATCTGCCTGCTTTTGCTTGACCAAATCCATTGCTACGTTGATAGAAGCCTTGGGTTTGCGCTTGATGCCGCTTAAAGGCTCCTCATGCATTTCAATTGTTCCCTCGGCGGGAACGATTTCCAGTTGATCCAAAAGAGTCTTGGACGGCAGGGCGGCTTCAATTTGCTCAGGGTCGCCCACCAGTATTACTTCTACATCCAATTCCTCCCGTGCCCGCAGTGCGCCAATAACGATTTCGGCGGGTGCGTTATCTCCCCCCATGGCATCAATTGCGATTCGTGCGCGAGTCGTTCCCATTGATGAAAGTTCCAGAAACCTTAAAGATCTTACCAGATGCTCTTCACCTAACTAGCACCCTTTGTGGTGATGCCACAGCCATTTTTGCTGAAATATTTGGACAGAGAAGAATCTTTCACTTCAAGCAGTGAGGCTGACTTGAAGCCGCTGACTGTCTTGAGTGCCAAATATCAGCTAATGGAGTTAAGTAAGACAGAAGGTTTTTAATTATAGATTCAACTCTGTTATCTAAATTTGCGATATTTCGTCGATAAGTATTTAATTATTTCAATCACTGAAGCGGGATTCATCCCGATCAGATCCCGCCTCTAGAGATAAAACACCACTGGCGATAAAAGGTGTGTTTGACTTGAATGATAACCGCCCTATATTGGGAAAAATTAAACTGGTCTGGCATAAAATCGCTAAAAATTGGACAATTTTCTACACAGATAACACGACGGAGGCTATGAACAGCTTGTCTTGCGGGAAAAATCGGGCGTTTATTGCCAGAATATTGATTTAAATTGATCATCTGCCCGTTTCCGGTTTTTCCCCAAGTCAGCCTGCCCAAAGCTGAACCCTAGGGCCGCTAATAGCAAAAATTAAACCTTTAATACTACAAGAGGTAAGTGCAGAATGTTGGATTTAATTGGATCGGGGTTAGTGTCTTTTTGGCTTGGTGTGGCTGGAGTACAAGCCAAACCACTGGAGGCTATTGAGGTATTGGCGTTGCAAAGTAGTCCGGCGTTAGTTTTAGCCGCCGCTCCCCATCCTGCCGAAGTGGCTACAATCGGGCAATATTTACACAAACTAGAAACCGAGGGATTAGGCAGAGCTAATCAGGGAATCTGGATGCAATCAGGCCCAATACTAATGGCTAACAACAATGGTACAGTTCCCTTGCCTGCTGCCTCGTTAACTAAAATTGCCACAACTTTGGCTGCTTTGAAAACGTGGCGATCTGATGGTCATTTTGAAACGCTAGTTAGTGCGACAGGACCGATCGCCAATGGAGTGCTACAAGGCGATCTGGTTATTACTGGCGGTGGCGATCCTTTGTTTGTTTGGGAGGAGGCGATCGCTCTTGGTAACAGTCTCAATTCTTTGGGCATTCATCACGTTACTGGCAATTTGACGATCGCTGGTAATTTCGCCATGAACTTCAAATCCGACCCCCAAATTGCCGGGGAATTACTCAAACAAGGATTAGACTCTACCACTTGGAAAGCGGCAGTTAAACACCAATATTCTACCCTACCTCCTGGAACAGTCCGCCCTAATGTAAAGATTTCTGGAGTGGTGCAAGTACAAACAATTCCCAACCCTAAACAAATTTTGTTATTGCGCCACCATTCTTTACCTTTATCGCAAATCCTCAAGGAAATGAATGTTTACAGTAACAACGACATGGCCCAAATGTTGGGGAATTCTCTCGGAGGAGCTTCTGTTGTACGACAACGAGCTGCGGCTGCGGCTGGGGTGTCAGAGTCTGAAATTCTGCTCAAGAATACTTCTGGACTGGGAGTTGAAAATCGGATTTCCCCAAGAGCTGTTTGTGCGATGTTTATGGCAATTCAAAGAGAATTGCAGCGCGATCGAATGAGTGTAGCCGATTTGTTTCCTGTCTCTGGAGTAGACCATCGCGGCACGTTAGAAGCTCGTCATTTACCAACGGGTGCGGTACTCAAGACTGGGACTTTAAATGATGTGAGTGCCTTAGCAGGAGCGATACCAACCCGCGATCGCGGTTTGGTTTGGTTTGTCATTATTAATCGAGGCTGGAATATTCAGCGTTTGCGAACTAGTCAAGATCAGTTATTGCAACGGCTGATAGCGCAGTGGCACTTAGCACCAGTAGTCCCAGCCGAAATCGCTCCCCATTATGTTGACAGAACTCCTACCCCATTGGGTGGAGCTAGTCGGAATGACATTTTGTACAGAACTTGAAGAGTTGAAAAGAAGCGACCTCACAACTTGCCCGCCCTGTCTATCAGTTGTTACACTTTGTCATTCGATTGATAGCTACTTAACATCCATAGCCTTTCTAAAACCTCAATATTTCGGCGTAGAACGGCAGCCTGATTATTACAATGCTTAATGTATAAAAATAAAAATAGTCCTGAGCTAATACTGCCAACGCAAACAAGCAAGAGCAACACTTCAATAGGGTTTATATTGTCATATTGGTTTATTGGATCTACTGAGCTTTGCTGTGTAGAAATCAGTACTGGCGCAGGCATTGATTTATTACTGTCGATCGCTTCGTACTGACTATTTTCAACTTGACACTGTAAAGAATACTGTGTGTCTTTTACACAAACCAAATGCTGTATCTTTTCTTCATTCCTTTGCTCCGTCAATCCAGCGCCAAATGCCTTTTGCACTGGAGCGAGTAGAGCTGAAGTAGCTAAACAGACTGTTAAAAGATTATAAAGTTTAAAATTCATCAATTTTTCCTTTGGTGAATACTAGCTTTGTGTATAAAAAATTCAAGTAACAATTGTTAATATTTTAGGCAGTCCAAGTTAACACTCGGCAGCTACTAATCATCAAAATTTACTCGGAAAATAGTGTCGGAGCAGGTAGAATTAGCATAAAAAATCTTGTCCGTTATTCTACATTGTTATATTTATAGCTCTACGCATATACATTAGGACAGGATTTGAAAGCGGCATCAACACAATCGCGAAAGCTATCAAATTCATCCCACCGTTGCCGCATCCAATTCTTGAGTACAAACCACCAACGCTCGATTTTATTTAAGTCTGGAGAATAAGCAGGGAGATACCAGATCTCACATCCCGCCTCTGCTACAATTTCCTCAATCGCCTGAGAATGATGGAAACTAGCATTATCGATGATGATGACATCCCCCATTTGCAGTTGGGGTATCAAACACTCTGCTAACCACATTTCAAACAAGTCTCGGTTGCAAGCACCTTCAAACGTCATCGGTGCAAATAGCTTCTCCTGCTTGAGAGCAGCAATCCAACTAACTCTTTCGGTGCGTTTGCCAGACTTGAGGGCATAGAAACGTTGTCCAATCTCGCAGTAGCCATAGGGATAGTCCTCTCGGTTATCGATGCCTGCTTCATCCACGTACACCAGTTGCGCAGTAGGGATGGTTTTCAATCGTTCTTGGAAGGCTTGGCGCTTGAACTGATCCCGTTCTCGATACCCGTATGTTTTTTTTTACGACTTAAGCCAAGCTTTTGCAGGGCATCGCTGATATTTTGCTGCGTTACCCCCTCTCCCCACAGCGAAGCCAGTTGTGCTTGGGTCTTATCTCCGTGTTTCTGAGCAAACTCACCAAAGCGCTCCCAATCGATGATTTTGTGCCGACAGCCTTTCTGAAAGTTTGTGATGGCTTGATAGTCCCCGGTTTGTTCTTCCCGCTTGAGCCACAGGTCTAAAGTATTGCGGCTGAGCTTCAACATCCGACACACATCGCTTTTACGTTCGCCGCGCTTCACTGCCTCGATCGCTTTAGTGCGTAGGTCATAGCTGTAGGGGGCTGCCATCGTGATTATTGATGCTCTACTATCCCTACTATAGCGTCCTAATACAGCTTCGTAGGGCTATAACTTACCAACAGATCGGGGAAGAGTCCCCTTTGCCCTAAGAAGCGAAATGGGAGAAGCCATTGCGAAGATACTACTAGAGGGCGATTACAGTAACCAAGTCTATAAGCTCACAGGAAGTGAGTCCTATTCCTTTGACGATGTTGCTGCTACCCTTTCCGACTTGTCAGGCAAAGAGGTAAGTTATACACCGATTGAAAAGTCAGCCTTTGAGGCGCAAATGAAAGAACGGGGTGTCTCCGAAACTATGATTGAGCGGATCGCAGGGTTTCTAACCGACATTAAAAACGGGCAGGAAGACGAAGTAAGCCCTGTTCTGGAGAATCTTCTTGGGCGAAAGCCTGCATCGCTTCGAGAGGGGTTAAAAACTCTTTTCAACTTATAGGCAAATCCTGCCCTTCGTGCCCCGATCGCGCTTCCGGTGGTTCTGAAGTAACGTGAGTTCGACAGAGTGAAAAGGTGCAAAAAAAGCTGAGACTGGAATTAGAAGAAAAATCCAAGAGTGTCGAGGGCGATGGAAACTATTGTATCTCGGCTTGATGTGACGCAGATTTTTTGCGAAGTGGATGATTTTTGTCAACAATGGGAACATCTGTGGCAACAAATGCCGCAACTACCAACGATCACAGGAGAGCGTCGAAGCCGCTCACGGATGCATCTGTCGGAAGTTATGACAATTGCGATCGCCTTCCACGGTAGTGGGTATAGAACATTTAAAGAGTTTTATACAATGCAGGTACTTCCCGGCTGGAGACAGGCATGACCAAATTTGGTCAGCTACACAAGATTTATAGAGTTAATGCCGTGTGTTTAATGCTGTTGTGTTGTTTTTTGCATACTCGGACAGGAGAAATAACAGGGATTAGCTTTATCGACTCAACCCCAATTGAAGTTTGTCATCAATGCCGTGTTCATGCCCACAAGGTATTTAAAGGATTAGTTAAATGGGGAAAAAATTCCGTGGGTTGGCATTATGGGTTTAAACTTCATTTGGTGATTAACGAATGTGGAGAATTGCTTGCATTCAAGCTGACAAGTGCAAATATTGATGACCGTCAGCCACTTCCTGACATGACAAAAGACTTGATTGGCAAACTTTTCGGTGACGCCCGGATATATCTCTCAAAAATTATTTGAGGAGTTATATGAACGTGGTTTGCAGTTAATCACCAAATCCAAGAAGAACATGAAAAACCGCTTAGTCAAATTAATTGACAAGATTCTTTTACGCAAAAGAGCAGTCATTGAATCTGTTAACGATCATCTCAAAAATATGTGTCAGATAGAACATTCACGACACCGTAGTGTTTTCAATTTTCTTGTCAATTTGATGGCTGGTTTAGCAGCTTACACCTATTTGCCTCAAAAACCATCGCTCGACATCTACCCCAAAGATTTACCTGCACTACCTCCTGCTGTTTTTTAATTCGTCGAACTCACGTTGAAGTATAAAGACTGATACAACGCACGCGATGTGCGACTAAAATTCCGAAATTGATCCCGTGTTTAAGTTTAAGGGATATGACCAAAATTTAATGTAAGAATTCAGCAAGAGTAAAACCATAGCGATTAATTTTCGACCAGAATTGCTGCCATCGACCTTTGGTGTCAGTCAGGGTTCGCGCTCCTCAAGACAATTCCAGCACCACGTTCTTTCCATTTCATGCCTGCGCCACACTAACGTGCTTTGACAATGACTTTACAAGCGGCTTCGGTAACTCCCGAACCGATGGGGAAATGACGGGCAATAGCTTCGGCACATTGCATTTGAGGTTGTGGTTACGAAAGTAGGTAATGGCATCAAGGAGTCCAGAGAACACTGACTGGGGCAACCGTTTGGGTTCGATTGCTTCCATTTCTGTTAACAAACGACTGGCAGCGCCGACTTGGTGTTTAAGGGTGTGACAATGGGTGTCCATCCAGGCTTGTTGATATTCAATAGAGCGAGGATGGATAGCTTTAGCAACTTTACCCAGATACTGCGTCGCGTGGTAAAAATCTAACAAACATCTGTGGGTGAGTGGCTCTAAAAACGTCCAATTCTCTTTTTGCTCCATCGGCTAAGCCTTGATAATGAGCTTGGGGGTATAACCGCTTTACCTGTTCAACTTCTCGTTGCATCCGTAAAAGAAATGTCGCTCCCCCATGTTCTAGCGCAGCAGCAATACACGCCGTGTGTTGCCGCTCTCCCCGGCGATCATACAAACTAATCGTACCTAGCATTGCTTGCCTCCATCCTCACACAACAATATGCACGTTCCATCCACTCCAATACTTCCCGTTTCAATTGCCATCAGTAACTTTGGTGTTTGATAGTGCCAGTCTTCAACTTTATCGCAAGGCTATGGTGCCGACAGCTTCAGCTAAGGTTTGCACAAATGATCGATGCACAGATCGCTCATGATTCTCCCGTAGGTTACTTTCTAGATCAATGCCAGTTTCCCTCATTAACAGCACGTATTGCTTTGATGGATCTCAACGCTACTGCCTTAGAATTTGCTGCTCAGCGGCTGGTGCGATATCAACCAGAACAATATTGTCGAAACGTCTTAGAACCCATTAGCTTAGAAGCGAAAAAGTTCGATTCTGTATGTATCAACTACCTGCTGCATTGCCTTCCACGATCAATTGAGTCAAAATCGTCGCTTTCGATTATCTTCGAGCGATAATGAATCCCAATACTGTTATTTTTGGTTCTACCCTTTTACAGGGAAGCGTTTCCCGAAATTGGTTTGCGAAACGTTTAATGAGTGCGTACAAAAGCAAAGGAATTTTTTCAAACCAAGATGACGATCTTGAAGGGTTAAAGCGATCGCTGAACAAATGCTTTAGAGATGTCTTAATTCAAGTCATAGGCTGTGCGGCATTGTTCTCAGGTCGAGTGTAATTTTTATCTAATAGGATCGTGGCAAAGCTTCAATTTGAGATTGTAACGGTTGACGATCAAAGGAGATCGCGCGGCGCGGGGGCACAGCACAGTCTTTTGTAGAACAGTTGCCAGGGGGAGTGGAATTAGAAATGGTTGCCATTCCAGGGGGCAAGTTTCAGAGAGGGGATGAAGGTAGCCCACAACATGAAGTCACAGTACCACCCTTCTTTTTGGGACGATATACCGTGACACAGGCACAGTGGAAAGCGTTCATGTCACTAGAATAACGAGAATTGCAGGCACAGTGGAAAGCGCTTATGTCAACGGAACGGCTAGAATTAGGAATTCTTCCACAAAAGTTTAAGGGTGAAGCTCGTCCTGTAGGGCAGGTGTGTTGGCTAGATGCACAGGAGTTTTGTTCGCAACTGTCTCAGTTGACAGGGCGAAAGTATCGGCTGCCCAGCGAGGCGGAGTGGGAATATGCTTGTCGTGCAGGGACGACGACTCCGTTTCATTTTGGTGAGACGCTGACGACGGATCTAGCCAACTACAATGGCAACTATACTTTTGCAAGGGAAGAGAAGGGCATTGATCGGGAAGAAACTACCCCTGTTGGTCGCTTTCCTCCTAATGGCTTTGGGCTATACGACATACATGGAAATGTGTGGGAGTGGTGTGAGGATCATTATCACAGTGACCTTTCAGAGGTTCCCAAAGATGGAAGTGCATGGGTTGACGAGAACGCCGAAAACGATGCCTTGAGAGTATTCCGGGGCTGTTCTTGGCTCGACTATCCTGGGACTTGCCGCTCCGCTTGTCGCACCGCGTACAACCCCTCCTACCGTAACGACTTTACCGGGTTTCGTGTGGTCTGCTGCACCCCAAGGACAATACCGTTCAGTTAAGCGGCACTATTGAGACTATTCTCAGTAGTGCTAATCAAAGCTGACGAAGAAATCAGCCTTCTAGACCGTCGTAAATTTCACTCAATCCTTAACTGAACGGTATTGACCCCAAGGACTCAATCTTAGCCCTTACTACTAGCCCAGCCAATCAACGACAATTCGAGCTGCTGCTGCAACAATGTCATTGCGTGCCTTTGCGTCTTTCTTAGCTTGAGTCGTGTAGATTGCGACGACGACGGGTGCACGCTGTGGCGACCAAAGCACGGCAACATCGTTCGCAGTACCGTAGTCGCCAGTACCCGTTTTATCTCCGACTTCCCAGGCGGCTGGGACACCTGCTCGAATGCGCGCTGACCCAGTCGTATTACCCCGTAACCAAGCTTGTAATTGCACCTGGAGATGCGGCTCTAGTGCGTCTCTAAGTGCGAGCCTTTGGAGAGAGAGTCCCATTGCATTAGGTGTGGATGTATCTCGTCGATCGCCTGGGATTGATGAATTAAGGGCGGTCTCCCAACGATCGAGGCGAAATTGACGATCGCCGATAGAACGTGCGAATGCAGTTACAGCTCCAGGTCCACCCAGGATCTTCATCAACAGATTTGAAGCTGTGTTATCGCTGTACTGCATTGCTGCGGTGCAGAGAGCGGCAACTGTCATGCCATCTTCAATATGCTGTTTAGTGATTGGGGAATACGTGACAAGATCGCTCTGCTGGTATTTGATGCGCTGGTGCATCAGCCCATCGATCTGTGTGCTTCGTTGTAGGATGGCAGATGTCAGAAGTACCTTGAAAGTGCTGCATAGGGGGAAAGGCTCGTTGGCACGATAGCTAAGTTGTGCACCATTGGCTGTGTTAAGTGCGAATACCCCAAGACGACCCGCCAACGTCCGTTCGAGTCTTGCCAACTGTGCCTGAGCCGAAAAAGCAGCGTCCCCCAGGGTAGCCCACGATGTCCAAACAGTCGCAATAGGAACAGACATAGCAGCTAGCAAAAATATCCGGCGATTTCGAGAATAATTCATCTTCATACTGAGTTGGCGCTGGTTCTGTTGCAAAAAATGGGAGGATAAATGTTTCTCAGAAAGAAAAATACTCTGCCCACAGCTGATGAATCCCAGAACCCCGTTCAAGTGGCGACACTATCAACCCGAAATCATCCTTCTTGGCGATCGCTGGTATCTTCGGTATCCATTAAGTTATCGTAATGCGCCAGGAAATGATGCAGGAGTGGGGATTATCTGTAGACCATGTAACAGTATACAGATGGGTTCAGGTTTATGCGCCAGAACTAGAAAAACGCATTCCTCCTCATTTGCTTGACAAATTATTCGTGGCGAGTTGATGAAACCTATATCAAGCTTAAAGGCAAGTGAAAGTATTTGTATCGGGCGGTTGATTCGGCTGGTAAGGCAATTGACGGTAATGTTCTAGATGTGTGGATACGCCGTTAGGTTGGGTATCGTTTGATGAGACTGCGTTAATCGAACATACGTTTCGCTCTAGCACACAACCTTGGACTCAACAAAGCGCTGCCCAACAAGTATTTTTAGCTATCTAACCAATTGGTTTTGACCACACCCCGTCCGAGTCGCAACTTCGTGCCATTCGTGTCATGCTATTTCTTGCATCCTCTGCTCAAGCTGTCCGTAAACGTTCAATATCTCGAATTGGCGGCGCGCCGAACATCCGGGTATATTCGCGGCTGAACTGTGAAGCGCTTTCATACCCCACATGATAGGCAGTATTAGTCGCATCAACATTCTCGGCAAGCAGCATCTGACGCGCTGTCAATAGTCTTAATTGTTTTTGATACTGCAACGGACTCATGGAAGTGACTGCCTTAAAGTGGCGATGAAACGACGAAGGAGACATATTGGCTCTTGCAGCCAATATGTCAACTCGCAGTGGCTTTGTAAAATCAGCTTTGATCAGTTTTATCGCCTCAGCAATGCGCTGCATGGTACTGCCTGATGTAGCAATTTGACGAACCGCTTCCCCTTGTTCACCCATCAGAAGACGGTAATAGATTTCGCGGACAATCATCGGTGCTAGGAAGGGAATATCCTGCGGTGTGTCTAAAAGCTGGGTCAGCCGGAGCGCACAATCAATCAACGATGGCTCGGCATCGCTGATAAACCAACCTTTAACCGAGTTTTCCTTCTTATCTATACCTGGGTTAGTTTGAGCAATAATGTCACACAGTTGAACTGGGTCTAAATCCAGCTTAAATCCTAAATACGGCCGATCGGGTGTCGCCTCGATCGCACATCCACACAGCGGCAAATTCACCGAGACAACTAGATACTGAGCAGTGCCATACCAATAGGTTTCCTGATTCAGTAACACTTCTTTTTTGCCCTGAACGACAATGGCGAGAATCGGTTCGGTGACTCCCCGCATTGCTGTGGAAGTATTAGATTCCCGCATAAATTTCAACCGCTCAATCTTCGTTGCATGAACACCGTTCCCCTTGCGCTCAGTGTGCCGAGCAACTAATGCTGCCAGTTCTTCACATTTGCCCGGCGCTGCCTCGTGGCTCAGTGCCTCAACCGCCATACTGAATTCCTGAGTGAGTTAATCATTCTCAGAGTTCATTATAGAGAATATTTCTCCCTTGCCAACGCCTTTCGTGACAGGATTAGGCAATTATCTGCAAGGTTTGTGTATTTGAAGAAAAGCGTTTCAAACTTATGATGAACCCAAGCTGAAAGACAAGATTGAAAGCATAAGGCAATGATGAAAGACAAAACAAAAATCGCTTTATTTATCAGCTTGAGAGGATAAGTGGGCAAAAATACCCCGCTCTACCAGTTGCGTTAGTCCTGATTATTTTTATAGCCCTACGTCAGTAGCTCAGTGCCATTCAGCTTAAGCTCCTTCTTATTTGTACAACACATCGGGTGTCTTAACTTGATTTGGTTGAGCTATATCATTCGCTTGGACAAGAAAATTAGAGGATTCTTATGAAGATTACAGGAAATACAATTGCGATCACTGGCGGTGGATCGGGTATTGGTCGCGGACTCGCTGAGTCCTTCCATAACAAAGGAAACCAGGTTGTTATTGCCGGTCGGCGACAACAGGTGTTGGATGAGGTGACGGCTGCCAATCCCGGCATGAAATCTATTCTGCTCGATATCAATGACCGAGACAGCATTCATTCGTTTAGTAAGCAAGTAGCTCAAGACTACCCAGGGCTGAATGTGCTGATCAACAATGCTGGGATCATGAAAGCGGAAGAGCTCAAATCACCGCCGGATTACCTGGAGGATGCCGAAGCGATCGTCACGACGAACCTCCTTGGCCCTATTCGCCTGACAGCGGCTCTCCTGCCGCTGCTGCAAAGCCAAAAGCAGGCAGCAATCCTAACGGTTTCGTCCGGGCTGGCTTTTGTCCCGCTTGCAAAGACACCAACCTACTGCGCGACTAAGTCCGCAATCCATTCCTACTCGGTATCGCTGCGCCACCAGCTCAAAGGCACGACAACGGAGGTGATTGAAATTATTCCGCCCTACGTCCAGACCCACCTCACAGGCGAGCACCAAGCGAACGATCCTAACGCCATGCCTCTCAACGAGTTTATCACCGAAGTGATGGACATACTCTCTAACCAGCCAACCGTAGAAGAGGTCGTGGTAGAGCGCTGCAAGCCTCTACGCTTCGCCGCCGAAAATGGAAATGCTGGCACAATGTTTCCGATTCTCAACCGTTAACTCAAGGGCTGAGACGGAGCACCTAAGACAATGAAATTGGCACGGATTGTTTGTCACTAAAAAGTATTTGCAGCAGAAGCGTCGCGCCGATCTTCCTAATGATATCGACAGCGCGTAGCGCGTTCGCGCAGCGTCTCGAAGAGAAGCTTACCGTTTGCCCTGCGTTCCGTAGGAAAGGGATCGCATCATTGCTCTCCCAAGAGAACTGATGGGTGAATGCTCAAAGAATTGAAGTCTCCAGGGGTATATTTCTGTAGTTCAAAAGGAGAAAATTAAAGATGGATAATGCCGATCTCAAACTGGAAACCTGCTTTAAACCGATTTGCAATCGTATTTGAAGATCGTCTTCCACTCTAAAGTTTGATCGTTGACATGAAACTATTGACATATGGGTTCAAAGAGATGATATTTACGCCTCATTTCATACTTTAAGGTTCAGATGATGTCATACGACACTCCTATTCTCGTCCTAGGTGCTGGCGAACTCGGTATGTCCGTTCTTCGCAATTTAGCCAAGCGCGCCGCCTCGTTTTCTGGCACTACCCTCACGGTTCTCCTCCGTCCTTCAACCATCGCCTCCCACGCTCCAAGCAAACAACAAGATATCGCCGAACTCCATTCTCTCGGTGTCAAATTCCTCTTTGGCGATCTCGTCGCCGATTCCACTACCAACCTCTCTGCCCTTTTCAGGGACTTCCACACCGTAATCGGCTGCACTGGCTTCGTAGCTGGGCGTAGCATTCAACTCAAGCTCGCTCGCGCCGTTCTCGATGCCGGCGTGAGGCGCTATTTCCCTTGGCAATTCGGTGTTGACTACGATGTCATTGGCAGGGGCAGCGCGCAGGATCTGTTTGATGAGCAGTTGGAAGTGCGCGACCGACTACGTTCGCAAAACCGCACTGAATGGGTCATCGTCTCGACGGGTATGTTCACCAGCTTCCTGTTCGAGCCTACGCTGGGCGTAGTCGACTTGGCGCAAAATACCGTACACGCGCTAGGGAGCTGGGACACTGCCGTTACGGTCACGACCCCCGAAGATATAGGCACTCTGACGGCGGAAATTCTCTTTGCCAAACCACGAGTCGTCAACCGCATCGTGTATACGGCTGGCGATACAATCACATACGCACGATTGGCGGACATTGTGGACTCTGTTTTGGGTCGGAAGGTGCAGCGGGTAGAATGGAGCGTGCCCAATTTGAAGAACGAACTGGCGCAAGATTCTAACGACCCTATTAAAAAGTACAGGGTGGTGTTCGCACAGGGCAAAGGGGTTTCGTGGGAAGTTCACAAGACGTTCAATGCCCAAAGGGGAATCGAGGTCTTGGGGGTGGAACGCTGGGCGCAGGAGAATCTGAAATGAGTGGCATACCCATCGAATTTGGCGCTGCTTTCGGCAAGAGCGAAACTGTGCGTTTTCCAGCCTAATTTTGATCCTTGACACAAACTAGTTGACATAACTATGGCGTACTCCACAGTATCGCAGCAGCGAGGCAGAAGCAAACTGCCCAGTTCTGCGATCGCAGAACTGGGCAATAAAGCCGTTACATTGCAATTGGATGCTGCCAACACGAAAACCTTTGACAAATTTGTGTGGCAAGTTAAGCAATCCCTCCAAACATTGGTTCGCGTATGTCTTCCGGATGATATAGGCGGTGCGTTAGCAAAGCGTGACTGTTGATATCGCATCATTGCTCTCCCAAGAGAACCGATGGGTGAATGCCCATAGAATTGAAGTCTTTGGAGGTATGTTTCTTTAACTTAACCCAATCTAAACAGTAAGGAAAGTGATTATGTTGAATGTAGAAAACAAAGTCATTGCAATCACTGGAGCCAGTAGCGGCATCGGCGAAGCCACCGCGAAGTTACTCGCCCAAAACGGTGCAAAAGTCGTTTTGGGGGCACGTCGGACAGACAAGCTAGAAAAGCTAGTCGAGGAGATTCACGCATCAGGTGGGAAAGCAGAATTCAGATCTGTAGATGTCACCCACCGCCAAGATGTGAAAGGGTTCATTCGCTTCGCTTTAGACAAATTTGGTCGCGTCGATGTCATCTTTAACAATGCAGGCGTGATGCCCCTATCGCCGATGAATGCCTTGAAGGTCGAGGAATGGGACAAGATGATTGATGTAAATATCTGTGGCGTATTGAACGGCATTGCAGCAGGTTTGCCGATCATGGAAGCGCAAGGTGGCGGACAATTTATCAATACTGCGTCCATTGGTGCCCACGTGGTAGTACCCACTGCCGCAGTCTATTGCGCGACCAAGTATGCAGTTTGGGCACTCTCCGAGGGACTGCGGCAGGAGTCGAAAAATATCCGCGTGACCACAATATCCCCCGGCGTGGTTGAGACCGAACTCGGTTCTGATATCACGGACGAGTCAGCCAAAGCCATGTTGCAAGAACTCCGTCAAACCGCGCTTACGTCGGATGCGATTGCCAGAGCCGTCTTGTATGCTGTGTCCCAGCCGGATGATGTTGATGTTAACGAAGTGATCGTCCGCCCGATCCGCCAAATGATGTAAGCATTGGACGACATCATGAAACCCTCTAGTAGTTCTGGTTGAACTGTAGCAAGCAACACAAAAACAGACGCAAGCGTCAGCTATTAGAAACTAGAACGTTTAATCTTTCACTCGCACTAACACAGACGCACAGGTAAAAATGATGATACTTGAAAACAAAGTCGCTTTAGTCACTGGAGCTACGTCAGGAATCGGTAAAGCGGCTGCTCTAGCACTGGGAAGAGCAGGTGCAAAGGTAGTTTTTTCAGGTAGACGCGAACGAGAAGGAGAGGCAACCGCTGCACTGATTCGTAATGCTGGCGCTGAGTGTTTATTTGTACGTTCAGATGTATCGAGTGAGTCAGATGTCAAAGCGTTAGTGCAAAAGACGATCAAGACTTATGGGCGACTCGATTGCGCCTTCAACAATGCAGGGATCGATCCACCCCCAAAACCCCTGCACGAACAATCTATCGCGGACTTTGATAAACTCATGGCGATCAACGTGCGGGGACTCTTTTTGTGCATGAAATATGAGATTGGGCAAATGCTGGCTCAAGGAGCTGGAGTGATTGTCAACAACTCCTCGATAGGAGGTTTGATTGCGTTTCCAGGGGTATCTATTTACATTGCCAGTAAACATGCGGTCATGGGGCTAACACGAGCGGCAGCCCTTGACTATGCCAAACAGGGCATTCGGATCAATGCGATTAATCCTGGCTTGATTGCTACTGATATGATGGATCGCCTCGTTGACGGGGTGGGCAGCACGGCCGATGATTTAGCGTCTACGGTTCCAATGGGGCGCATGGGTCAGGCAGAAGAAATTGCTCAAACTGTGGTTTTTCTATGCTCTGATGCTGCCAGCTACATTACTGGACAACCTCTGGTCGTAGATGGTGGATTCACAGCGAGCTGATCGATACGATCGTGTCCTCTAAGGGGGTTGCAGGAGCGCGATCGCGCTTTGGCGGGTCTTCAATAGATAACGCGTCAAATCTATATACGCCTAGAGGGGATAAAAAAGACCTATCAAACTTATTAGGTGACGGATACTAAGCAAAACTTATAGTTACCGAAAGTGAAATGTATAGCATAAAAACGGCAATCTATTGACTCGTTGCTGCAAATTCTTTATATTCTTTTACATGAAGTAACAGAGGTGAGAAATTAAAGATGTACACCACTAATGAACAAGGCATCCTTAACACCTATGCTGGTGAACCTGCTATTTACTATGCCGAGTATCCTTCACCAGAACAGCGGCAACGTTATGCCATTCAAGCGGCAGTAGCTTTTGTGTTTGTTACTTTAACGCTCTTGACGGCGGTAGCTGTCAGCTAGGGAGTTTTGAGAATTAACAACCGGAATTAACGCTCTGACATTTGCGCTTTCACTACGCCAGAACTCAATACGAGCGCAGGTTTTAGGTAAATGGTTAATGGAGAAAGGGGGAAGAAAATAGTAAGTCTCTTCCATTAACCATTCCCTTTGACCCCAAACGCTACAAGTATTGCGCCAGATCTAGCCTTGGTTGCACAGACCAAGGTAATTTTTTTAAGCTTTGCCTTCACTTGAATGCCGTGCGCCGAAGCGCATCTTTTCAGATTTGAAACGCCAGCTTGCTTGCAATACAGTTGCTGTTAGTGATGAATGACGAAATTGAATTTTTGTCAGCCTTACTCCTGGGCTGCTTTTCGTGTTTTTATTGATAATAGTCACGGGCTATCGTCCGGGAGCTGAACCCGTATTGGGCTTGCTTGCACTGGGCTATAAAGCTGCATCCATTGCCCCTCATCGCCTCATTGCCCAACTGCTAGAGCGCTCGCCAGGTGTTAGATGAATTGTCGGTTAACAGATTATTTGGGTTCTGACCAGATTTTTGTGATTCGGGATTTTGAAGCAGCTTGAAAGGGGCGCATCTTCGTTGAATGAATCAGCCCTCGCTCCTAACTTCACCAAAAGTTGGGAAGAACCACAATCTGTCGTTCTGGTCAAATAATTCGTCGCTCTACATTTGTGCTTTTACATCAAATTGAAACCGCGCCAGGGCAAACGCATCGAATAAATGCATAATGAAATACTTTGAAGCGCTTTGGGCTAAAAATTCTAAAAATAGCTGGACAGAGTAATGCT
>QQTW01000553.1_pt1 | contig 23620 bp, 34 predicted proteins | sample 1904831 | NCBI WGS metagenome assembly QQTW01 (sample SAMN09435610, study PRJNA476489) | Subsurface metagenome, whole genome shotgun sequencing project. | reverse complement strand
TTCCTCCTTCAATATGCTCCTCTCGAGTACTTCTTTACATCCTGTTAAGATGCTCTGCTAACTTATTGCCAGTCCCGTCTATGCTGTAAGTGTTTTGGTGTTGCCACCTGATATGAAACGTGGCATCTGCCATTCTCTACGAGATTGCTCTCGAAATCATACACCGATCTTCAGCTACTAATATCATGATCAGCCCTTCTTTGGAGCGATGGGTTGCGCGTCGGCCATCATCTTCACCTGCTTTGGTGCCGCATATGGCACGGCCAAGTCTGGGGTTGGCATCTCGGCCATGGGCGTGCTTCGACCTGATCTTATCGTCAAGAGTATGTTTTATATTACCCGTAGAAGGATGTGATATCTAATCTTTGCTAGATGTCGTCCCCGTCATCATGGCGGGTATCATCGGTATTTATGGCCTGGTGGTCTCGGTCTTGATCTCGGACAACCTCAAACAGAGCATGCCCCTGTACACGGGCTTCATTCAGCTCGGTGCTGGGCTGAGTGTGGGTCTGGCTGGTCTTGCTGCAGGGTGCGTACTATTCTTGTGTCAACTTCTGACACGATACACGTGCTGAATGTCAATATAGCTTTGCCATCGGTATCGTCGGAGATGCTGGCGTGCGAGGCTCGGCCCAGCAGCCAAGGCTCTTTGTCGGCATGATTTTGATTCTCATTTTCGCCGAAGTGTTGGGTGAGTGATATATATACACACAATATAGTTTCCTGGCGATTTTGTAGCTGACCTTTGTTGGTTAGGTCTGTACGGGCTTATTGTGGCGCTGCTCATGAACGCCAAGGGAACGACCGACACCACCTGTTAGACAGACGATCGTCCAAGCCGAAAAGCACCTCCAAGACAACAGCTGGGCATCTCCTTTGTGCTCAGGAGCAAGATTATGCAATTTGGCGCATCGCGCTGAAGCTCGTCAATCAAGGGTAAGAACCGCTTAACATTCATCGCTCGGGACTGGCAATAAGTTAGCAGAGCATCTTAACAGGATGTAAAGAAGTACTCGAGAGGAGCATATTGAAGGAGGAAGGCATGACGATGGAGCTGAAGGAGGATGAACTCACCAGAGATCCGTAGGGGCCGACATGATGACAGGAGCGTACAAAGCTGGTTGAGTAGAAGACGGGAAGTGTTGTGGAATGAATCAAGTGGGTCAAGAAGAAGCAGTCGACACGAAATGAGCGGTGGTGGTGGCGGTGGTAGTCACGAAGAAGCAGAGATGTCGCGATGAGGTGACGACTCCTTGGATGGTCTCACTGGCTGGTGGAGGCGAGGAGGCGGCTCTGCAATTCTTCGCTTCTCGTCACGAGGCAATCTCGACACGATCAAATCAGATGACAACACCACCAGATAACCATATCAACTTATCTTGAGAATGCTTAGATGAGACATCCATCAGAGCTCATAATCAATGTGCAAGCTGAATTGTTGTATTATGGAAACGCCTTCAATGCTTGCAGCTTGGTTAAGCACGTGACTTTAGCCATGCAGGTCCGATCGCGAGATTTCTATTTTCGCGCACACGCGAGCGCAAGCAAAATCGCACACTCACCTTCACCACCACCACCATATCGAAGCTGCAGTAAAAGGGCGAGCGAGACTAAACGCAAGGAACCCTTTTACCATACCTGACATTACGATACCTCAGCTCTTGAACAGCTAGTTGTTATTTACTGCAAGCTATTCCTGGACCTTGACAAGGATATCTACCCCACATTCGCATCTCCAAACATTCATCCGGCTTCAGCTAAACCAGACATTCACTATTACCCGATCAGCAGCACCATGGGCGATACCAACCCAGCTGGTATGTCCTGTCTTCTTTTTCTCTATCGCTCCAGAGATATTGCATCGTTTCTTTCAACTTCAGCTTCATCCTTGATTCAATCATGCAAAAGGACAACATATCTTGAATTAGATATAAGCACTCCAGCCTTCATCTCTCAATTAATCGCACAGATGGACACCACCTCTCCAGCTTCACCCTTCATTCTTCATGCATATGAATTAAGCACACTCGCTAACGACATGATATATATGGAATCCACAAACAGCCTTCCCACTAGCCGACCAAGCCCTCTCTCAAGAGATCTTGGATCTGGTCCAACAAGCCAGCCACTACCGACAATTAAAGAAGGGTGCTAATGAAGGTAATCCAATCGTTCCTCTCTCTTTCTACTTATCCTTTGTCCCTTTTCCTCGTCTTCACGCGTTACATCTCCTTCATATACAGTATCATCCCCCCCTCTCGCCTTTCTCCCAGTTCGACATCGCAGAACCTTGTTTCGAAATTGATACTAACATACATAAAGCCACCAAAACCCTCAACAGAGGTAAATCCGAAATCATCGTCCTCGCAGCCGACACCGCCCCATTAGAAATCCTTCTTCACCTCCCGTTATTATGCGAAGACAAGAACGTTCCCTACGTCTATGTTCCCTCCAAAGTCGCATTGGGTAGAGCATGCGGTGTCTCTCGCGCCGTCATCGCCGCCAGCATCACCACGAATGAAGCCAGTGATTTACAGAGTCAGATTAGGGGGTTGAAAGATAAGGTGGAGAGATTACTGATTTAGATCTGTTCACGGAATAGACTGGATGTGGATAGGAGAGATAGGGGGATAGATGGCCTGTATGTATCATACTCCACATCCGCAGACAAACTCGGACGGATGTATGTATTTTGAGACGATTGGGAGAAATGATTACCCCATTGATATGGTGTGTAAGATGAAATGAGATGAAATAACAATGGGACTTGACTGAATAAGGAACGAAGGGAGAAACGTACACAGTGTCTGCCCTCGTCGGTGATCGAGCTTGAAGGATAGGATCATGTAAATACCAACTGGACAGCCATGAGTGATGAATCCATCTTCTCATTTCCCGTGTATCGACGAGTAGAACTATCGATTCAATGATTAGACCAACAAACACTTGTACGGATATTGTTTATCAGAGCATCGATCAATAGTTAATCATCACAATCGCCCTACTTAAGGATTCCCACTTCCCCGCTACCCACCCACTACCGTGTGGATGATTGGATCGATAAAATGGTGGAATGGTATCTTGAATGCCTTTTCCCACCGGCGCTCCTCAGCTTCGCACTGGGAGGGGACCAGTTATGTATCATCCACCACCAACACCACACCAAATAATGACAACAACTCCACTGTACTGTACTTAGCACGTTCGTACGTTTTGGGGATTCTTCGGAACTCGAATGAATTCATCTACAGTACACTAGAACGTAATCCTACCATCACCTGTCCCTACTATTTCACTAACGAACGCTCCATCGAATCCACTCCTCCCCACTCATCACGAATTACACGATCTAATGATGCATTCAAGAACCACACACGAACGTCGTCCCCTGCGGCCTTTCAAACATTGCCTCGTCATCGAAGTATTTGTTTTTGTATGAGATATCAATACATTTCCCGCCTCCCGTGGGACCGACGTGGGAGCAGTGAATCTGTTGATTACACCCCGAAAACATTAGCCAACTCATCTCATCAACACCCAATCCATCCATCCAACTTATCACTTCCCCATCCACCAGAACTACCACTTATGACAACAAAACACACATTACTAGCTACCACACCTGCACGTGGACGGGATATGCCCCACAGCCACATACACGCGCACAGGCATGCCATACCAAGAAACCGACGAAAAGAAAAGGAAAAGTGGTACTCACATCCGGTCTAATCCCCGTCAAGACATTGTGAATCGTTCTACACACGACATTATCACCCCAAGCTTCATCGTACGTGCCATATGGCTTCTGACTATAATTATCCACGCAGGCCTCCAGGGAGGGGTATTGAGTATTGTTCCCGGTGCAGGTCTGTTGGACTTGAGCGCAGACGGCATTGATGGTGGCGGCTTGAACGTCCGGGCTGGATGTCGGTGCGCCGCTTATGAAATTTATCCAGGTCTGCAAGTTGGGGATCCAAGCTTCGTAGTTGATTACTGCACCGAGGGAATCGAAACGCCAGAGAGCAACCTTTATCATCGATGTCAGTTATTGTTGGTGGTGAAAGAAGGAGTGGGGATTGGTAATGAACGGAAGGGGGGATTGGTGATGTAGTACCGGGGGGTGACACGGCAAACCGAGCGGGCAGTAACCGCTGTTCTACTAAATCGCCGACAAGTCTTGGTGGGGCCGGTAACTGCCCGCTCGCTTTGCCGTGTCACCACCCGGTAGGTTGGGGATGGATAGGTATGGACAGAGAGTGACTGTTAGGATTGTGGATAAGTTGGGAATGATTGTCGTCCGTGAATTAACATTGAGCTTTGTTATTGTGTGTATGTGTGGGGGGGCTAATCGATGGGATCAAATGTGTATCGTATGGATTCCACTGACCTGCTTCAGAGTCGATATTTCACGCGGTGGTTCCGTCAAGTTAGGATTGATCTCAGCCGTATGCAGATATATCACCGACGAAGCCACCTCGGGACAAGCCGATTGGAAAGAAACCAGCTCGGCGCGGTTGATAGTAATGTATCGCGGCGGGCGAGGGATAGGGTTGAGACCAAAGAAGTATTCAATGGTGTTCTTGATTCGAAAACGTCAGTGATAGTGAGTAAAGTCAAGAAACAACTAGGGTGAGTGAAGAAGAAATAATAACTCGATGATGATGGGACATGTAAACATACCTCGAAGCCGGTGAAGTTGCCCACGGGAGAGATCCGGCCACGGGCATTGATATCGAATAAACCCTCCGGTACAGCCTGACCGCCACTTTCGATGACGGGAATCTGGTTGGGGTAGACGACATTGTCGTAGATACGTTGAATTGTGGCGCGGTTGCGAGCAGCAAAGTTACCAGGTTGGCTGTTGCGTGCATGCTGGCGACCAGACTGAGCGGCGGCATAGGTCCATCCTGAAAGCGAAGAGATGACGAGCCCGATGAGGAGGAGCAGTGAGAAGGAGCGGGTCGAGGAGGTGAAGAGAGTCATCTTGTGTGATTTCAAGATGAAGTGGGAGTGTAGGTGGTAAAGGATATGAGGGGGAGGTAGAGTGATGAGAGAGTGAGTGAAGGAAGGGGAAGAAGAGGTGTACCGGCCAGAGTCTTATAACTCAGAGGGAGCTACCATGTATATAAACAGGTGTTTGCCTACGTATTGCACCAGCTGCATTTTTCCATCCCTTCACTGCACATTCCTTCTGCCCAATTCGCCCCATCACTGGCTACAGCCGCGGAGCAAGTTGATCACCCATGGCATCGTCCTCACTAGTGTATGGGACTCGGCAAGAAAGCTCCTAGCGGCTGAAGTCTTGTACCATGGTATCTCAAACGTAATCCCCACCGTCACCGGCCGGCTGGCGAAACTTAGAGTGTCCAACGGTCCTGGGTAGGACGGGAGAGTTACTGTAACAATGCGGAGGCCGAAAAAACATCCAATGTCCTTTCACCACGGCATTTTGTTGCCGCTGGGCCCATTCATGCTTATGGTCTAGCATGGCATGCGAGGATCTCGGTCCTGAAGTCGTCATCCAAGAAAGGCCTCGAGGATCCTGATGCTGGGGACTCATTACCGGGGATCTCTTCGCCGATCATCGTCCATGCAACGTTCATGCATGAACATTAGACGAGCACGAGCCAGCTGTCGTCGGCGGTCCGGATCACGGCAGAGACGTTCCAGTCGGTTTGAGCTCATCCGGATCTCTCCGGTGGTCCGGGTGGTAACGTCCTTAACCAATTCGGTCCTCTGGGTGACGAATTCGGGCGTCCAAGGCGGAAGCTTGCATAAGAAAGCCATGGACATGGCTGAAACGGATCCGAGCTCATGGCTTGGGGCTCGAGCCATGCAATGGACTCGATAAATGGAAAAAGAAACGTGAAAGACGTCAATAACGGTCTTTCACAGCTGAAAAGTGCAGGTTACGGAGGATAGTGGAACTGGGGCCAGCGCCGGACGATAGGTGAAGCGGACGACCTTGAAAATCGGCGATCTTCAGCTATGATCTCGAGTTAGCGTATGCATTCGTAGAACTAGTTCTGGATCACGAACGAACCTCGAGAGCCGCAAGAGGTAATCATCACTCGGTGAAGAAGGCTAATGGAGCAGTCGGAACGTGGTTCCGACGCAAGTCGGTAGTAGAACGGCTTCCTGTGGGTACCCGTGCCAGGTTGCGCGTTCGGGAAGGCAAAGAGGAAAGGGACGTTTATATGGGACACAAAAACGAGGTCGTGTAACCACCGCATACACACGTACGAGTACAACATATGGTAGCATCAGACTTGACAACGCATCTTCAAAGGATACAATTCATGTTCACAATCTGAAAACCAAATGGAAGATGGCGTAACGAAGCAATACCGGGAAAAAGTTCTAGGAACGCTGATATATTGAGTACGCCGGTAACACGCAGTTGGAATTGGAATGAGGAAGGTGTGTGTGTAACAGTAACGCAAACGGACAACGCAAAAGCCAGGATATCAAACGCATCTTATAAAGCAAGCATCAGCCAGCAGAGAGAAGAGTTGCATGTACTGTACTCGGACTAGGACCTCGAGGAGCAAGCATGCAACGACCTCGCTCACCAACAACTCACGACTGAGAGATACCAAACGCAAGCACAATCAGCGCACCGACGAGAGGAGCGGTGAAGACTGCAGGCGCCCGAACGGCCGCAGCAGCCGATGCCCTCGTGGGTGATGCACGTGCCGCCGTCGTGGTGACCGCACCCGATCCCGGGGGAGCGTTTCCGCTGCTGGGTTCACCGGCCTCCTGCGAGCCGGGTCCGCTCAGACCAGGACCGGTGCCGGCGCCCTGTTCGAAGAACCGACGAGCGTTCGACGGCAACGCGGGCAAGGCCGTGTCTTCGACTTCCCAGTTGGCCGATCGACTGGGGCAGCTGCTGGATTTACTCTCTCGCTGGTAGCCACCGTCGCCCGAAGGGTTCTCCTGCTTGTCAAAGGCCGACTTCAACGCCTTGTAGTCATCCAACTCCTCAACCTCGTCTCCTTCAATCTTGACGACACCATACTTGGATCCTTCCTCGGTATACTCGTAAACGAGGCCACCGGAGAAAACGCCCGTCATGTCGGAAGAATAAAGCGAGGCCACCTCCTTGAATTCACGCTTGTTCGTGTTGCAGCCATACTCGGACAGGAACAGCGGAAGACCATAGTCGGTGAAGTTTTTGACCTAGACACATCAATATCAGTGATCTTTATAAATGCTGCAATATCGCAACACACCTTCTGATCCCATCCGCTCTTCTTAAAGTCAGAGGGATCACACCACGAATAGTCGTTAAACGCAAAAAAGTCGCTACGTTCGTCATCCGAACCGCAGTTCATGTAATCGGCCATCTCCTTGCGGTTCTCCGACACATCCGCCGCCGAGTAACCGACCGGGATCTTGCGGTAGTTCCGCGTGCCGATGTACTGCCGGATGTCACGCGTGACGGCTTTCACAAAGGGAGCGGCCTGGGTGGTGCCGGCATCGTTGATGACCTCGTTACCGGAGAAAAAGGCCAGCAGGTTGTCATACTTGGCAAACATGTCGACGGTCGCAAAGACGTTCTGCAGGTAGACATCGTTGTAGGATCGGCGGGGATTGGCCCGATTCAGCGAATACAGCGGCGTGTTGACGTCTAGCATCAGATAAATACCGGCATCGGCAAGTTCGCGCATGCACTCGTCATGGTCGACGCTGTTGTCGATGCTGTACACGCGGATCGTATTGAGGCCGAGATCCTTGAACTTGGCAATGTCCCTCTTGCAGACCTTGGTGTCGGCAAGGGGGTCTTTGACATTCGACGCGCCGCCTGGGGGGTTATTAGTATAAGGCTGTGACGTTGACGGCATTGACGATCGTACCTGGCTGGTAATCGATCCCTCGAACGTAGAATCGCTTGTCTCCAACGAAGAAGGCTATGTAATAGTTAGCATGACACTCAACATGCAATTGAAGAGATAAATGCGACGAACCATTGCCTCGCGTGGTCACGGCCTGCAGGTCACGCTTGACGGGCTGGACGGTGCTGGCACACACGTTGGCGGCCGACAGGGCCACCGTCGAGGCGACGAGTCCCGAGAACTTCATAGTGCACGTTTGATGATGTGTTGATGAATGCAACGAGGGACGATGTCGCGATGGTGAATCTTGATCAGGCAAGTTCAATCAAGGTCGAGGTCTCGAAAGAGTGAGAGACGCTCGCAGAAGAAGTAAAGGCAATTACAACTGGAGTAGAACCAAAACGAGAGAAGTGTCGATGAACGAGTGTCGCGGAGGAGAAAAGGGAGGACGAGGAAGGGATGAAGAAGATGTTGAGGAAGATGAATCTTGAAATGGCGGAGATAGAAAGGGGCGAGGATGTTGGTAGACGGGACTTGTCTCTTTTGATAATTTACAGCCTTTTAGTATAAGATTATTATAATTGATAGGACCAGATCGCCCCTCGTCGGTGTCTTGGCATTCCTGCACGCGCCGCCTCCTCCCGCCAATAATGGACGAGACATCAGAACGCCTCAACCCTGTTTCGGATGGAAAAGGGTCTTGCCTCTTCATTTGTTACAGTCTTATGATGAGGCTGTAACCTGGAGAATGACAGAGGAAATAGCCCATAGATGCCTCCGTATATAATAGTGCTCATTCGTCGAAATATGACCGCGTAGAAAGACTCCGTCAAGGGTACGACGAATGGTGACGCACTTCCATCGTCGCTCTGATGATGATCCATATGTCGACGCCACTCTGATGATGAAGACCACTCACTTCCCATTGTCACCATGATGGCGGTGGGAATGGCCCAAATTTGTACTTGGTCTATATTGATCTGGAAGGTGATCCTCTATGGGGGTGGCGGGGACGAGATCAGGATGTCATCCTGACATGCCGGAAGCTACGAGGCAGTCGATATCAAGTACCCGCCCTATGTAGGTAGTGATGGGGATAGATATCCATTTCGAGCATCGAATGATCTTGTCCTTCAACTGATGTAGCTCAGCGTATCGTAAAGACATAACGCGTGATCGATCTTTGAATATAGGGTAAGCTAGATAGGGTCGTCGTCTAGGGCCACTCCCATGCATCGAGATAGCCCCGAGGATACAGGCGGAGGGAGAGGATTCGATAGGTCAAAGATGAGTATAAGGACCACTTCGGAGGCAGCCACATTGCTCCCACCATGATGCGTGAAACAACGATGGCCGCAGCGGGAAAGAGAAAAGGGGTAAACATACACAATCGAAGTAGGATCACTGGCCCATCCATGTCGGTAGGTATCATACAGCATCAGTCGTCGTAGAGAAGAAGGTCGAATCCAGAGAAACCCACGCCATCACGATGCATCCTGGATATAATTCGCCGGCACGCTCTTCACCACACCCCCACGCTCCACGTCCGACCAACCCTCCCCGGCGTCGCGAGTCACGAGCACGAACCGCTCGCCAGCACGCATGCCCCATTCAGCGTCACTGCGCGCCTCGTAGTCGTACAGAGCCTCGACGTAATGCAACTTCTTCGCTCCCTTCTTGGGTGCCACCGCCGGTCCCTTCTTCTTGGTTGTACTACTGGCCAGGGACGCCGATGAGTTCGAATATGTCGAATCGGGACGTGGAGAAAGAGAGGCGACCGAAGTCGGCACTAGTTCGACGTACGACGCCGGCACGATGCCCTCGTGCGTCCCAGCTCGCACCTTGATCCATCCCGAACCGTCTGCTGCACGTCAGTTATCGTCCGATACTGGTCGGCAGTGGTAAGAAAGGAGAAAAAATACCGTCGGGTTCGAGGATGCTGACCGACACCCCCTCGTCGACCGTGAGTTCGTCTGCGCCGTTGCGTTGATAGGCATACATCATTCGGCCCGTCGGCTCACTGGCCGACGCTGAAGCCACCTTGCTGGGCGCCACCTCGTTGCCGGGCAGTTCACTAACATATTTTGTCGGCGGTGGGGCCACGATCCGATTGCGCCGGGCGGAGCTCGATTGACTCTTCGGCGCTGGTGTTGGAGCCGCGCCACCACCACCACCACCACCACCACCACTACCACCACTACCACCATTTGGCGTCTCCTCGGCCAACGTCCGCTCGCTCGAGGCTACGCTCGGCGCCGTACTCGACGCAGCCGCCGTGGTCGACACCGACCGTCGTGCGCTCGTGGCATACCCCGAACTCAACGAGTTCATCGTATTACTTCGACTGATGGCCGGTAATTCAGCCGTCGGGGGTGGATCACCGCTGGGTGCGGCGTGCGACGCTTTCTCCCGCTCCGCCTTCAACTTCCGCTTCTCCTCTTTGCTCAGCTCGCCCGGACAGCTCGCAGGGACCTTCATCTCGCACTTGTTATGACAAGTATATCCACAATCCGAGCAGTCATACCCTTTCGCCGTCAATCCCCAGATGCGCTCGCCACACAAATCGCAGTTGGTCGGCATTCGAAACGTCTCCGGCCGCAGCTTATGATTGCGCACGCCCAACGTGAGATCCCCGGCCACGGCCTTGATCGTCGCCACCTCCACTTCGGCCGCCAGCCGATCTTTATCCGTAGACTGGTAACTCTCCTGCACGGCCAGCACGGCGGCGACGACCTCGACCTCATCGCGCTTGTCCGTCCCCGCTCGTACGCTGGCGTGGATCTGCTGGATCTTGTCGAGTTCGTCTCGCTTCCGAATCAGCGCCTTGTTCTGCTCGAGCAGCTGCGTCTTGCTCTTGGCCAGCATGTTTCGGAGGTAGTTCTTGGCCTGCTCGTCCACCACCATCTGCGCATCATCATGCCAAACCGGACTCGGCTCAAAGGCGACATCGTGGGGTTCGTCCACGTGGCCGAGATTGTGCCGCATAAACATGATGGAATCTAATGAGGGGTCGTTTCGGGGAATCTCGGATAGCGCGTGGTCAAGAGTCTCGACGCTTCGGGCCAGACTCGATCGCTCCAGCTGCACGGCCAAGGACCAGAGACGGTTGAGTTTCATGATGCGAATCTCGTTGAGGTCTTGTAGTCGCTGTAAGGTAGTGAGCCCTGTGCCCAAACACATCCCACGACAACTTACATTGAGCAGGTCGGGTAAATACTCCTGATGATACTTGTGCTTCTGCTGATTCGCCACGTTGATGCCAATCAAATACGTATTCTGGATTTTGTTAGCTTTGTTACTCTGCATACGATATCGTCCCCCACGTGCCTTGACGTTATGCATCTCCATCAGCTGCTGCTGAAACGCGCCTTGGGATTTTTGTTTGCTGGATTCGACGGACGAATCCAGCTTCTTTCGTCGATTCTCCACGCTTTGACAGGTGACATCGTAGGAAGTCTTTAGTTTCTGCAATTCCTGGACGGCCATCTCTTGCTGGCGCTTGAGATTGTCGGCATACAGGGTATGTCGTTTTCGGATGTCCTCATGTCGGATACGCAATCGCTCCAACGGATCGGCCACGACGGTGATCAGATCCGCACCGAACCGTTCGCGTTCGGCGGCATAATGTTCCAGCGTGTTAAGCTGCGTGGTCCATGTTGTGAGCGAGGCGCTGGACAAATCACGATCAGCAAGCGTCACCGTGAGCCAACGTGAACGGCCAAATGCACCTCTCCAGCGAGCCGGGCGTCAACTTGGGCGTTTCCCCAACACTCAGCACACTCGATTTCTTGGCCTTTTTGTCAATGTATTTCTTGGCCAGAAGGTTAAGCTTGACGCCATATTCTTTTTCCAAGCTGCTGCGCTCGCGATAGAACTGCTCAATATCCTCGAGCCAGGCGATGCCGGCCGAGACCTGTCGAGGGATTAGCATCCGACCTCACAAATACATCAACACTATTGGTACCACTCACCCACTTGTCGATTGGCTTGTAGGCATACTATACAGTTATACAATCAGCGATTCGGTAGACTACATATATTGCTCGAGGAATGGCATACACGTAGCTCGGCTCCAAAGGTGGAGGCACTGTCGACCTGAGCCATTGATGGGCCATACACTGCTGCAACCTTCACATGTTCTGTTTCACACCACCGTTCGAGATGCTACCGGCGTGCTATTGTATGATTCTTGATCTCCACTGCTCCTTCTGATGATGAGGATAGCACAAGGAGGGAGTGCCATTGCGGGATAAATTATATTGTCTTACGTCAGCAGGGTCCTGGGAAACGTGACTGACCGCCTTTCGGCAGAATCCTCGTCCCGCATGCGGGTGCATGAATCGAATCCCGGGCGGTGACCTCCACCATCACCACCAACATGATATTGTGCGCACGAGGGTAACCTCTACTGTCATCGACAATACTTCCTCGACACGGGCGCATGCAGTATTGAGCAAGCTGCATATTGACAAGAAAGATCGAGGGGTTGGGCTCGATTTCACCAAATCTTCTGTTCCCGCTCCAACCTCATCTCCGAGTCATCTCTTGCGACATATCCTTCTTGTCGACTTTACTCCAACTCACTCGAGTCCAACCTGCGCAACTGCGCTCGTCTATTCGAGTGGTAGTCACTCATCACTTCCAACCTCATCCGAGAAGACATTACTACTGGCTCTGGCGCACACGCATCATGTCGGCCAGCGAAAAGGCCCCCCCGACCATGTCCTCGCTGTCGCTGGAAGATCGCATCACCAAGCCGAGTGAGACTCCGACTCAGACGAGCACCGAGAATGCTGGCGCAGCGTCGAAACCAGCAGAGAAGTCCAAGTCAGAGGAGAAGAAGACTGAACCACCGAAATCATGGGCCGACGATGTAGCCTCGCCCACGGATGCTCCTTCTTCTGTGCCCTTTCCTGCGGCGTCTAGCGAAGCCAAGAGCAAGGACGAGAACAAGGACGCAAAGGCCAGCGAGGCCAGCGAAGTCAAGCCCAGCGATGGTCCATCCACGACACAGCTCGATGGACCGAGTGACGGTCAGGAAACTACCGGCCTCAGCGAGCCCAACTACAGCGTCGAGGTTAAATTGAGCGACATCCAAGCCGATCCCAACAATCCGTTGTATTCCGTCGTCAAGAGCTTCGACGAGTTGGGCGGGCTGTAAGTATTTCGTCACATCACTATGCACCTCTTTCGTGACTAACAGATCGGATGATATCCAGAACGAATGACATTCTGCGCGGTCTCTACGCCATGAACTTCCGCAAGCCATCCAAGATCCAGGAGCGAGCGTTACCTTTGCTACTGCACGATCCACCCCAGAACATGATTGGCCAGTCGCAGTCGGGGACGGGCAAGACAGCGGCGTTCGTGTTGACGATGTTGATGCGGGTGGATCCTGCACGACCGACGACGCCGCAAGCGCTGTGTCTAGCGCCGAGTCGTGAACTGGCTCGACAGATCATGGGCGTCGTCCAAGAGATGAGTCAGTTCATGCAGACGTTGACGGTGCAGTATGCCATTCCGCAGGCGCTGGGTCGGGGTCAGAAGATCGCGAGTCAGATCGTGGTGGGAACGCCAGGGACGGTGTTGGACATGATCAAGAAGCGGATGCTGGATACGAAAGAAATCAAAGTGTTTGTGTTGGACGAGGCGGACAATATGTTGGATCAGCAAGGATTGGGGGAGCAATGTCTACGAGTGAAGCAGTATGAATCTCTTTTCCCAAGTCTTTTCTTGCAAGTGCTTAACAACTAATGTATAATGGATGATTAGGACCATGCCGCGAACGGCTCAGATCTTGCTGTTTTCAGCTACCTTCCCCGGCGATGTCATGCGATACGCCGAGAGATTCGCTCCCAATGCGAATCAACTCAAGCTGAAACATGACGAGTTGACAGTCGAGGGAATTCGACAACTGTATCTCGACTGCAGCTCGGAGCAAGAGAAATATGACATTCTGGTGAAATTGTACGGGTTGATGACGATTGGAGCGTCCATCATCTTTGTCAAGGTTGGTTATGAACATTCACTCTTCTAGTTCATTTCCACCACACTTGCTCCCTCATGTTTAGCACACCTCTTGGATTTTAGGTTAAGAATAGTAAACTAATGATTGGATGATGATAATGATAGAGACGAGATACCGCCTCGGAAATCGAACGACGTATGACCGCCGAAGGACACCGGGTCGTTGCCCTGCACGGAGCGTTTGAAGGCCACGAACGAGACGCCGTCATTGACGCTTTTCGATCCGGTGACGCCAAGGTATTGATCACGACCAACGTCCTCGCTCGAGGAATTGATGTCGATGCTGTATCCATGGTGATCAACTACGTATGTTGTATTGCGTCCTTTAGCTAAAACCCGCGAAGCGCAGAAATATTAATATAATAGATAGGACATTCCCACAGACAACCACGGCCGGGTCGATCCCCAAACGTATCTCCACCGAATCGGCCGCACGGGAAGATTTGGTCGAGTAGGCGTGAGTGTGAGTTTCGTGTATGATAAAAAATCATGGTCCCAGTTACAGGAGATTGCGCAGTATTTCGGTGTCCCCATTCAGGGAGTGGATACCAAGGATTGGGATGAGGTCGAGAGAGCGGTGCAGAGTATTATTAAAAGTAGTCGGGCGGGAACGAATTTGGTGATTTCTTAAATATGAGAATGATGTTGTAGCTAGCTTTGGGCGTCGGTAGAATACTACACGTGTCGTTTTCTGGTCCTGGGCTCCATGAAGTAGCGTACTGTTCATCTTGATTCGATGGGTGTCTGAGACCGATCTTACTTGAGTTAGTGAGTGAGTAAATGAGAGGAATTTCATGCCCGATACATTTACACAATTTCTATATATCTCTTCTTCGTCAAGCCGGCGAAGAAGAAGAAGAAGCGATATCATATTCGCCATCATCAGTGTGGGAAGGTTGGGTGATGATGATCATCATCATGAGTCCAATGGAAGAGAGCGTATCATCACCGTTACTAGTACGATGAAGGTTAAGTCATCTTTGTCGTAAGGCTGATGAAGCTATTACTGTACCTATCGTCGTAAGCACGACGATGGAGATGACATTCGTCGCTGTAAGAGCGATGAAGAAGAATCTGGTTAAGTAAGTATGGAGTGGTTAGTTACTACTGAACTATCCCATATATTGTTGCCATCGAAGTCCCCCCTCCAGGGCATTGGAAACGAAGCATATACCCCCAATACTTACTCACATGAGCCAAGGAATTGTCATACATAGTAGCTGAGCATGTCTGTGTCCGATGAAGAAGAACGAACGCAGGAAGTTTATTCGTTCGTTCGATCGAGAATAGGAGTGGTAACATATGCTAAAATAACACTTTCCGTCTTTCTTTCTCCGCTATACTCGAATAACCTGAACGAAAAACTGAGCCTTGCCCAGCTATAGTATCCCAGCCCAACTCGACTTGACTCAAAGCAAAACCACCGATGCAAGAATAAATAAAACTAACCTACGTCCCAAGAAGGCTGGTAAAAGAACAACCTTCAACGAAATCGCGATGGATCCTAGCAGCGAGACACAACACAGACAGACACAAACATACACAAAATGACGTCCTGATTAAGATTAGGTCACGTCCGATCCAATCTCCTCCTCAGATTCCTCGTCCGACGCATCAGCTTTTTATATTTATGTTTCTTCATCTTGAGTTTCCTTTGTCGTCGGACGCTGATGGTATACATCCCTCTTTCTTCCTCGCCGTCTCTTCCTTCGGTATCTTCATGTTCTTCCATGACCATCTCGCTCTCGTGCAGTCCGTTTGTCATTCCACCCTGATGTTGGTGTCTCAACATATCACTACCCTCGCTGCTGCTACTCCGCATTTGAGCATGTTCCGAGTGCTCCATCATGGTCATCCATCGATTATGTCGCAGTCGTTTCCGTTCTAGATATGTCGTTGCCGATGATGATGAAGACGTGTTGTTCAATCGGTGGTGATGATGACCGGACGAGACACCACTACCGCCGCCCCTTCGAGACACCTGCCGTGAAACCATCGGGGATGTCCTCGCCGTGTAACTCTTCGAACCATTCGCATGAGTTGATTCCACGATGGTGAGAACGGTGGAAAACATCCTCTGTTGAGCCTTGGTATCAGTCTCGATCCCGGATTGTTGAGTACTCGAATTCGACCAGTGTTGTTGATTGGAGTCAAGAGATGTCGGATTCGATTCCGAACCCGGTTCGGAATTCGAGGAGGGCACCGGTGGGGGTCGAAACGGAATGAATCGTCGAGCGATCAGTTGCTTGATATCCAGCGCTGTAGTGGCATTCGGATCCCCATCCAGATGACGGATCTGACCATCTGGTGTATCCGATACGGACGTCAGAGCGGCGCGAAATTCGTGGTCCGTGGCATTGTCGTAGGATCGGTTGCTGTTCCTCCCCCCTCCACCTTCAAGAGATCGTACGGCGGAAGAGAGAGTGTTGATCACGTCGGATGATTGCACGTGTCGAGTAGTCGATCCAGGTCGGAAAATGTCTTCAAAGGCATTGCCGTTGGCTGCTGAATTGGGGATCGAGTTTGTGATGGAGATGGGTCGATGAAGTGAGAAGAAAGCCGATACGGCGATGTCTATAAAGTAGTGACATATTCATCAGCGGAATGATAAATGACGGGTTTAAGATAGGGTTGTACGTACCAGCAGGGTGGAGATGGTTGGTGTTGGGTACACTGGGCAGCTTCGAGAACGCTTCATCTTGGCTTTTTCCCGCGGCATCGACACTCCCTCCTTCCTTGTTGGCTTTGCGTCGACTCAGTCGTGTTGATAACCGTCGCGAAGGTCCGTCTGGATTTGAAGTTCTCGATCTCTCACTCGGTGTTTCTCGTTGTTGTTGCTGCGTGCATACTCCAGGCCCTCGAGAGGGGTTAGAAGGCTTCGATGACGAGGATGAAGATTTGCGCCGTTGATGACCACCGCAGGACCACGGTCGAGCTGGTGTGATACTTCGAGTGGAGGCCAAGCCTCGTGAGAGGGTCTGTCGAGGCAGTGTCCTCGAGAACATCATGTCTCGATCGTGGCTGATAAGGGAAGGACGTTGGTCGGTGACGGAGGGCGTAGGTGGTGGTGGCCGGTGACGGCGGTCAGATGGCGAGGCACGAGGTTGCCCGCTTTCGGCCAACGGCGAAAAATAATGCAAAATGTGCACACAACTATGATAGGCCAACACAACAGTGATAAAACTCGATATATATGGGATATTCCAGCTGGTCAAGGAATCAGTTAGCTTTCAAGATATCAGCAATAGAAACTTGGCACATAATCAGGAAAGAAGCTCTTTCCAGCATGAAATATCAGTGTGCCTACTCAACTGGGAGCTTGAAACTTATCACCACGTCGTGATAATTACATCCACCGAAGCTGATCCTCAATCGCCATTGACCTCCATTCGACCGGGACTGCTTACCTGTGTCTTTATGGGATACGCACTGTCTGATCTTCAACATGTTAGAAGCTCAGATCGGAACAAAAATCTGTTGGACGGTGTACATGATAGGATATCAATAACTCAAAGCATGATTATCCATTTCTTAAACACCGACATTGCAGAGCTCAACAGGAAAAACAAGAGATACATGCTCGAGAGACACACAAACACCCAACAGAGACAGAGAGACAATTTCGTGACATGATGAGAGAAAAAGATTCGACAGAAAAGAAAAGGCAAACAGATGGGAGAGCAAATTGAACGGAGCGAGGAAAAGCTCTTCTAAACTCGCACATCTTCGGAGGGGAGCTACATGTCGCAGACGTTGGGACGCAGGATGAAAACGAAAACCAGAGCGAGAGATGATGCCATGCTGAGCGCGCACAAAGAAAAACCAATAAAGATCCTCCATCATGAAAATCCTCACTGAGAGTCCCGCCCCCGTTCAGTCCCGTCCAGTCCCGCCCAACTCACCCTCGCCATCTCGTCTTTCCCACGTCCAACCCCCGACCGAACCCGTCCTTTTGAAAAGAAAGAAGCAGAGCTGGCGAGGAGCAACGAAAAACGGTGAAGAGATATCATGCATGTCGACATTCGCATCGATCCCATCACAGCACGAGTTGATGCAGATTCGACTGAATAATCATATCCTGCACGCTGGTCATGGTGATCTTGAGCAGATTCGTGTCGGTGGCATTGGTGAAGTGGGTGTAGATTTCCTTCTCGCGGTTGCGATTCAGACTCCGAAATTTCTGATCGAAGAACTGCGCGGCCGCTTTTTGATCCGTGGGATCGTCCGTGTATTCGGGGAAATATCGTGGGATGGGACTGCTGGCCAGCTTATCCTTGAACAGATCGATCTTGTTGAGAAACAGGATGATGGCCGACCGGACAAACCACTGCGAGTTGGCGATGGATTCGAACAGCATCAGCGCTTCACGCATTTGGTTCTGGCAGATCGTCAGCAAGGAGTCATAACCAGTAGCGACCATTCCTTTCACATACGGCATCTTTATCTTCGACCAGACATTGATCGTAACCGCTGATGGCCACCAGAAACAGCAAGCACGTGACATTCTCGAAGCAGTGGATCCACTTCTTTCGCTCGGATCGCTGTCCGCCCACATCGAACATCCGGTAGGTAAGCGATCCTAGATTGAAAATGGTCTCGGTGATGCCGGTGGTGCGTAGACGCGAGCGCAGCAGATCCTGATCGGTGGGGAGGTAGGTGGGGACGAAGAGACGGTCGATATCGATGAAGAAGCTTGGCATTTGATCAGCTCATGAAATCCTCCTCTCTTCGTTCGGATGAATTCATACTAGCTCAAGTTGTCGTGCAGGGCATACTCGTTGCCCTTGACGATGGCCTGCTTGACGCCACCGTCGTGCCACAGGCTCTTGAAGGCCGGGAGATACTCTTGCGGGAAAGATTCTTTCGTACCCAGCTCTCGCTCCAGATTGATCAACGCCACATATTGCTAGACGGATAAGTTAGATCTGCAAGCCCACGATAAGAGCACCACACATCACGCACCTCGTTGCTAGGATCCTCAAACGGGATATCGATCTCGTCCATGGCCTTGAAGATGGTTCGAAAGGCCGTCACCAGATTGGCAAAGATGGTGCTGCGGCAGTCCTCCCGCTCGGCTCGCGAGAAGCCCGAGGCATAGATGAGCTTCATCTGCTTGAGCACCGTCGACTTGCCACTCTCGCCGGCACCTGCAATGATATATCACCATGAGCATCGAAAGATTTCCATACACCGCCAGATGCGCGATTTTCTGTTTTTGAATATCAGAAACACAACGGACCTAACAGCAGCAGCTTGACTTCGTGCGTCTTCTGCTTGGCCTCGCGCCGTAATAGATTATCAATCTCCTTGGTGCGCGCCAGTCCCTTTTTCTGCTCCTCATCGGAGCTGCTGCCGAAACACATGTTGAATCCGAACGCCGTGGTGGCGGTATTGTGGGGATGATAAAGGGGAAGATTTGGGTGGGGGGGGGAGGGGTCGGACGAATGGCCCGAATCCCTCACGGAGGAGATGGTGGTGACGTCCGAATGGACGATGAGCAGGAGACGAGTCGCGGTATCGTGACAACGTTGACGTCGATCGTGGCGGGCGATGGTGGGGTCGAGTGATCACGGAAGAAGAGTTCAAGGCCGATCTCAACCGCGACTATCGTCCACAAAGATGATGACGACTTTACACGTCCACGATGGTCCAGCAGCAGTGTTGGAGGATCTGTGAAAGATGCGCCCTGACGTCGACCGTCGATAGCCTTGCCCTATCAATCTCGGACTCGAAATGGCGCGTGGTTTCTGTGTTGCCAAGAAACGCTCGCTCGTGCCCCCGTCAATGCGATCTCCGTCGACCCACCGCAACCCTTCTCAACGGTCCTGTCGATAAATCTGTCGATAGATGAATGCTGTTGACGGTGATGAAAATCTCTTCGGTCGTCCAGTCCTTGTAATCGAGAGGATCGTCGTTGGAAGATGATCCTCGGTTTCAGATGAATCGAGAAGGAAGAGGAAGCGTTCCAGAATGAGTGGGGAAATCGGGGATGGGATGTGTCGTCGATTTTGACGGCAACACGAGGGAAAGAGACGAGACGAGGGGGGGCTTGAAGGAAGGAATACGAATATAATGGGCGGGATATGCTTTGCGCCGTCCCGGTCCCGATCCCGTCCCCCATTAACCCTGCTCATCTTCGGTGAGAGCGAAAAGAAGGGAAGGGAAGCGGGAAAAAGGAAGAGATGGCCAGTGTGTGTGTGTTCCGGTCAGGTCATGGAGTCGGCCGGAGTCGCGACGGGACGAGTCGAGTGGTGATTAATAAGATACCGTGATGATACTTGGGGAGAGATATCCCGTTCAGACGGGTGACCTCGTGGCCCGCGGCGCACGATGGGCCGAGGTTGCCGACGTTGAGCTTGACGATCAACTGCAAATCCGTCTCGAATGGGACTGTATGTTGAAGCCACCGGTCGAAATTCACTGGACGATGGTAGAGCTAGTCAACGGCTATATCGGCATATAAATATCTTTAGCTAAGTTCGACTGTTGGAGCAATATCAAATTCAATTCTGGTCTAGGCCGATCTACCGTCTTGATATTAACCTTCGGGACATAACGATTGAGATCTCATCAAGGGAATCTGATGACTTACAACCAAGTTGCACCAAGGCCTGCTATTGCCTTGGCTTCATTGTAGAATCATGACCGGACCAACTCATCTGATTCTAGTTGGAACGATTGGATCTAGAACTTTTTTATACTCTCTCTTAATCTTCGGTCTTTCAGTGTGTGCTAGGTGATGCCAAGATTCCAATGGTGGTGCTTAGATGAAATTAATCTGGTAGCAACGGTGAAATGAACCTTATAAAATCATCGTCATGAGTCTAGTGGTAGTCAAGCACGCGGTGGACAGAACAAACGGAACGGCTCATCAGTAACCACTTCATTACCCTTACTGTTGCTAGGAACTGAACAAGTCACTCGGACGACTGAATTACTAGAAGGACTCGGGGTCCTAGACCTTGTTATATAGGTAGCTAGGAAACCGCTCAGAACGACCATATAGCCTGAAGAGCTTTGGCATACCAAGACCGAAGTGCCTAACCCCGTACTCGCTACACTTACGATCAAGGACTATTCATCACCCTCACGACCGATGGCCTAATCATCATCACACTACGGAGGTGTTTAACTAAAGTTTCCGCCCCCTTCACGTGACCTGGCCATATAAATTCTGGTGACAAAGTCACGTGATGGGGGCGGAAACTTTAGTTAAACACATCCGTAATGTTGGTGATGTAGCTTCCCTATTGTCGGACTGGGGATGAAGAACCGACCTTCATCAGACTGATGATGATGATCGGTGATTGCATCCTACGGCTGATGGAAGTAAAAATCGTCCAAAGGGTCCCACGAACTTCTATCGTCGCTTTCTAAGAGTGGCTAAACGGCGGCCGATCCTTTGATAGACTGATCTGATATAAAAATGTCATCTCTGATCTCAGTTGGTGCCAATCCAACTACAGCTGCTGGTAGGCTCACTCTCCACATGGCAGATGAGATTAGTAATCTTGACGTTGATATGCAAAAGTGATGGTCCTCTAAGATACTCAAAGACCATCAGTATCATGAAAGAACTTGTGATATGACAATACACGTGTGGGCCCCACCCAACGAGCCCCACTTATACAAAAGTCGTGACCGATGTGGGGCACTTCTCTCGCTGCCCCACCATCGATCGACAACACCAAGCAACGCACAACAACGTCCGTTCTGACGTTGATACCACAATCGTCCCATATTTAACCGGCACAATCCCGGCTTCTTTTCATTCGAAAAAGCGATACGTGATCTCCAAGATGTCGGAGATCACGCATCCCACCATCAAAGGTAACCTCACCCATTTCCCATTCCCATCCCTCCCCCAATTGTGATATCAGTTCATTTCTGATCAACATACCCCGGACTAATGACTACTCAGATGGCTGGTTTCGAGAAATCTCCGAGATGTGGCCCGGTCAGGCCATGACCCTCAAAGTGAACCAGGTACTGCATCACGAGAAGAGCCAATACCAGGACATTCTCATCTTCGAATCGACCGATCACGGGACGGTCTTGGTGCTGGATAATGTCATTCAATGCACCGAGAAGGACGAATTTTCGTATGTTGTTGAAATCATCAATGATATGCTACTTTTGTACAGCATCAGCTGATTGATGTATAAAAGATACCAAGAAATGATCACCCATCTCGCCATGAACTCCCACCCGGAACCCAAGAAGGTGCTCGTCATCGGTGGTGGGGATGGCGGGGTGCTACGGGAGGTGATCAAGCACGAGACGGTCGAGGAGGTGATTCTGTGCGACATTGATGAGGTCCGTCCATATCTTTTTTTTCCAGTCTGCTCATCTCATCCCATCTTACATCCAATGTATATTATAACTAACTCCATCAATACGCATGTTTCGATGTAACTGACTCGATCCATGGCCTTTTTTTCTTTCCAATCATAAAGGCCGTCATTCGTCTCTCCAAGAAATACCTCCCCGGCATGGCCGTCGGATTCCAACATCCCAAAGTGAAGACGCACGTCGGAGACGGCTTCAAATTTCTCGATGACCGCAAGGACGAATTCGACGTCATCATCACCGATTCATCCGATCCCGAAGGACCCGCCGAGACGCTGTTTCAGAAACCCTACTTTGAACTGCTCCATGCGGCGCTTCGCGAGGGAGGAGTGATTAGTACTCAAGGTGAGCTGTACCGCATTCTCAACATTGTTCAATTGATCCCCGGGACAGGATGGACTATTCATGACTGATGATATGATTGCAAAATAAACAGCGGAAAGTCAAATGCTCCATCTCTCCTTCATCGCCAACCTCATCAAAACCTGTCGAAGCGTTTTCCCCGTCGCTGAATACGCATATACCTCCACCCCAACCTATCCTTCAGGCCAGATTGGATTCATGGTCTGCTGTAAACAATCCAATCTTGACGACTCTACCACCACCGACAAACCCGACACCAGCAACACCGGCAATACAAATACCACAGCCAGCAACACCACTAGCTCCACCAGCGCAGTCGAGAATGAAGAAGAAGAGAAAAACAAGAAGCGGAAAATTGAGGGCGAGAAGAAAAGAGACGTCACCAAACCCCTACGATACTGGCCAGAAGATGTCGAGGAGAAGTTATGTCGGTATTATAATCGGCGGGTCCATGAGGCGAGTTTCGTCTTGCCTACTTTTGCGAGAACGGCTTTGCGATGATGATGGTCTGCTTACCTACCTACCTACCTACCGTCGGTAACCAACTCGTCGTGCGTGATGGGTCATTCATTCGTTCATTTCTATCCTGTTTTTCAATCCGTCGAGTGAGAATGGCTAGTTCTATGCATTGTTTTCCTACTACTCTTCACTTCGTGCCGTACTTTGATCGAGCATTTGCACCTCAGCACTTTGCTTGCTTGCTTGCTTGCTTGTCTCCTTACTTGCTTGCTTGCCTACTTGCTTGTTACTCCCTCGTTTATGCATTCATCTAGCCTGGCTTCCTGTAGATGTACATCGTCCGGTACAGTACGGGTGACGTTATTGATTGATTGACCAATCGATGTAAATTAGACGACATACAGTAGCAGCGATGGTCCACGATGAATGAAGTTGTCCTCATCCCATCCCATCTGTATGTAATTGCTTACTCTTCTTCCTCCTCCTCCTCCTCCTTCTTCAAATGATACGTTGTTCAATCGAGCAGGGAAGGGAATCCATCACTCACTTTACTAAAGCTACGGTACGGTACCTCTCGTTGTATTCTC
>QQTW01000552.1_pt1 | contig 23628 bp, 26 predicted proteins | sample 1904831 | NCBI WGS metagenome assembly QQTW01 (sample SAMN09435610, study PRJNA476489) | Subsurface metagenome, whole genome shotgun sequencing project. | reverse complement strand
TTACTCGTATAATAACTTTGGAGCCCCGCCCCTCTTCTCTGGCACTTTCAAAGCATCATTGCACAGGCATAAATCAGTGGTCGAGCACCTGTGGCAAGACGGCATCCTCCCCACCTCTTCTTCATTCCCGGTGTTCAACGAAGCGGTTTCATTCCAGGAGTACAGCGAACAGGTCACAGTCAAATTACTCTTGCTTGATCGACTCGACGAGATCTACGAGATTCAAACCAGCGTACCAGACAACAAGTGGGAGATGGAGTCTCATCAACGGATTGGCATTTTCGGCGTCCCTTTTGAAGAACGATGGTCGTCTTTGGGAATCCCCTTGAGCATCGATGGCCAACAGCATCCTTATGACAATGGCTCTTCTGACGAAAGCATTGCGAGATTAGGCGGTACGATCATTTTGCGACGCTCGACTTCTAACACGCAAGGGCTCTATTCGTCGTTGACGGACTTACTTGATTTATCGTTTCTTGGACGGCATGGTGGATCCCGAAAATTGTGCGTTCCCTGATGTGACCTCACGCTCTATGATATTCGAAAGCGACCAGGGACGCGATTCCATGTCGGCCAACTTCTGGTGCATCGATTAGCTCGTCAACCTGTGGTCGCCAAGTGCTTAGAACCAGAGCTGATGGAGGTCTCGATCTAGTTAGCGTATTGGAAAACCCACCTTCAAGAAAGAATGATTATACAGAGACGGACTCTCCTAGTCCTCCAGTCCCCCAATTCAGCCAATGGGAACGGCCATCGGCCATCGGCCATCGACTTCAACGACTAGGCTGTATCGCGGGTTTGATATTAGGGCCTTAAAGCGCTCAATCTGGTCTTCCGCCCTGCACAGATTGATGTATAGAGTCGGATACTACTCAGATGATTGCCCTACTCGATGTTCCTACCCATATGTTTCTCTTTCTTCACACGACCCTTGATCCTGTAGAGAGTTGACAACAGCTGCGCCTAAATCGAACAAAATTCACTCCGGCAACTAACCCACATCACATTACGTCACGCAATTACCTTACCCTACCTCCAGGCACTAGAACGTTAATACATACATCCTGAATGAAACCAATTCTTGACGAGGTGATCAGTTCAACCAAAGAGAGACCAGATGAATGCTCCCCACGATCACGATGCTCCATCACCGGCGGACCCCAACTTCCCCTGTTCACTGTATGTTATTGACTTGCATCCGTTATCACCACCATAAATCATCTTGAGCACCATTGTATGCTTATCAGCCGATACTACACAGACTGATCTCACTGCCCCTCCCCACCATGCGTCTGGCCTCCTGTGCCGTCCGTGCACTGGACGTCGATCAAGAGCTATCCTCTCAAGTGCGTCGGTCCTTGACCGCAAGACCACGTCAAGGCATCGTTGAGGGCGACGCTATATCGAATAGTTCTACTGGTACCCATGACGAGGTCGAAGCCGAGCTGAGCGCCTTGTTCGAGGCGAGCACCAATCGACTGCTGCGTGTGGCGGTCAATGGGTTCATGGAGAGTTTACGTCTGGTCATCGGCGTCATGGAAGAGTTGGACGTGGATGTGTTGGCTGAATCTACATGATCTATGTCGACTGAGCAGTCAATCAGCACTTGCATCGTCATTGTAATCCACGAAGGGAGCATCTTTGTATGTATGCTGCCCGGTTTCGTAGCCCCCATGGCCCAGCTATACAACGTAACACTAAGTGAGTAGATGCATCTAAAAACACACGCTCATCCCAATGTCGTAGGTGATGCACTTCGCTGACCCGAGCAGGACTGATGACCGGCTCATATCATGAGAGGGAAAGAGGAGGACAACATAATTTATTTAGCTCTAATCAAGATCCATCATTAAGATTTTGCCAAAAACGCTTCCCGTTCCAATACCTCCTCCCCAAACTTGATCAAGAACACGGTCCTCCCCGGCCAAAGATCCGTAGGGACCGAATGCGCCGTGACTCTCGAGGGGAATGCCGCGCCCGAACAGACACCCTCGACGATCCCGGCTACGTAGGCCGCACAATTCAATTGATTCATCTCCTTGGGTACCGACACGTATTGGTTCACAACGGGGTCGTTGTCGGCGATCATATATTCGTCTTCGTTGTCCTTGGATCGTTCGAGGGCGTCGGCTTGTCGGCCGAAGAGATGGCGCCAGACGGTCGTGGTGATGAATTGAAGCAGAGACAGGATCCGGGTAGGGCGTTGCGCGGTCCGGGCTGGTTCGCGGTACAGCAGGAGATCGAGGAGGCGGAGACCGAGGGGGTAGCCTTGGTTATTTAATCTATTATTTCAATATATACACATCAGTAATGTGTTGAGCGTGTTGGGACGATGGTAATATCAATTGAGTTTAGTAGAGCAGTGTGTAACGAAGTCGGGAGCAGCATGCAGATAGAAAGACAGCATTTGATGTATTTGAGTAAGATGAAAGGGCAAACGTTTAGGAAACGATAATTGAATGGATGAATGTAGAGAAAGATGTTTACAGTGATAGAAGCAATCTAGTATAGTAAAATCATCTTATATGCATACCGCTTTTCTAAATCTTGAATACCCGTCACTCGTCGTTGTGCATATCCAATCATCTCACCAAATAGCAATGCGAAACTCGCTCGACTGAGCTCCGCTGTTCGACTGCGGTTCAGATTCCGATCGTAGATGGTCTTGCGGTTGCTGGGGTATCGTAGACCGCCGCCGCCTCCTCCTCCTCCTCCTGGCCCAGATCCCGGCCCCGTGCCTGCCATTGCTTGTTGCGAGGCATGCTTTGCTAGGTGTGGTTGTTGCTGCTGTTGCTGCTGCTGTGATGCTTGTGGTGGTGCTGGCTGGGGGATAGGATTACCTCTAGTGGGGTTGGCTGGATAGCTCATCTTGTGATTGTCTTTCTTATTTGAACCTTTATATGAACACACATGAAGGATCTGTTTAACGGGGCCGGCTGATTCGAGGTTGAAGATTCCGTTGAAATCGTTGGCACGTTGCACTGGTTGACGTGGGGCTGCCCCACGGTCTAGTCTTGGTAGTTGGAGCTCCCAAAACACTTCCTGAGGGGTATATCAACAGATGATGGTTTCTATGTAATGGGATATGCCGGAAGCGTATGTATACACCGAACTGAGGTCTGGCCGCCACAGAGAAGAGGAGATGCATACACAAGACCAAATAAAATAACACGAAAAGTCAAGAAATAATCGCTCTACGTCTAATGAGAATCCAAGCTAAGCTCCATTCAAGACTTCTACCAATCAGGACCCCACCTTCAATCCTCCAATATCGGGTAGCGTCTCCGTCGTCACCACCCCATTCGGTAGCACATCCGTCACCTTCTTGATGTCCGCTGGGGGAGCCAGCTCGGCCGACATGGAAAAGCCAGAGACGCTCGGTTGGTCGCCGCCCTTGAGGTAGGCTTCCAGCTCGCCAACCTGCTTTCCCGCTCGCACCCATCGCTCTCGATATGCTCGTCTTCGTTCCGTCGCCAGCTCGTTCAAGGCCGGCCAATAGACCGAATGATCATACTCAAAGTTGGCATCGCCCTCCATGCTCGACCAAAGCTGCGCCGGCGGGACGAAGTCGCGCAGATTCTCGTTGAACTTCATCTTCTCCCGCGTCAAGGGATCGATGAAGGGCGAGATAAGCTTGAAGAAGCCCCAGACGAACCAGGGAACTACCTTATCAACATTATCGTCATATGGACATGTGCAATCAGCAAACATACCATTCGCGATCAATGCTCGTCCCAGTCGCTCCGGATAGTGTCCCTGCAAGATGGTCAAGGCCTGCCGACCCTGCGCCACGCTGGGATTGCTGGAGGTGCTGCTATCCTTGTAGTCGATCAAAATGACCATGGTATCCTGACCGGGCACCATCAGGTCGATGGTCCGTTCGAGCATGAAGACCAGATGTTGGATCTGTCGCTCGCTCCGTTGCGTGTTCTGCTTCGACGGACACATGTACAGACAGGGTCGGGCGTTGTTGTCGTATCCCAGCACAACCTCCTTGCCCGTCTCGTTCTCCACCGACAGATTATCAGGACTGAGCTCGAGCACACCATACTCGCGTCGCCAGACCAGCGTCGCCATCAATCGCTTCGGCGCTTCGACCATGTTCCACTTCACGGCCCGCAGGTATCGAAGGAGACATTCTCGGGTCAAGAACATGCGCTCATCGTCGGTGATATCGACCGTGGGCGCATTTCGGCTGGAATTACTAGGAATCTTCGTCCATGCCGACACCGTCTTCAACAGCTGTTGATATTTGGCTTCTTGGTCCGCGCTCAACGGCGGCACCGGCGCCGGTTTCGAGCTGGGATCGGGCTCGGCAAACGGCGTCTTGATCTTGGAATGCTTGCCATTGGGGACTGCCGAGGTGGAATCTGCTGCCGTCATCGCGCCCATCTCATCTGATATTGTTCGACTTTGTCCGGCGATGTTTATTGTTCTTCAACTGTTAGAATATTTTCAACTTGCGGCTGAGGTGTTCGTACTCAACAATAGGGCTGTCAACCCGATGTGGTGGGACAGCCGTCGGAGGGATGTTGTGAATTCCAAATTCTCGAAGGATGCAATGCCAACCACAAGACAACAAGGCCAAATATGCAACGTCTTCAATCGGTCAGCCTTCTACCTCCACTCTGTGATGAAAAGTCATCCCAGCCCGTGCTGAGGTGAGCAGAATCCTCCATCTCCTCCGCGACTTCCGTCCGTCTCTGACCGCCGCGGCCAGATTCGTCATCCATTATGCCGACGTCGGAACATCCGAAGCGCCGACCGCCGATCTCTCTCGGGAGATAAGTTCCTCCGAGCCGAGAAGCGCGCTAACCAGAACAGGATAAGTGATTCCCACGGTCCCACTTTACGCGTCGCGCAACCTCGACGCGTCTCCCAACGACCGCATCGCGTCTATTGTCATCGTCGAATCCGACTATCATTCGGTCAGACTTGATCACTACCATCATTCCACGCAAAACATGGACGATCATGATCGGGATGAGCTCTTGGAGCTATTTGCTTCTCAACCAGGAGCTAGTCTGCCAGCAGAAGTCATGGCCGAGCTTCAATCAATGCTACGGCTGCACTCCGTCTCGCCCCAGGAGCTCTTCTATAAATGGGAGTCATACAGTATCAAGATGGGCGGCGAGACGCAATTAGATGTCAAGACGACACGTGCCTTCAAGACGGATCTGCTGGATAGCTTGGTGCGAGAGAACCGCAGCAAGACGCACGGGCGCAATACTGAGAAGAGAGCCGGCATCGCGAGTACACCTCGTGGGATCGTTAAGAATGGGGGTGATGTATATGGCATGTGAGTGTCAAAGAAGGATCGTATCGAATCATGATTTGACGATGGACGTAATACCAGGCTGGACAATCTGGTCCCAGGTACACCGAGCCTTCGAGGGATCATGGCGTCTGATGGAGGATCCTTGAAACGAAAAGCGGGCTTCGACACACCAAGCGTGCTGAAGAGCAATCGCGAGGCAGCGTCATCGCCACTGCCATCTACCAATGGAGCTGCCGCATCATCGTCACAATTGGACCGAGAGCCCACCACATCCACCTCTTTTGCCGCTCGGCCCAACGCCGGACAAGTCGTCGAGACGCTCAACCCGCAGCTTCCTACCCCAGACCCTCCCCTGGCCCCATCCGCGGAACCCCGCATCAAGCTGACCGCCAACACCGATCTCAAAAAGTTCTCGTATCGACCTATGGCCATGCATCTCTCGGAAGCGTCCGAGGTGTTGGACGACCGCATCGACGAGTTTGCTGGGATCGTGCAGGAGCATTACGGATTACCCGACTCCGCGTTCGGGAGCGCCGCCAGCCAAAGCACTAACGAGATCATCGCTATTGGACGGATCGCATCGGATTCGTTGGACGGTCGTCTCAACGCGGCATCGCTCGTGCTGGAGACATCTCGACGAGTAGGTGCTGGTCTACGGGTGCCGTTAGGAGTTGACGACATCCCCTCATTCGAGTTCTTCCCTGGCCAGATCGTGGCTCTGCGCGGCGTGAATGCATCGGGGGAGTATTTCTCGGTCAAAGAGATTCTTAAGTTGCCTTTACTTCCGGTGCCAGCATCGACACCGGCGACGTTGGAAACCCATACACAACGACTTCAGGGTGGTCCTGATGCCATGGACGTCGACGACAGCACCACCATCCGGCCATTGACCGTGTTCGTGGCCGCCGGCCCGTACACCCCCGACGACAATCTCGAGTTTGAGGCGCTGCACGAACTGTGTCAGAAAGCAGCGACATCTTCCGCCGACGTGCTCCTCCTCACCGGTCCGTTTCTGGATATCGAGCATCCACTACTTGCCTCCGGCGACTTCGATCTCCCCTCCGACATCGACCCCGACACCGCCACCATGACAACCGTCTTTCGCCATCTGATCAGCACTCCGCTGCGTCGTCTCACGGAATCCAACCCCAGCATCACCATCATCATGATCCCTTCCGTCCGAGACGCGATCAGCAAACACGTCTCCTGGCCCCAAGAGCCGCTGTCCCGGAAAGAGCTCGGGTTACCGAAACAAGCCAAACTGGTATCCAACCCCGTGACGGTCTCTCTGAATGAGATCACCATCGGATGTTCGGCGCAGGATATCCTCGCGGAACTACGCCAGTCGGAAACGTTCGGATCGAGACCCAATACCCCGAATATGCTAGCGAGGTTATCGAGGCATTTGATCCTCCAGAGACATTTCTTTCCCTTGTTCCCGCCGGCGGAGAGGAAGAGGTTGAATTTTCCGTCTACAACAACAAGTACGACGGACGGGACCACGGGGAAAGAAGAAGATGTTGAATCGTATAATATGGGCGCCATGCTGGATCCGAGTTATCTCAAACTCGGCGAATGGTTGAATGTCAGGCCGGATGTGTTGGTGACGCCGAGTATCTTGCCACCGTTCGCTAAGGTGGGTCTGTTCGCTTATCCTGTCGGCCCTCGAACACTATGTCGACGAATAAGGTTGAATGAAGGATGTATTGACTCACTGACTTGCGGATGACATAGGTCGTCGAGAGTGTCCTGGTGATCAACCCAGGTATGCTCTCAAAACGAAAGGCGCCGGGGACGTATGCTCTTCTGACTTTACACCCTCTGAAACTGGGTGATGATACAATGAAGAAGGATGAAGGAGAAGAGGATGAGGAAATGTTGCCTCACAAGGTCTTCGAACGGGGACGGGTAGATATCATTAGGATATGAGTGGTTGGATTCAATATGCAATATTACCTGTGCATATCGCTGTGCCCTTTGTATAGTACATATTGCCCGGGCATATGCTACTCCATCACGCCACAGGCCTTGCATCTCTACTTTCCACACAGTAATCATGGGCATTGATCCATGAATGTCCGCTGCCCTGTGGCATTTGTGTCTAATCTAACCTTCGTCTTAAATCAAGGTTAACTCCAAGGCCGCAGTCCCGCAATCACCGAGCTTTGGCAGCCCAGATCGCATCAATCGTCTCCAATCAAGCCGCACGTTATTTTGCTCTCCTTAGAGAAAACCCGACATTGTTGGCGCCGGCTCAAAGCACGAACTCTGAACTTCCGTCCATGTTACTGCCTCGACGGTCTTGCATCAGACATCATAGAATTCGAGACAAATCATACTTCCGTCTGCCGATGGCTAACTCGCTATGCACTAGTTCCCTGCACTCTAGCAGTTCATCTCCACCCTAGTTCTCTTCTACCTCGGCATCTTCATCTTCAGGATCGGCTTCTCTTTCGGTCCTTGACGTATCAGCTCGTCCAACCCTAGATCTTTCCAGATGGGTTCACGCGGCTTTTGAATAGCCCGCGTGATGCCGAAGGCGGCATGTTGATCGGGTACCACTGTATTTGGATATTCATCAGTAGGAACATCGGCATGAGAGCGTAAGTGAGAGAATTCGATATGACGCAAAAATGCCTATTGCATAACCTTGGCACTTTATGCAAGAAAGAAGTCTGAGAGCCCAGATGATAATTTAACGTACCGTCATCTTCGTCCTCGGGATTGATGGGCTGATGGTGAGCCGGCACGAAGATCTCGTCATCGGGGAGCTTGTCGCGGCAAAAGTCCTACATATCCCCACTCTGTGTTAACATATCGAGATGGGATTTCGTATGCATAAACTTAGTATCGGAACTGGGGAGAGGAAATGTTCTAGAAGAAGGTGGCAATATTTGAAAGAAAGCTTGACCTACGTCAATGTGGTCCGCGGTCCGCGGTTGCGCCATGTGGACGTAGGTCCGGTTGGTGTCTTTCGACTACCGTTGTCGATAGTATTAGCCGGTTGGAATTACACCGCCATACCACCTGAACACTTTTAAGGGATCAGAGAGCAACACAGGCGCTTACCATGTTTACAGCTGTCGACGGCGAGTACGTTCACGCGATGGTGGTGTAATGAACGGTCAAAGATGCTTGGATGTTGAACCGCTGGGAGCAGAGGGGAGGGTACAGTGAGGTGACAAGAGTGTTGGGAATACTGACATTGGGAATTCGGATCTTAAAGGTAATTGCACTTTGGCCGGCCACGAGGCCAAAACATTTAACAGTGCCGTATTCCCAAAATTCGAATTCCCAACACTCTTGTCACTTCACTGTAGATGTCAACAAACTGACTCAGCCATCGCCAGCCTTTTATAGGATCTTCATCACGTTCATACAATACCAATGTGAATTGACATGCAAGTAATCAACAGAGCGATTCAGTAGCGAACAAGTCTTCCAAGTCTACAGGCAATTTATCAGTGGCTTCGGCTCCTTGTACATTGAGACCATCCCATCCTCCAATAGGACGTTGAAAAGTTTCTTCCTGGTGTCCTCGTAAGGGAGGCACGTTATCACGTGATCTAAGCCCTACGTCGTAGCCCTGACGGGAACAGCAGTCACGCACATCGTCCTCCAAAAATCTACGCTTAGTCACTCCTCCAACCTTCCACCGTCAACCACGACCTCAACCATCTCCAGCAGAGCCATCGCAACGTCCATCATTCCGTCCATCCTCCTCTCCGCAACAAGACCTCTTCTACAAACTACACCATGACGCACGAAAACGTATGGTACTCCCGTCCTCGGACGAACGGCAAGGGAGCACGTTCTTGGTGAGAATATCCCTGCCTTCCAATTCACTAGCCACTCTTTCTCTATCCTTCAGCTTCAGCTTGACTTCACTCTCCCCCATACTCAGCCGATCAAGTCATGCATTATTCGCGGTTCAATCGCGAATGACCCGCTTTACATGAAGAGGTTTCTGCAGAGAACTGAACAGCTAATGTATATGAATGCCGTGATGGAAAATAGTCGAGTATGCACCCATCGTGCCGGTCTCATTCGGAAATACGGCCTCAATATCTGTCGGCAGTGTTTTCGAGAGAAGTCGCAGGATATTGGGTTCATTAAGGTCCGTGATTCTTATCCTAATATGAGTGGTCTTGACCCTGACTTGATTTGCAGCATCGATAGGAAGTCAGCTGTTCGATGCGAGATTGAAGGAGATGGAGGCGGTGTTTGTGTTCAATTTGTGGGAAGCTAGATCGATGGGCTGAAGCAGGGGCAAGACTTTTCTAGTTAAGATCATCCAAGAAGCACTTTCAAAACTATGAAATGTGCATCTCGGCGTCATTCAAATGAAGTTCTGTGTCAAGCAAGATTACCTTCCTCTGGACTAATTCGAATTGTGCCGTCGATTACTCCCTTTGCCATATCATGAGAACATTCTCGTTGAATCCATTCCAGCTAATCCAAGCTGATAGCCAGTTATCGGTGATCTTTCCGCAGACGAGGCTTGGTTTAAAATCGTCGATTCAGCGAGGCTTGGAAATCCTCTTACTTTATAACCTCCCTGGGTATTGCCTCTCTTGCTAGTGTCGATACGTACGCTGTTGAGGGTTGCTCATCCCATAATGAAGTCTTTGGACGTTTACTTTGAGCAAGGAGAAACTTACGGTACGGCTCCCCACGATGTTGAATGACGCTGTCACAGGGTGCGACAAGCAAGCAGTCACGTGGTCTTTTAGTGAGTCATCCACCCCTTCCGAGTCCAACAGCTAATAACTTCATAGAAAAAATGCGACGACCATCTCAATATGTTCTGAATCTTCACGATACCACTGCATTCCGATCTGAAAGTGGTCATCAACCAGTTTTCCCTGCACCGTTATATAAAGTCGGAGATAGGAATATGAACGACTTAACTCCGCCACCCATCGGCATCGGAGTTTATTTCTTTATCTCCGACTACGATCGGATCGGAAGTTTGACATCCAAACTCAATTCCGACACCGATGGGTACCTGGTTACACAAGCCTGCCCGAGCAAACACCACCCTCTCTATTTGAGCCCTGCCAATTCCCCAGAAACTCTCCTTCATCATCTGAGTCAATCGTGCTAGCTCATCAACTCCAACCATCACAGCTTGCACCTAAACCCGATCAGCGACAACCGCTAGCTTCTTAGCAATCAATCAATCATCATGCCTTCCGGACAGGGGTACAGCTATTCCGGCTCCGGCACTAATAGCCAGGGTGAGCCCCATCTCCATCTCCATCTCCATCGTCATCGTCATCGTCATCTGCGATGACTGGATCCTCACTCCCAACACTGTATGGTTGTTGGGGTAGGGAACCACTACTGCTCGCGAGACTACGGATCTAGCGCTTCGAGTTTGAATAGCTATCATTATTCTAATAGGTCAGTCTGGTTTATCCAGACCTCCACCCGGCCTGAGATGTATCTCCAATGGTATGTACTTAACTCGCTCACTTTGGGAACAGTAATGGAAGCTACTACTACAGTAATCCCAACGGTATGTATACTTCCCCACAACTCTACTTTCGGCACACGCAGTCGCAGCACGCAAACATTTGGACACTGAGTGATTGATTGATTGATTGATGGGGGGAGTGGATATGTACAGGCTCGACTTACTACAACGATGGAAAAGGATCGAGCACCTACACCGTTTTCTTCTTCTTCCTCCCAGGGTGGCTCCTCCCATGGTGGTGGTTCCTCCAAGAAATGAATGAATGGTCAGCCAGCCGGGGTTATCTTGACGCCGCGATGTGTTTACCCTGACTCATTTACCGGCTCCAAGGAAGGAAATAGGTTTGCCAGCGTTGGGGATGGATTTCCATAAGTCGGCCGATGATCTACGAGCCTTATCGAACCCGGTTGGCCGTGACGGTAGTTTCCTTGGTTGTTTCGTCGCTGTTGGGAGAGTCATCTGGCTGGGTCGACGTGGACGATTATACTATGTCCGGTCTTGATGTATTTTCATGGAGAATGGTAGTTGTTGAATCCATCTGCATTCCATTACCCGGATTGCATCGCTCGGATTCGTGCCCTTCTATGGAAAGTGTATCGGCTACTCGACGAAAGGCGGCAGGTGTGGTTGATCTATGTCTGGCACCAGCATTTCTCACACGGATGAGATTCCCTGAGAAATGTTGCGGGCACGAAGTCTTTTCATTTGCCGTTGAGTAGATCTGGTGAGTGCCATCCATCGATCACGAATGGAGTCACGTACTTGTACCGAAACCAACGGCGCTGGGTTGGGTCCACGTCTCAGCTCTGCTGTGGGAATCGCTTTGGATAGACGTGGTGATCGAAAGAAAGACCCGGGAGCGGCATCTGGGTTGGTCTGACTGGCTGAGCTCCATTGGCTAGATGACAGTCAATCGACAGGCCGGCAGGCAGGCAGACAGGTAGGCTGGCAGGCAATAGTGAGTGATCGTCTCGACAAGCAACAGATCAAGTGGCCCTAATGTACGATCGCACTCTGCATCTTGGCGTTGACTGCAGTGTACCTAGCTTGACTTTCCGTAACTCGGTACAAGAATAGCAGAGAGGAGTTGTCTGTCCCCATCCCTCCATCCAGCCAGCCGGCTTATGCTATACCACATTCTACAGTACATCCTACTCGATGCTCGGAAGTATGTTCATGCTTTCTTCTCTCCACGCGCAAGAACAAGAAAATCAGATGCAAGAAATGTGATTGAAAAAGGTTAACTTATGGCACGGCTTGATATGAACAATAGAATCTCCAACCGCTAGCTGCCTGTAGCGTTAACGAGCTACTTACTTCCTCTCCCCCCCGCATGCAAAAACACACACACACTCTCTCTCTCGTCGTGTTTCATTGAAAGCCCTTCCCGGATTTTTCATCGGCTTTCAAGATCTGGGTGATCAGACCTGTTGCTACCGTCCTATTGATTCGCATCATAATCAGCATTCATATTTCCCATATTATCAATCAGCTGTCTCTTTCCCAACGCACTATACCATCTACCAATTACGTTTCTTCTGGTCACGCTACCACCGTGCTACCACTGAAGGAGTCGTAAACAGTACTCCTTCGGTGCTAAGAGAAGGAGGTATGAAGGGAGCAACAAAAGGAAGAATAGAAGATGAGATAGAAGAGGCGGAAGAAGGGATGATGGGAGATACGTACCGTCCACCCTCACGAATATTGAATCGCTGCCCTGTCTCGACCGCCAACGGGTTGTACGTTTCGCAGATCATCTCGACGTTGTCCCCTGGCATGACCATCTTGCCGTGTTCGGTGCCTTCGGGCCAGTGAAAGGCTGCTGCTTCGTCTGTTTTGGATTCCATCATTGATTAGCATGACCGGATCATATCCATCGTATCCATCCTTTGAGATCTAAGTTTTCGCAGGGCTTTGCAAATCGACATCTTTCGTTCGTTGGGTTGATGCTCCGGATGTGTATCGATGGGTTATCGATTGAAGATGGAATGTTTCAAGGAACGAATCAAGGAACGAAGAAAACGACATACCCGCTGTCCTGATAAAGATCTGCGGCCGATAATTATCGGCAAAGCCCGTATGTCTCCCCCCCTCCTCTTTTGTCAGGACATACATCGACACGCGAAATTTCTGAGCGGCTTTGACGCTGCCCGGCTTGGCGACGACCATCCCCCGTCGAACATCTTCACGCTTGATGCTCCGCAACAACAATCCCGAGCTATCTCCCGCGCGAGACTCGTCGCAGGATTTCTTGAAGATTTCAATATCCGTCACTTTGGTCTTGATCGGATCCGCTTGTTTGCCGATCAATTCCACTTCGCTGTCTCTCTTGAGCACCCCGCGCTCGACCCGGCCTGAAACCACGGTGCCTCGACCCGGAATGGAAAACACGTCCTCGATGGACATCAGGAACGGTTTGTCTAGATCGCGCTGCGGGAGGGGAATCCACGTGTCGATGGCATTCAATAGTTCGTCGATCTTCTGCTGGCCCAGCTCCGGTTGCGTGCCTTGTAATGCGCACAGCGCTGAGCCCATGATGATCGGCGTCTCCTCGCCTTCAAAACCGTATGTTCCCAATAACTCGCGCATTTCCATCTCTACCAGCTCCAACATCTCTTTATCCTCGACTGCGTCGACTTTGTTGACGAACACGACGATCTTTTGGACGCCGACTTGACGCGCTAATAGAAGATGTTCTCGCGTTTGCGGCCTGAATTGAGGGTGTCAGTGGCTCCGACTCGACGGCAGTTAATTCGGAATATCCATACATTTGTCCGTCCGACGCAGCCACCACAACCACCGCTCCATCCATGTTCGAAGTACCGGTAATCATGTTCTTGATGTAATCCGCATGACCGGGACAGTCGACATGCGAGTAATGTCGATTGTCTGTTTCGTATTCGATGTGTGCTGTGGCGATGGTGATGCCTCGTTTGCGCTCCTCGGGCGCTTTATCGATCGCACCATACTCGAGAAATTTTGCCAGACCTTTTTCGGCTTGCCGTTTGGTGATGGCGGCGGTCAAGGTGGTCTATATCCGTCAGCTTTTGATATTTTGTTGCGCAAAAGGGGGTAATACATACCTTGCCGTGATCGACGTGTCCAATGGTGCCTGTTATACATGTAAGTCTGATAATCAATTCAATATATATATAATACATCCTACCAATATTGACATGTGGCTTCTTTCGCTCAAACACGGTTGCCATGCCACGGCATGCATTCACCAGTCGGGCACCATCCTGTCGACTTCGTAGCGCTCCCTGCAGTAAACATTCCCCCTGCCGTCGTCGAAGTACCGCTCGAGTGGTGTGCAAGAATGGGGAGACTGATCGAATCAGGACCGTCATCTTGGTGGTGGTGGAGGAAATTGATGGAAAGGATACGGAAGTGGTAAAATCGGAGCTTGATCTCGAAGGCAGATCGAAGTCGCGATGCGCGCATCGACTTTTTTTCTCGCGCTGAATTCGCACGTGTGGTCACGTGACAGTGTATTCCATCTGTGATCACATGATACTCACAGATGATCATAAACTACTTAGCAGGATGAAGGGTCAATTGGCCCGTAGAGAGTCTCATCATATTAAACATATGATCTCCTCGAAGCGTTACTGCCCGGCGCCGTTGAGCATGAAGTCTTCGCTCAGTCTAGACGAAAGGAGGTTAAAAGAATACCAAACGTGAGAACAGGTAATGAACGGTGACATAGGGACTCATGGTTGGGAGCTGTTTACGCACAATCAAGTCATGAGCAAGGACTAAGTACGAGTATGATGGATGAAATCATACACAACAGCCACGGGCATGGTACTGGTATCAATCTTGGTTCATACAAGCACGATTTTCTACCTAGGAGAGGAAACCGAAAAAGAGCAAGATGATCACCCAAACGTCGATGAAACCACAGAGACTCGAGGACTTTGATACTGGACCTAGTAAACCAGAAAATCTCCCAATCTCGCTAGATCAATCCGATGACGGTCACTTTTCGGAAACAGCATCGTCATTTGGCTACAGCATAGCTAAGAGGTAGCTATGCCACTAAATCGACCGTATAATGAACGGTGGCTTTACTTTCCTCGGCCTGCAACGGAAGACTATTTTCATTTCAATCTCACCCCTCAAAGATGACATCCATCGGAGTGTTGATAACGATATGGATCTAATCAAATCGAATAAATCACGATTTGGAGTTAATTTCTCGTCCCTTTACCTTACTGGGATAGATTGGAACTGCGTCTTCGTCCTCTGGACATTTAACAGATTTCGAACGAAATAGGTATACATAAACATACTTCTATCTACAAAAATAAAGCACGCTGTCAATCAGAAGCTTCAAAAATGGCATTATTCGAAGTCCTCAATCCTCAGCCTGCCACACCGGACCCACTCACATCAACAAGCTCAACACTTATAATCGTCCACCCACACTTTCCCAACCCCGTCCGAACATCTCTTCCCATCATTCCTTCCCCTTTCCTTCCAAATGCAGCATCACCGGTCCAGGCATCTCCCCCTCCTTCTCTCTGACTTCTCGCGCGCCCTCCGTTTGTAACACCCGATCTCTCACCTTCTTCAACACAATCTTACACTCCTCCAAGGTCGCCTGTCTTCCTCGTCTCTTCCCCGCGAGGACCACATCCACTTTATGACCCTTCTCCAAGAAACCCTGTAGCTTATCCAATCGATGTTGCAAATCATGCTCATCAATCGCCCAATTCAATTCCAATTCTTTAACCTTCGAGCTCTTTGCGGCCTGTTTCATATTCTTCGCCCGTGCCTTTTCCGACTCACGTAGAGCCTGCTTGGACATGACCTTGCACACGGCCCATCGACCTTCTTCGGGCCCGGCGACTTGGATGAGGAGTTCATTCCGGCGGTCGATGCCCATTAGAATGTCGTCGCGACGTCGAGGAGGTCCTAACGTGCCGTCGGCGGAGACGAGGTGGACGAAACGTCCGAGGATCTCTTCATCTCGGGGAGCTCGTTGCTGGGAGGATGATGAGTTGGTGGATTGCCATCGGGTAGAGAGGGCTGGTCGGTAGATGGGAGGGTATTGTGATGGAGAGGAAGACGCAGACAGAGGATGAAGGGGATGGAGCCGTGGTGAGCGAGAAGTGGGTTCAATTGAGCTGAGGAAGACGCGGCGGAGAGCTTGCGAGGTGGTGATGAGTGATCCGGCGCATCTCATGTCGGAAAGCAGGTGTTGATGTTATCGTTTGTTGAGATATCAATCGAGGATATGGGAATACATATCAGTCGGAGGTTGATGAGAGCTCGGTCACGTGAGTAAATTGGTGGTCAAACTTCCATCGAACGTCGCGAAGCATCGGAGTTCTCGGTGAAATTGCGAATCCCCGATCAACAGAACGCAAGACGCAACTTTGAAAATAAAGACCTCTACCCACCAGACATATTAGACCTTGATAAGTAGTACAATAGAATGTTTAGACATGGGAGAATCATCTGCTAACTTGAACGAGTCCAAATGGTTCAAAATCAAAACCACCGTCCGACACGTCGAGATGTTCGACGAAAAAGTGGCACCCGTTGCCTTTGCGGCTCTTGGCTGACGGATGAGGCTCTTCCGATTGAGGATGGCATTTCTGCCGGCAAACTGAGGGCACGTGACTAGATGGCTGTAACCCGTTTGCAAAGCTGATTTCGGATTACGTAATATCTTGTTGGCCAAACTTTCGTCCAACGTCTGAAACCCGGAATACTGCGGAGAGGACGTTATTGACGGTGAACTAAGATTATGTAATCAGTGGTCACCCTTTCGTCGACCATCGGATGTTGCAACCTCGTTATAACATATGATATCGTTATAACGAGGTTCATCCTCGATGGTCGACAAATCTCTGGCCTATGCTTGGCTTGCGACGCGAACAACCTTCTGTCGAAATCGCGTCGCCCGCCAGTCTCTGCATGTCCTGTCAGATTGTTCCTCTTCACCAAACATAAAGTAAAACAAGATATGATCTAATATGTGAGAATCCAACCATGAAATGGGCGCAATCCGACGACTAGGCCGCCATTCGCTCTTCTGGTGCAGTGGCCTGGCGACCCTCCATCTATTCACCCAGCATTTCTACACCATTCGCGCCGCGGGTGGACCCAGCATGCTACCTACGATCAACGTGCGCGACGACTTCCTGGTCATCTCACGCCGACATGCGCGCGGACGAGGTATCCGCGTCGGAGACGTCGTCAGCTATTGGCACCCCGTCGAGGCCGATGTCAGCGTCGTCAAGCGCGTAATTGGTATGCCGGGGGATTTTGTCTTGCGTGATACGCCCGGTAGTGATTCCGATATGATGATTCAGGTGTGTGTTTTGCAAATCATCTAATGCAATAGTTGTCGTTGTTGTTTGCAATGAGATTGATTTATTCATGTATAGATCCCACAAGGACACATCTGGGTCGTGGGAGATAGTCTGTCAGCCTCGTTGGACTCGCGCCTTCATGGCCCGATTCCGTTGGCGCTGATCCGAGGGAAGATCCTCTACAAACTACGTCTGACGGAGCCGTATTTCTCTCGCATCGAGAATAATCTTCAACTGGTGACAGACGAAGATCCATGAAATGCGAAGATACAAGACAAGAATGTAAGAACGGAAAAGAGGCGTGTACAAAGATCGACAACATCCCGAAACTGTAATCGGTACAACGTCGTAGGGTGTATCAGTCGGACAACCGCATCTTCTTGTGGCTGAAGGATAATCGCTTGGTTGGAAGACCAGCCAGGCCCCGCAGATTCCGCTTCTTCTGGAGCGGGAGCTGTTTCTTCACCAGCGGTTCGACCCGGCGTCGCTTCAGCTCAATCTCCGCTCCAGAGATACCCGCGCGAGCCATGACACCCGCCGTACCCTCATCCCACTGAGTTCGGAAGAGATATGCGCCGATGGGTTTCAGTTTCTGTCGGGCGATGAAGCTGCGGATGTTAAAGTCGTCCCGGGGAGGGTAATGCTTGCTCGAGACGTCGATGGGTTTTTCATCGGGTTGTTGCAGCACGAAGACTGCAAGACGATGGTACGGACTGCCCTTCTGCGCATGCGGCGGGAGCCACGACAGCAGTTGTCCTGCCTCCGCCGGCAGTTTTGAGAGCGGGACGGACGTCTGACTCGGCGAGATGGGGATATTGACCGCCAGAAAATGACAACGCGATCGGAATCCATCGGTCTCCAGATCAGGTACGTCGGGATCGACGACGGCCACGCTGACCAGCCGCTCGCCCTTGTCGAAGACCTGCACGTGCAGACGTGCGGGGACCTCGCTGACGCGTGAGTCGACGATATCACCCGCTTGAACACTGCGTCGTTTGAAAGCCAGCTGAACCTCGGCCGTGGGATCAAGATGGGAAACCAGATCCGGCACGACGGACATTTGAGTCAATCGCTGCATGAGCACCTTGCGACGGTAGGAGCGCCATTTCTGGTCGGCCAGATATCTGTAGATAGGGCGATTCATGTCGCCTGAACAAATTTACACCAATCAGCCAATGACCTGATCAATTGCAATGTATAAGCTAATTCCTACCCTCTCCATCTTCAAATCGCTTTTTGATCATCGGATCATTGATGTCGGCGAGAATCTTAAGATTTTCCAACTGGTCCGTCATGCTCGTCACGCGATTCATCTTCCGTCGCTCCTCTTCGGCGCTGCTCGTTTCTTTGGCCCGTAAGCGAGCTATTCGTCCGCGCTCTACCTCGATGAGCTTCAATTTCTCTTCCCGGTCCTGACGCAGGATCTCGAGCGCTTCCTGGAAACATTGATAGGGCATGTGTTCGAAGGGAATGTTGGGGGCGGTGCGTAGGGCTACACGTCGTCGACGAGATCCAATGGGTAGAATGCCTTGTCGGAGAAGCCTTCTCTCGCCCGAACGCGTCGAGACGAGCGCTGGATCGAGATGTGGTTTGAGGGGGGTGGATGGGGTAATCGTGGTTGCTTCGGCAGCGGAAGAAGAGGAGACATGAAACTGTCGGCGAGAAGCATGTTGAGTAGATTGAGTGTTGCAAAGGAAAGCAGTGTGTAGGCAACGCAATGCTGGCCTGTTCAAAGGCCTGCTTGGCGGCATCTTCATTTCAATGTGGTGAAGCTGTTCGACAAAAAAAGTCCCCGTTGTCGATTGTCAAGTTCTAGCATCGGATAATTTGAGGATGTCGGCAAAGAGTTTCTCCGAAGGCAAATCGTTATTCCGGTTCCGATTCATATTGTTCGTCGCGATGTGCAATGCTTCCTCGGCTACATCTTGCGCTTGGCCAACATCCACGATGCGATCAAATCAACTTGTTCAGCGATTAGGTAGAGTGGGAGCTCTAACAAGAGGGGATGCAATTCATGTATGTGATGCTCCCAATTCATGTTTTCAGACATCTTACTTGGATGTAGTGCCACTCTCTCCAACATGCGCGTTCCTTTACAACAGAAACCCATCTGCCATCTGGGCACGCTTCATCCACGATCCCAGCATGGCAGAGCACCCGATCTACTCCCATTCAAAGATGGCCAGGTAGACTCCACCATCGATTTCGCCACTCCAGGAATCTAATATAAACTCCAGAGAAGAAAATCATGACGACCGTCTACCGCTTCCCCACTATGGAGCCTCTACGCTTCGAACACTATGCTTCCAACCACCTCGGTCTACCTCTCCGCAAAGACCTCCTCCATCGTGCCGTCGTCTATGAAGCCGACATGACGCGTCAAGGCACAGCCAGCACAAAATGGCGCAAAGATGTGCACGGCAGCGGACGCAAGATCCGACCGCAGAAGGGCACCGGTGGAGCACGACTGGGAGATAAGAAATCGCCGATGCTACGAGGTGGTGGAGTCGCGTTTGGACCGAAACCACGTGACTTCTCGACGGACCTGCCCAAGAAGATCTACGACATTGCGTGGCGTACGGCGTTGAGCTATCGGTATAATCGGGGGGAGTTGATCGTGGTCGAGGATGTGTTTGATATCGATCATGATCATCCGGGGTATGTCAAGCAGGTGTTTGCGCGGAACGGCTGGGGGAAGGAGAATGGCCGGTCGCTGGTCGTTGCGGCGTCGTACCCGGAGAATTTGTTTCGAGCGTTGCAGCATGCGGGTGAAGAGGGTCGAGTGTTGCCTCAGAAGGACGTGGATGTGAAGGATTTATTGGAGATGGGGAGGATCATTGTTGAGAAGCAGGCGTTGGATGGGATCCTGAGAGATCATCAGAGTGATATTGTTAGGGAGATTCCGACAGCTATTCGATAGTGACTATCTTTTGATTTCATTCAATATCCATTGTATAGGAAAATGCATCTCGATTTGCGATTAATATCGCATCTCGAGTCTGATGCCATTGTTGAAACCCGAAACAATGATTGGTCGAAAGCTGCCGAGGTTCTTACGAGCAGCTTTTTTCGCGTCGCAAAATTCCAACCTCACCCCTGGAGCTCTGAATGTTTTTCAATAGCTTCGACATGACTTCGTCGCAATAACTCCAGCCAACGCAGCTCCACTTCCTCCAATGCGGCCTGTGCTTCTGCTGCGTGCGCCTCACTGGAGGGCAGCAGCGACCTCACTAGGCTCGTCCCCATCCGCACGTCACGCAAAGATGCCTCTGCGGGCGAAGATCTTGGACCCGGCCTTTTCAGTCTCCAATCGAGCGCAGGTCAGCCATATAACATCCGCCATGCCCACATAAAATCAGAATCTTTGTACTGATAGAATCTGATATAGATGGCCAGCACCACGGCAACAGCAAATATCCCATCTGAACTCCCCGAGGACGATCCCGACGATGTCCTCTTCAACAGTTTATATGGTCTCCGAACCATCGAGCTGAATCGTCCAAAGAAGCTCAATTCCTTGAACGGGTCCATGGCGCGCAAAATCGCCCCTAGATTAAGAGTAAGATATATCCCCGTTATATCTCTGTTCATATCCCCCTACTCTTTTCCTCCAAGCTAATCTTGTATCAATATCAAAAGGAATGGCAGAAATCCGACCTCGCCAACGTAATAGTCATCAAAGGCCGTTCCGATCGACCGTCCTCATCTACAGATCCCACTCTAACAAAACGCCTTCTTCCCAAAGCCTTCTGCGCCGGCGGCGACGTCGCCGCGCTCGTCAAGTCCCTTACTACTACCGATCATCAAAACACGAGACAACAAGCAAAAGATCAAGCCCGGGCTTTTTTTGCTCTCGAATACCAACTCGATCATCTCATCGCGACCTACAAAAAACCCTATATCGCCTTCATGGACGGTATCACCATGGGTGGTGGAGCCGGGTTGAGCGTCCATGCCCCCTTTCGCATCGCGACCGAGAGAACCATCTTCGCTATGCCCGAAACAGGAATCGGTTTCTTTCCTGATGTCGGGGCCAGTTTTTTTCTGAATCGTTTGACGGATGGGAAGGTGGGGATGTATTTGGCTTTGACGGGGGAGAGTTTGAAGGGTATTGATGTATTGTATGTTCTGCTCACCTCTTCCGTTATCGTCACCCTATTTTTCCTCTACCGAACTTCGCCGTGGCATTCATCTTCTTACCTACCCCTTATATACGCATTGAATGCTGATATATGTGACGACGATAAAGTTACGCCGGAATAGCAACACATTTCATCCACTCCTCCTCTCTCCCCGACTTGGAAGCGCGATTAGCCGAATTGCGATTCAACGACTACGATGATCTCGAGGAGAGGTGTAAAATTATTGATTCGACGATTGAAGAATTCCATACGGGATTACCTCATGATCGACCCTTACTTTCACCTCCCACGTCGCCCTACGACTCCTTCTCTTCTCCTTCGTCAACATCAAACCCTCAAGTCCTAGCTGGTGATCTCCGAAACACTCTCGATAGAGTCTTCTCCCATACTTCTGTTTCCAAAATCCTCTCCGCGTTGGAATCCGAAAGCTGGTCGAATCACGAGGACAACACCAACAACAACTCCGATCCGGAACAGCACTCCCCACAAATAGCGGAGTGGGCTCGCAACACCCTTTCCACGCTACACTCCCGTTCCCCAACCTCAATCCGCGTAGCGTTACGTCAAATGCTTCTCGGCAAGAAATGGTCTCTCGCCGAAACCTTCCAGCGGGAATTCCTGATCGCGACGCGCTTCCTCGACCATCCCGATTTCAAAGAAGGAGTGACCAAGAAACTCCTCGAAAAACCGGCGTCTCAGCCTCGTTGGGCTAGCATCCCCCGAGAGACGGAGAGGGAGAATGAATACATTGATAATTTCTTTCGTCCCGTCGATTCCAGCATAGGTAGACCGCGGGGGAGAGATGGACGGATCAGTGGAAGAGACGAAAGAGGGACAGCGCAGAGATTAGAATTGTGGAATTCAACGGATTTCAAGGAACCGAGGTTTACGAAATGGTTGGGTTTGCCCTCTGAGGACCAGGTAAGGGATTTAGTAAAGGAACCGCCGCAGGAGGTGTTTACTATGAGATCTGATCGAAGGAGAGCGAAAAAGGCGGTGGGGAAGACCGGGATTTGGGCTCCAAGGGTGGTGGATGAGGTCAAGGGCACGAGGGCATCGGCGGAGGGATTGGAGGAGGCGTTAGAGGCGATAGAGGAGACGGATGGGGAGGATGAGTCGAGTAGAGCTGGGAAGGGAGGGGGTGTAGGACGAGGACGAGGGAGCGGGGAGAGTGTGGAAAGTAGCGGTGCTGGTGCTGGGAATGGAATGGCAGGAGGAGATGAAGGAGGTAGAGGGGATGTAAAGAGGGAATTGACCAAGGAAAAAGTCGTAGAGTATTTTCTTCGACAAAGGAATGGGAAAGTCGGGGTGAGGGAGAAGGTGGAGGAGATTCTGGAAAGGAAGACGAGGATTGTTGGTGACGGTGTCGATGAGGAGGGAGAAGCGAGGGGTCCGTTGGAATGGGTCGATTGATTGATTGGTTGTGATAATCCCTCTTTCTCTTCATGTATTTTTGTTTGATAAAGATGAATGGGGATGCTGAGGAGTAAGGATCCTTAAGCGCGCTAGAGCTGAGCTGTAGAGCTGAGCAGTCTTCATCGTCCTCACCACCATGGAGATCAAGCTAATCATCGTCGTCAGTACGGTGGTTAACGGCCAACAGTCACCCCCGACTGAAGGTATCTAACTATCAACACCATTGTAATGAATACTAAGGTATCCATTCCTTCATCATAAAGATGATGATGACTGCTTCGCTCTACAGCTTCGCAATCGCGCTCACAGATCCTTACGAATAAGCACCTCCATTTATTTTCATCACTTGCACACTCTCCCTCCTCCCCCTCACTTTTTCACTTCAGACAAACATACTATCCATCCAAACCTTTTCATTCTCAATTATTGTTGTATCAACGTCAATTGGTCTATCATAGTGTAATCTTCATACACGCACGTGGGTGACAAAACATTGGTTCAATTCAGGAGTCACCGCTATGAGGAGAGGTGCGGAATCGTCAATGATCGTCATCGTCATCATTATCGTAATAAGTGTGATGAGGCTCGAGTAATCTTCATCATCATGAATCTGATGAACAGGAGGGTATGTCACCCACCATCCTCAGTGTGTGAAGGTAGTCTTCGTCGTCACGGCGATGAAGCGGATATATAACTGCTGAGCTATTCCATTTAGCTCTATTTTGTCCTCCGCTTGGGACGGAATGTTGATAGAATAGCTAGAAAAGTATTATGAGCAGTATATAAAGAACAATAGCCATGTACGTATGAAGAGCAGTAATGTATCGAAGAACAGCTAGGTAAGTATCATGAGCAATGCATATAGAAGAGAGCAGGTACGTACAATACAATCCACTACAGACGACATCATGCTCAAGGCAAGCTAAGATTGATTATAGACATAGACAGATAAAGTCATTGATCAGATCATGGTATCGTCTTGCTCCC
>QQTW01000551.1_pt1 | contig 23630 bp, 21 predicted proteins | sample 1904831 | NCBI WGS metagenome assembly QQTW01 (sample SAMN09435610, study PRJNA476489) | Subsurface metagenome, whole genome shotgun sequencing project. | reverse complement strand
GGATAAAGTATTCAGTATTGCAGCAAACAGGAAAATCGGGAAGAAGTTGCTAAAGTGATTTCTGAGCGTTCTTTTACTGCCGCTAAACCCAAGTTTACCCGACCAGCAATTGTAGGAGATTACAACTATGGTGGCTTTGATGGACAAAAACGCATAGCGCGATCGCCTGCAACAACTATTTTCTTCGATCTTCCGCCTAATATTTCCACAGTGCCAAACGACCATTCAACGTTTCTCTGGCAATCTGAAAGTCTCTGGCTGATGACGCAATCAGTTCGTTGGGGACAAATCCGAGAAATTCCAAAAAATGCTGAAGCATTAGCTCGTAAAGCCTGGAGAACTGACCTCTATCGTGAAATTGCTGCTGAAATGGGGATTGAGTCGCCTAAAGAAGATTACAAGATTGAACCTGCTGAAGCATTCATTGACAAAAAAGCCTTTGACCCCAGCGATATAGTCGGATATCTCAATAGTTTTGAAATCAGAGCCAATCGTCCGAAATCTTTCTTTATCTCATAAGCAATTACTAGTTACCACTAGTAATTAATAACTAGTAATTGGTAGTTGCTATTTTTAATTACGAATTACGAATTACGAATTACGGATTACCCAAGAGTTGATATTATGACTGAATCTACTGCCTTTCAAACTGATGCCAATCGAATAGGCTTTAACCGCAACGGATTTCTAGAAATTGAAAATATTGTCAAATCCTATCCAAATCCAAATGGGCAGGAATTTGTAGTCCTTGATGGTATCGATCTTTCTGTGGGTGAAAATGAATTTATTTCTGTAATTGGTCACTCTGGTTGTGGTAAATCAACGCTACTCAAGATTGTAGCTGGTTTGGAAAAAGCGACTGCTGGGTCAGTCAGACTTGATGGCAAAGAAATTCGCAAGCCAGGAGCAGAAAGAATGATGGTGTTTCAACACTATTCGTTGCTACCTTGGTTAACAGTGCGGGAAAATATCCGGCTAGCTGTGGACGAAGTATTAAAAAATACCAGTCGCGCCGAAAAAATCGGCCTTGTGAACGAACACTTGGCGATGGTAAATTTAACAGCGGCAGCTGATAAGTATCCAGATGAAATTTCTGGGGGGATGAAACAGCGAGTAGGTATTGCTAGAGCCTTGGCAATTCGTCCCAAAATGTTATTGATGGATGAACCTTTTGGGGCGCTGGATGCACTAACTCGCGGTAAGTTGCAAAAACAAGTGTTGGATATTTGGGAACAACATCCGCAGGCGGTGATGATGATTACTCATGATGTGGAAGAAGCAATTTATATGTCCGATCGCATCGTCTTAATGACAAATGGCCCCGCCGCTAAGATCGGGGAAATTTTGGATGTTCCTTTTCCCCGTCCACGAGATCGCGCTGCTATGCGTAACACGAAAGAGTATCTGGAACTGCGCGATCGCGCCTTGAATTTCCTAGATCGCTATTTTACCCAAGATGAATAACAATGAAGTCTGAAGTCTGAAGTCTGAAGTAAAAAATTTAATCTTTATCCTGAACGCCTAAGCGCCTTTATTCTTTACCCATTTCTCCTCACACCCTTATACACAAAAGTGGTTAAAACTGTGAAAATTAAGCCAATATTAATGCGACTGCAAAATGCGATCGGTAGTCAGGAAATAATTAAACAGATGGTGTTGCTACCAGAAGCAGCTACACCTGTTGTTGAGGATAAATCTACGAGATCGGTTAACTTAATTGTTGGCTATAACAGTTCTCCTAGCAGCCACACAGCTTTAGATATTGCTTTATTAATCGCCCATCAAACACGCTTAGCAACCCAAAAGCAAGTTACAGTTCATGTTGTCTATGTCTTAGACGAGACTCAAAGTAGTTGGGTAACAAATGTCTGTAATCTAACAGATATAAATCCGCCGTCGTGTCATCAGTTGAGCATACCAGAAGCATTCGCAGTTAACGCTGCTACATCCGTTTTAACTCAACCGAAAATAAACACTATAGCAGCCACCCCAGGCTTGACATCATTAGATATGTTAGAGCAAGCAGACAGAATTTTGTGGCAAGCACGGTGTCTGGCTGAGGAATGGAAAGGTACATTTGTCGCCCATCTGCGGTTTGGCAAACTGAGTACCGAATTACATAATGTGGTGGAATCAAAAGCAGCAGATTTACTCTTGCTTGGTTGTAGTTCTTGCGATCATCCAGTCGTTCAGCAATTAGGTGCTAATTTCCCCTGTCCAGTGCTAGGTATTCCTACCTTAGTTACTACTGGTAGTTAGGATATTGCCTGAAACATTATTTCCCTCGTTACCCAGCTATTACCCGGTATAGAGTTTTAATAGGTTTTGCCTGTCACCGCTTGAATAATAGATAGTAACCGTAGGGTGGGCATTGCCCACCCTAAATGTATATGTCTCAAAAAACTATTCAAACAAATAGCATAAGCTAGCAAAGACAAAACTTTCATGACCGAAATTGAAGGTATAGAAAGTATTCTTTCTAAGATTTTATTTCTATTAATAGTGATAGTAATACTGATAGTATTTGGTAGCTTAACTCATAATTATATGATCCCATCTAATCTTAAAGCTACTATTTTTTAGTAAAAAACATTATTTAAATTCTTTGATTTGTATTTTACTATATTAATTGCACTATAACTTCTATAAAAAACCTTTTTCTCGTTACCAGGCGAAAGCTAGATAACTAAGATTGATACTTGGAAATCTAAAAAGGTGAAATTTCGCGTCTCTACAAATCCGCAAATCCAAAATTCAAATTGGGATTAGTCGCCAGAGTGCTAGGCTTAATGTCACAATTAGGGTATGGATTGGCAAGAAATTTCTGGTAACTGGGCTTTAATTCCCCGTCGTCCGGTGGGAATTATACATTTCCTTGGCGGTGCTTTCGTCGCAACAGCACCCCAGCTAACTTATCGTTGGTTATTAGAACAACTGGCAGAGCAAAATTATGCTGTTGTCGCTACGCCGTTTGTGAACACGCTGGATCATACAGCGATCGCGCGATCGGTTTTAAACAGCTTTGAAAATGCTCTAGCTCAAATGCAAGCAAGAGGGATGTTACGCCAAGGCTATCTCCCCATTTATGGAATGGGACATAGTATGGGTTGCAAACTCCACTTGCTGATTGGCAGCCTTTTTAGTGTCGAACGCGCGGGCAATATCCTGATTTCGTTCAATAATTATGCCGCACGGGAAGCAATTCCACTAGTGCAGCAAGTTAACCCCACCTTTACGCTGGAATTTACTCCTTCTCCCTTAGAAACCAAAACTCTGATCGAAACACGCTACGAAATCCGTCGCAACTTGATCGTTAAATTTACCAACGACACAATCGATCAATCAAATGCCTTAGCTAAGTTATTGGATCGACGCTTCGCTGGTATGGTTACGGTTCAAACGCTAAATGGCACTCACACCACACCTCTAGGTCAAGATGTGAAGTGGCAAACTGGATCGAATTATACACCTTTTGATGCTGTTGGTCAGTGGTTTAAGCAGGAATTTTATCGAGATTTGAAGCAACTTAAACATACTGTTACTACGTGGTTGAATCCTGCTTCTATGCTTTGAAAATCCTGAAAAAGACTTAAATTAAAATGATTCAACAACTAGAAACACCAATTCAAGATCGCTGCATCACATTATATAGCGTTAGTTGGGATAGGTTTCTTGCGATCGCTTCTCTACTAGAGAACCAGCCAGTACGCCTTACCTATCTTGATGGAATTGTAGAAATCATGACTTCTTCACCCGAACAGGAAGAATCCAAAAAAACTATCGCGTTACTGCTTGAAACTTACTTGCGATTTATTGGGATTCGATTTTATGGTCGTGGTGGTTATACTTTGGGAAGTCATGAGCTAGGGTCTAGAGGAGAACCTGACGAGTCATACAATCTAGAGACTAAAAAAGATATACCTGATATTGCAATTGAAGTAGTCATCAGTAATGGTGGAATAGATAAATTAGAAAAATATCGGCGTTGGGGCGTTCCTGAAGTTTGGTTTTATCAAAATCAGCAGCTTTTTATTTATCATCTGCGAGCGACTGGCTACGAACAAGTAGCAAGAAGCGATTTCTTACCAGAATTAGATTTATATTTGTTTGTTCAATGCTTAAGTATAACCGACCAATATGATGCAACAATCGCTTTTTATGAGGCATTGAGACGATAAAATAATTTGTAATTTGCAATTCATTGTTACTAGGCGTTAGCTAGGTAACGAGGGAATTATGAACTACATCTTCCTAACTTCAAATCTTCCCGTTCAATTGCAATAGTTCTACTAAAAATCTCCTATCCAACAGGAGCTTTTGTCTTAAAAAATTTTTGCAACGCCAGCATCTATTCTTTCATTTCTAGCTAATAAAGGTCAAATTAATCAAACTGTCAACTTGGTCATCTCCAGGTATAAATGGTAAAACTGATGTAATTTCCTCAAAGCCTTTTGCACCATTGAAAGTACCAGTACCATTAACAATTCCAAAGTTTAGGGTATCAGGACGTTCAGTCTGATTAAATGTACCAAGTGTATAGAGCTTACTGCCATCCTCAAATTCAATAGTCTCCTGAATTATTGAAATGATGTCGCCATTCGATCCCTGTATGTATCGCTCGATAGCATTTTTAGTCGCCACGACTTCTTCTGTATCAGGAGCGATTAACTTCGTTTCAAAGGTTTGGATATCACCAGCACTCAGTCCAGGCTGTCCTCTATCAATGAATTGAAAATTATTAGTTACTATCTCCTCTAATTTTAGAGTGGTAATATTTCCAGTTAATGAATCGCCAGTGGTAATGTTTCCAACTAATGCATCGCCAGTGGTAATATTTCCAATTAATGAATCGCCAGTGGTTGTAGTCATTTCCTTAGCCCTCGCTTCAAGGTCTTAACTATAAAATATCACCGCGAAACTTTTAACTTCTTTCAGAATTGATAGATTTTATTAAGCCTTGAGAAAATGTATGAAAAGTTTATAATTTGACTCCGACTTACCTAAAGGAGTCATGGCTCGAATGGAGATCGTCTTACAGCATAAATCTTCGCCACTAATTCAGCACGCGCTGAAACATCAAGCTTGCGAAACATCCGCTTGAGAGCTTGCTTAACCGAATGCCGCGTAATTCCTAACATTACACCAATTTCAACATTATTCAGCCCCTGGGCAACTAATTCTGCAATTTGCAGTTCGCGGGAAGTTAGAGGTGTTGGCGGAGAATCTAACTCTTTTGGCTGTACTTGCAGCTTTGCCATGCAAGTTGATAGATGTATACAGACGGCACTAATTGCGATCGCATCTTCTGCATTAAACGGTTTTGCATCTCTATTTCGCATGGCAAAGATTTTGCCGATCAGTTGTCCGCTTCCAACCAACGGAGCAATCATCATGTGTTCTATGCCATAGCGTAAGCCAACGTGCTGATAGATTGAACTATGATGCCAGTCTTGTGGATCTGAAATTAACAAATTGTGCGCTGGCGCATGGCGTTCAATAACGAGGCGCATCACTGGATCGGCAGCAGTACCCCCCGCCTCGTTATATTCGTCTAAGGAATAATCTGGTAAGCCATGCATCTCGCAGGCGACAACATTATGGTTGTCATCCACCACACTCACACCCCAGAATTTTGCGGCAAAGAGTTCTCCAGCTGTGTCCATGAAATGCGATCGCAGCTCGTGTTCGTTACGAGCGATCGCTAATTGATGGAAAAGTCTGTGCAAGTCACAAGAGAGCAAGCTCATGCAATAGTACCCATCTGAGGTCTATGCAAGATTTATACACTAAATTACCATAGGGTCAAGCTAAGTCTTCTGTAGTAAGTCGTAAGTTTTGTCACAACTAGAGATTTTAGATTTTGGATTTTTGAATTCTCCTGTAAAGACGCAAAATTTCGCTTTTCTACAATCCAAATGCAGCTTTAATATTAGGAGTTATCATGAGCAATTATCCCCAGCTAGCAACTAAATTCGATAATTTTAGCGGCTGGCGTTTAGTATTCGGTATTGTTGGTGCAACTGCGCTTTTAGTTGCCTCGATCGTTGCAATTTATGGCACGGGAGAACCGGGAATTCGTTTGTGGTTGAAAGTCACAGGTCGTACTGATACAATTCCATTTGCTGCGGCTTTTGTTGCTTCTCCACTACATCAAATCTTACCCAGTACGTTCAGTGCGTGGTTGGTTAAAAATCGTCGTTTTTTAGGAATTTCTTTTGCATTACAACATCTGCTTTTGCATCTTCCCGCAGTAATTTGGTTTTTGGCGATCGCTACTTTGCCTCAAGCTCAGATAGCTATAGCGGGTCTTGCCTATGTGCTGATTGCTGCTATGCTGATAACATCTTTTGAAACTCCAGCCAGATGGCTGGGACATCAACGTTGGAAGATTTTGCACAAGACAGGACTGTTCTATGTAATGTTTGTCTTCATTGCAACTTTCTTGCCCAAAGCAGCTAACGATCCAATCACTTATGTGCCTTTTGTGACACTCTTGCTGGGTGCTGTGATTTTAAGAATAGTTGCATTTATGCGCCGCAAATTTTTATATCGTGGTGCAAATGAAATGATGAATTATAAATGATGAATGCTGAAAATTCATCATTCATCATTTCATTTGCCCCTAGCAAGAGCGCCCCTAGTTACTACCAATCAATTGGTTTGCGATCGCGGAAAAATCCGCTTGTCGGGCCATCATCCGGCAAAGTTGCCAACCATACAATTGTATCTGCCCCTTGTTGTGGCGATCGAGGCGCATTTTCCCCACCCATATCTGTTTTTACCCAACCAGGACAGACGGCATTTACTAAGATATTTGTACCTTTTAATTCATTGGCAACAATTCGTGTTAATGCATTCAACGCTGTTTTAGAAATTCGATAGCTGGGGTATCCACTACTCATATCATGTAATTGTCCAGCCCCTGAGGATACGTTCACAACTCTGCCATAGTTATGCTCTTTCATTAGGGGAACCAAAGCCTGAGACAGCAGCAATGGAGCAAATGTGTTTGTCTCCAGTGTTTTCTGTAAAGTACTAATCTTCAAGTTAAACACACTGCCATCTGATTCTGCATAATCCAGCAACACTCCGGCATTGTTCACCAAAATATCTAAGCGTCCAAAATTACTCTTGATGAACTGAGCCAGCCCTTCAATACTATCTGGATTGGTCACATCAAGTGAATGAGAAATTACATCCAATCCTTCCGCTTGCAATTTCTCAGCAGCCGCTTTTCCTTTGGCTTCGTCGCGGCTGGTGAGAATTACTTTAATACCTTGTTTTGCTAGTTGACGGCAAGTTTCAAACCCTATGCCGCGATTTCCACCTGTGACAACTGCTACTTTTTGAGCTTCACTCATTTGTCTTTGCCCTTTGGAAACTATGGGGTATCTTCTCATTACCAGGTGAACCAAGGCATAGCCTTGACTTTTGGCTCCCAGGCTCAGCCTGAGAGCGATCTGTACTAGCTTTAGGCGGTTCTACCTCCCTTTCGTTGCTTTTAAGTCAAACAATTATGTTCAAATCCCCGAATTCATGGCATGGATAGTGTCTTTGCACCGCTTCTGCGTATGCTTTCCGGATCTGAGCAGGTGGGAGAAACGCACTCAGCAGATCGAGATGGCTAGCTTCTGGTTCATGTAAGTTAGTTAGTAAACCATCCGTAGTAGCAACGACGCGCTCAATATCCTCTTGTCGCACTAAATCTGCAACAATGCTCAAAACCTGGGTTTGGGGTGCAATTTCTTTGAGGCGATAGGTGTACTTCATTCAATCTTTCCCCTCTACGCGCTACTATCGCTATTCCTGCTGCATCTTCGCAAGAATAGGCGATCGCAATTTCCCTTCCCAGTCCTTGGGATGCACCCTATAATTAAGGCGTAATTGCCTTGTAGTCTATGCATTATCCTTCCCTTTTGATTGCTATCTTCTTCGCTGAACACACAGCGCTGATATTGTCAATCTCAATTTTTGGAATCTTCACGCCTCACCGATTTCTAGATTAACTCATAATCATTCTGATTATGAGTCGCAACAAGCATAAATTATTAGTGGAGTGTCTGTACTGAAGCGTTTAGGGAGTTATGTAGATGAATGTCAATAAAGGCAGAAGCTTAAGCTAGAATTAACATCGGTTGTCCGAATTGATATCTCCAGTCAATAAGTAGCAAGGCTAAAGTTAGAGGCGATCGCAGTTTTGAGCAGGAAGTTACATTTTATAACTGTTTGATTGTGGAGAGTGCAGAGAGATTGAGTAGTACAGATGGCGAAGAGGAAAAAGATAACTACTAGGAAGTTGGCTAAGGGTGTGGTCATAAGTAGTTGGTGGGAGTGGTGCTTAAGCGATATGCCTGATATAGAGATGAAATACGGCAATTCGTGTATTATATATTCGTATAATGGCTTGTCTGTAAAGTAGGGAACCGTTACTCATATTTACTTGACCCAACCAACAGGTTTTAGCCACACCCGTTCATTACTGCTGCTTTCGTAAGCTCATCTTCAGATTAAATTGGTATTACATCGAATTGCCCTTACTTGCCAATCTTGTCCTGGGCGATCAACCGCTCAACGCATCGCTCGGCAAGTGCAGCGATCGTGAAAGATGGGTTAGTAGCCCCAGTAGAGCCTGGGAGCAACGCGCCATCCACGACGTATAAACCCTTATAGCCTTTGACCCTGCCGTAAAGGTCGCAGGCTTTGCCAAGCACAGCACCACCAAGTTGGTGTCCAGTTACCCCGTCGCTCACCGAGACTGTTGTGGGCTGATATGCACTGCTCGTGTTAGCAGAGTTGAGCGTTTGGAATGTATGTAGGGCTGCCTCACGAACTCGAACAACCTCCGGGCTGTCTTTGGGCCAGGTCAGCTGCACGCTGTCGGTGGAGTAATCGTAGTTGAAGCTGCCTTTGGCGGAGCCGATTCCCATGCCCAGGTAATACATATAGCCCTCCCGCGTTTCGTTCCACTGCGGACCAGGCAGCAGCACACAAGGCTCGATTGGATTGGCATGATCCTCAATCACAACGCTCGGTGTACCCTGGCTTGGGTTCGTAGTCGGTAGCCCGCCTTGAAGACCAAAAGTATCTCCATCCGCCCCCCAAAATTGTCCCACAGCATCATTTAGCTTAGGCAACGTTCCTTTGGCTTTTGCTTTGACCAAAAGTTTGGACGTTCCCATAGAACCAGCAGCCAGGAAAACGTGCAAACTTGTGAAGGTGCGCGTTTGCAAAACGTTCCCGCCTTCATCGATTTGATTGCAAACAACAGCGTAGCGATTTCCCGGCAGTTCGTTAATATCTGTGACGACGTGCAGCGGCAAGATTTCAACAAATCCGCTCTCTTCTGCAGAGAGCAGGTAGTTTCGATCTAAGCTATTCTTGCAACCGCTGTTGTTCCCATACCAGAACTCACCGATGATTCCCGAAGCGACGCGCGTTCCAGCAATCTCCTGACGAATCACATCCCAGTCTAGGTTCATTTCCAACAACTTCCCAGTCAGCCCCGCGTTCGCCGCTAGCTCTAAAGCAACACGCCCGAAACGATAGTAGTCTGTTGCCAGTATGTCCGCTGGAATCGGGCTAGGCTTGAGTATCGAACGAACCCTAGGATAGTACACCTTGTCCATCTCATCATAGGAGACCGCGCCCTGGAAAACCCGATCGAAGTTGGCACGTGTTGGCTGGTAGGTGGCTCCGTTATAGACGAGAGAACCACCACCCACGCCCGCGCCAGCAAACACAGAGATACCGTTTTCTACCATCAGCTCTAGCACGCCTGTGTAAACATCAATCGAGGTAGGCGTAGAGCCAGGATCGCTGACAACGGCAAAGGGACTTAGCCAAGATGAGCGACCATCTGGGGCGCGCAAGGTGGCAAAGGTGTTTTGTGCGTCAGTAATTGTCCAGCGACGACCACGCTCCAGCAAAAGGGTTTGCACCCCTGCCTGTGCTAACCGCAGCGCGGCGACTGCGCCACCAAAGCCGCTGCCAATCACAATAGCATCGATAGATTCGCGCGGATGAGCAGCCCAGGAACGGAGGGCATCAGTGGTAGCCAGGGCAAAACCCGCACTCGCAAGAGTGCCAGCTTTGAGAAAACGTCGTCGTGAGATGTAGCGTTCGATCACAGTATTTCTTTTCTTTTATCAATGGATAATTAAAGCTCATATACAGATTTGTCGCCTGGGGCCAAGAATTGATTTGGCGCTATTTGTTGAGAAAATTTAGCGACAAGCTAATAGACGTTTGTATTTACCAGGATTTGGAACCTTGAATTTCGCACTCTCTTAAAAAATGATTCTTGAGGATGGATAACACAAACTCCTATCTAAACTTTAGGGAACTACCCTAATTTAAATAGGTAAACTTAATATATCTTTCTGATTTATTGATTTTTCTTTAAAAAATTGTGTAAGTAGGTAGATATGAGAAGGTGATAGTCTTGCCGGAGGGTTGGAATCAGACGTGCGTTAAGGGGTTTTGCCTCTCGCCCCAGATGGGTGTGGTCAAAACTCGTTGGTAGGCTGTGGCGTTTAACCGCGTAGAAAAAAGGCAGTTCATTGCAATGGCTTGCACAGTGGAAAATCGCTATTCATACCTACCCTTCCCTACCAACTACTTCTGACCACAGCCGTTGGCTAAAGCTTTATGCTGTTGGAGATAGAGATTTTGCTGAGTTTTTCTCGTAACCAGGCGCTTAGCTTGGTTACGAGTTTAAAAAAGCTAAACGCCTCGTATCATTTATTGAAGTCCAAGCAAATGTAGGCAATGGCAGCGCTCTTCAAGTTACGAAAACATGACTTATCGATTCATCGCTGCTGCACTCTTCTGCCGATCCAGCTTCAAAACCAATACCCCTAAAGGCGGCAAACACAAGTCAACTGAGTAGGGATGATTCTGGTAAGACCATTCATCCGTCCATTTGCCACCTAAATTACCCATGTTGCTACCACCATACTCGCGGGCATCACTGTTGAACAACTCGGTGTAAAAACCTGGTTCTGGTACGCCAATACGGTAGTGAGAATGGGGTTGAGGCGTGAAGTTACAAACTGTAATCACAAATTCCCCATCCTTTGCCCGACGAATGAACGCAGCCACGCTATGACGGTTGTCGCTACAGTCAATCCACTCAAACCCTGACTCAGCAAAATCTTGATTATACAAAGCTGATTCCTGGCGGTAGAGATGGTTGAGATCGGTGATAAACTGCTTCAGTTGATTGTGTGGCTCCTGCTGTAACAAATGCCACTCCAAATCGCCCCAAACATTCCACTCACTCCACTGCCCAAACTCCATGCTCATGAACATGGTTTTCTTGCCTGGATGGGTGAACATAAAGGCAAACAAACAACGTGCGTTAGCAAACTTCTGCCATTTATCTCCAGGCATCTTGCCGATGATATTGCTCTTACCATGCACTACCTCGTCGTGTGACAGAGCTAGCATGAAATTTTCGCTGTGGTGATACCACATACTAAACGTGACATTGTTTTGGTGGAACTGGCGGAACCAAGGGTCCATGCTGAAATAGTCCAGCATATCGTGCATCCAACCCATATTCCACTTCAAGTTAAAGCCCAGTCCTCCCATGTAGGTAGGCTGGGATACCATCGGCCAAGAGGTTGACTCTTCAGCTATGGAGACAATGCCAGGGAAATAGCTAAAAATGACGTTGTTTGCCTGACGCAGGAAATCAGCTGCTTCTAGGTTTTCTCTACCGCCGTACTGGTTGGGTAGCCATTCCCCTGGGAGGCGACAATAGTCAAGGTAAAGCATGGAAGCAACCGCATCTACTCGAACTCCGTCGATGTGGTATTTGTCAAACCAGAACAGGGCGTTTGAAACTAAGAAATTCCTAACTTCGTGACGGCTGTAGTTAAATACTAAAGTTCCCCACTCTTTATGTTCGCCTATGCGGGGGTCGGCGTGTTCGTAAAGGTGAGTACCATCGAAGAAAGCTAGACCGTGACCATCTTTGGGGAAGTGACCGGGAACCCAATCTACAATTACACCAATACCGTTTTCGTGGCATTGATCTACGAAATACATGAAGTCTTCGGGGCTACCATAACGGGATGTACAAGCATAATAGCCAGTTACTTGATAACCCCAAGAGCCATCAAAGGGATGCTCGGCAATGGGTAGTATTTCAATATGGGTGTATCCCAAATCCTTAACATAAGGAATGAGTCGCTCTGCTAGTTCCCGATAGGTGAGGAATCTTGCTCCGGGTTTGAGTTCTGATACTAGCAGAGGCGGTACAGTTTCCCCATTGGGTTGTTTTGCAGGTTCATCTGAAGAGCCGTGTAGCCACGATCCTAAATGCACTTCGTAGACTGAGATCGGCTGACTCAGGGGATCTGTGTGACGGCGTTTTTCCATCCAGTCAAGATCGTTCCATTTGTAGGTATCTAGATCGGTGACTATGGATGCGGTTTTAGGTCTAACCTCTTGTTGGAAGCCGTAGGGGTCAGATTTTTCGTAGATGTGCCCGTCAAAGTTTTTGATTTCGTATTTGTAGCGATCGCCCACTCCTAATTCAGGAATGAATAACTCCCAAATCCCAGTCGGACCTTTGCGCATTTGGTGTTTGCGTCCGTCCCAGTAGTTAAAATCTCCCAATAGAGAAACATTTCGGGCATTAGGTGCCCAAACAGCAAAATATACCCCTTTAACGCCGTTAATTTCTGTTAGGTGCGCCCCTAATTTCTCGTAAATTCGGTGATGATTGCCTTCAGCAAACAGATGCAAGTCAAATTCTGTCAGGCGAGGAGAACGGAAGGCATAAGGATCGTAGATAACACGCTCGTGTTCCCCCTCTTGAATCCTGAACTGATAGTTTGCCAGTTCTGGAATATCAATCGTACATTCAAAAAAGTGAGGGTTATGCACTGCTTCCATTGGATATTCCTTCCGTTCTTCTGGAAGGACAACCCAGGCTGCACTCGCAGTTGGTAAGTAGGCTCGCACCACCCAAACGGTTTTGCCATCCTGTTCTATCGGATGAGAACCCAGCACTTCAAAAGGGTCATGATGCTGATTCCAAACGATGCGTTCAACCTGATCCGGCGCGATGGTCATACTCATGCAGCTACCTACCTGGAATAAATTATTAATTGACTCCTTTGGTCATACTTATACACATTCTTCACATTTGTTTGCAAATAAAAAATATAGCCCCCCAATTTCGACAGATTTTATCTCAGTCTTAAGAAAGAGCTTTGAAAGTCAGTGTAAGGAGTAAGAGGTCAGAGGTAGGAGGTAAGGGGCTTTGACTTTTGACTTCATACTTCATCCTTTCCCTCACCTTTTATATTGGCAGAAAAGGGAAAAAAGTGCGGAGTGTCCGCCGTAGACGGAGTAGAAAAATAGTGTCCCGGACTTGAGGATTTAGTTTTGGTGGTGCGGGACGGGTTTGCAGTTGAGCTTGTAATTCGGCGTATTGGGCAGCAGTCAGGGGTTTTCCATCCACAGGCGATCGCGCTTCTAAAATAATCTCTGTCCGCAATACTTCTTCGGGGATGTCTGAGGCTGGAGGCAATGCTAAAGCAGGTTTGTAACCCAGTGGAATCGAGGCGAGCGCCATGCCAATGGTAGCACTAACGACCCCTCCTTTAGTTACTCCCGCTCGATTGCTAGTCGGGAATCTTTCAACTGACAAAATTTTCATTTCTTTACTTTCATTTTCCATTTTTGTCAAGGCAAACACAAAGGAATGCCCGCGATCTCATACAGTAAAGACTGTTTTACCAACGAATAATAATTCTTCCCTGCCCTAACTTTAGTTATGAGCTGCAAGTTGCACATACTTACAACTTACAACTTACGACTTACGACTTAACTTGACTTGCGGCTAACTGCACACGCATCAAATATTGTTGCGGTCGCCTTTTTTCCACTCGATTGCTTCTTATTTTAATTCCCAGCCAGAGCGATGTATCATGTTCAGGGCACATACTCTTAATAGCGATCGCCAGGAGTAGGTTGATATGTGCATCGAATTTGGGCGAGAAATTTGTGGCAAGCTCGATATTGCACAGACAAGAGAGTGGTTAGTCACCAACGGCATCGGTGGTTACGCCTCTGGCACTGTAACAGGAGGACTTACCCGCCGCTATCACGGTTTACTTATGGCAGCCTTGGAGCCGCCTCTAGGTCGCACTCTGCTGCTGGCTAAACTGGATGAAACAGCTTTGTATGGAGATTGCTTTTATCCGTTGCATACTAACCGTTGGGCTGATGGCATCGTTAGCCCCAAAGGATATGTGAATATCGAAAGTTTCTCTTTGGAGGGCACAGTTCCGGTGTGGCGTTTTGCCTGTGCCGACGCTCTGTTAGAAAAACGAGTCTGGATGCAGCAGGGAGCCAACACCACCTGCGTACAATATGCCCTGGTTCGTGCTACTCAACCGCTGAAGTTAACTCTTAAAGCAATGGTTAACTACCGCGATTATCACGGTGACACTCAAGGCAACGGCTGGCAGATGAACATCGAGTCAGTGGCACAGGGAATTTGTGTAACTGCCTATCCCAGTGCTGTACCGCTTTACCTACTAAGCGATCGCGCCAGCGCCTCCCCTGTCCACAATTGGTATTACGGATTTGATTTGGCAGTAGAACGCTACCGGGGATTGAGCGATCGCGAAGACCATTTACACGCTGCTACTTTTGAAGTTACACTTAATCCTGGTGAATCCTTGACTTTTGTTGCTAGTACCGAGCAGCAACTCCTCCTAAATGGTGCAGCAGCGCTTCAACTGCGCCACGCCCAAGAGCAAAAGTTAATTCAATCGCAAGTGCGCCCAGCCAATGCTCAACAGCCGCCTGCTTGGATTACTCAACTAGTACTTGCTGCTGACCAGTTTATTGTCGATCGCCCCCTCACTGATGACCCTGATGGCAAAACCATCATTGCAGGTTATCACTGGTTTAGTGACTGGGGACGAGACACCACGATCGCGCTACCAGGATTAACCCTCTCCACAGGTCGTCCAGAAGTTGCTCGTTCAATTCTTTGCACCTTCGCCAAATATGTAGATCGGGGAATGTTGCCCAATCGCTTCCCGGATGCAGGCGAAACCCCGGATTACAATTCGGTCGATGCTACTTTGTGGTACTTTGAAGCAGTCCGCGCTTACTACAGCGCCACCCAAGATAATGACTTGCTGCAAAACCTCTTTCCCGTACTAGCTGAAATTATCGACTGGTACTGTCGTGGTACTCGCTACAATATCCATCTCGATGCAGCTGATGGGCTGCTGTATGCAGGTGAGGCAGGAGTGCAACTGACTTGGATGGATGCCAAAGTAGATGATTGGATCGTCACGCCCCGGATAGGCAAACCCGTAGAAGTGAATGCTTTGTGGTATAATGCACTGCGGACAATGGCAAAGTTTGCCCGTAGCCTGAGTAAGCCAGATCGGGAATATGACGCGATCGCCGATCGCATTAGTGCTAGTTTCTCTCGCTTTTGGAACGACCGCACGGGCTATTGTTACGACGTGCTAGATGGTTCTGACGGAGATGATGCATCTTTACGCCCTAACCAGATTTTTGCTGTATCTTTACCCGAAAGTCCGCTTACTTCTGTCCAGCAAAAGCAAGTAGTGGACGTTTGCGGGCGAATGCTACTAACTTCGCATGGGTTGCGATCGCTTTCTCCCCAAGATCCGCAATACCAAGGACGCTACGGCGGCGACCAACTTCAGCGCGACGGCGCTTATCATCAGGGAACAGTTTGGGGTTGGTTAATTGGCCCCTTTGCAATAGCACATCTGCGAGTTTACAAGAATCCAGCTATGGCGCGATCGTTTCTAGAACCAATGGCAAATCATCTATGCGATCGCGGTGTTGGCAGTTTGAGCGAAATTTTTGATGGCGACGCGCCTATGACTCCACGCGGATGTATTGCTCAAGCCTGGACAGTAGCAGAAGTATTACGCGCTTGGAAAGCAACATTTGATTGATAGTTACTAGTAAATTCATCGCTACAATAGGCAAGATTGTTGTTAGAAACAAACTTAAATATAGGGTTGCGCGATCGCATTTATTGTTGGGCGGGGGATGCGATCGCCTTGGTTAAGTCCTGCTATGGCTTCATCTGCTATTTGAGCAAGTTTATCTTCAGGCTTGGCAAAGGCTTAATACCAGCTTTGCTCAGATAGCTAGTTCCTCGGAATCAGGCTAGCGATCGCACCTTGGTAAACTGTCCAAATCATAAAGTACATTTTCTCTCAATAACCTATTTTGGGTTTATCCTATATTAGGTTTTACAATTTTGTTGCAGATTGTTTATAAGCCAGCTATGTGACTAAATCTGTTTTTACAGAGAAATATCACTCGTTTTGTCTATTACTGATTGAAACTCGCCAATCCCAAAAACTTACCCAAACTGCTGTTGCCCAAAGACTACAAAAACCACAGTCTTTTGTTTCTAAATACGAGCGTGGTGAACGGCGTTTAGATGTGATTGAGTTTTTGGAGGTAGCCAAAGCTTTAGGTGTAAATCCTTGTGAATTGTTGCAAAAACTTGAACAAGTAACTGAAGCAGCAGATTGTAACCAAAAAGAATTGTGACAAATAATACAAAAATTCCTGATTTTGATGCCAATCTAATAATTGCAGATGCGGAAGTTATAGCAAATATTAGTGATGAGATGTTCTGGAACGATTCTGTCAAAACAGTTTTATCTGTTTGTTGCGATCTACCTGAACTATTTCCGACTTTGAAAGGATGCAATTCACGGTCAGATTACATCAGTAAGTGGTTAAAGAAATACTTTGGAGGTTACGATAACCGACCATCAAGGCGGACTAGCAAAAAAATAGGCACTATTCCTGATGGAATTATTGACACCATTATTTCGGCTCGTCTTCCAACCTTAAACGCTGACAATATTAATAAGATAAAATCTGCACATCGCATTTCTATGTCAGCCGAAAATATTTTAGGTTTACTTTTAGAAGAATATTTAGCTGAAAAGTTATCGTTTTATGGTTGGTACTGTGCTTGGGGCGAGACAATGGACAAGGTTGATTTTTGCACCAAGAAAGGCGACCTGTTGCAAATAAAAAACCGTAGTAACTCGGAAAATAGTTCTAGCAGTAGAGTACGTAGAGGTACTACCATTCAGAAATGGCATCGAGTCAATGCTACTAATGGCGTTTACTATTGGAAGGAACTAAAACAATTAATAGGATGTTCAGAACTTTCTGAAGATGACTTTTCTGCGTTTGCCAGAAAAACTATTACAGCTAACCCCGCAGCATTGTATGTAGAAAATAGTAATTACTGGCAGTCAATTCCAAAAGAAACAACTTAAGATAGTAACTCAGAGAGCGAATATTTCCGGTATTTCATTGTTTAAATAGAGAAAGTTGATCGAATACTTGAATTCCTTGAGGTTTATCCTCTTTAATCAATTTGTATAAATAGTCGCCAATTGCTTTAGCTAAAAGTACAGGTACAGCATTACCTATCTGTCGGTATTTAGAAGCTGTTGAGCCATAAAAAACCCAGTCATCTGGAAAAGTTTGAATTCTGGCGCACTCTCTAACGCTTAGAGGGCGTAGTTCTTCTGGGTGGCACATATCTGTAGCTTTCTGGTTCGGGCTTGTCGTTACTGTAGGAGATGGTTTGTCCCAAGATAGTCTTCTATAGAAGCCAACTTTACCGCCTCCAGATTCGTAAGCTCCTCCCATCGCTTCTTGTTTTAGATATTCAGGCAAATATCTCCAGTTTTGACCAGCTTTTAAGAGTTTCAAGTACTTGAGACGATTTTCCGAGTAAGGAGTATATTCTGGTTCTCGGTCTTCAAAGTTAATGAAAGTATCTCTAAGAGTGCGCCATTTAGGTAGCACAACACCATGTTCGCTATGACTAGATAGAGGAAATGTAACTGCTTCACCATTTTTTGAGCCAATAAATATTACTCGCTCTCTGTTTTGAGGAACACCATAATCTGCTGCTTCCAAAAGGTTGTATACCACTCGATACCCAATACGCTTCATCTCTGCTAAAACTACTTTTAAAGCAGAACCTGGCATTTCGTCTGGCTCAAGAGGAGGATGCTTATCTCCTCGATTTAGGTGAGGTCTATGGCGAATTGGTGCAGAAAGTAGACCTCTAACATTTTCCATCACAAAAAAGCGTGGCTGCACTTGTTCAACAATACGAATGAAATCCATAAATAGGCTGCCACGAGGATCGATCACGGAACCACGTTTACCAGCTGTGCTGAAAGGCTGACATGGAGGACCACCAGTCACTAAATCTACTTCGCCAGGGTACAAAGGCCTGCCAAGGTTAATAACATTTCCGCCCTCTTCAAGGAGAAATGAAGCACTAATTTTCTGTATATCTCTTGGTACAGCACTCTTAAGGTAAGCTCGGTTGAGGGCTATAGTCTTTGCTGAATCAGGGTCTTTCTCTACTGTGCTTACAATGTGGAAACCAGCCTGCTCTATGCCAATGTCTAAACCGCCTGCGCCTGTAAATAAACTAATTGATATCGCTCTGTTGTCTATCATTGCTTTAAATCCTCAAATCAGTATTATAATATTAAATTTTGTTTTATATAATACTAGTAGTGTCCAATTGGGAAGCGTGGAGTAAAATCGCACCCACTCCCACTACAGCAATCTTTCAGCTAAAACTCATCTTAATATCACTTAATAGTTAGTATGCTAACTGGTGAGATATCTCGATGACTACGAACCTACAAATAGGCGATCGCTTCCCCGATTTCCAACTTCCAAATCATCAAAATGAATTAATCCAATTATCGCAATTCACCCACCCTAGCCAATTAGATCGAAAGTTGGGATTTTTTGATGGCTACCCACTGATTTTAGTATTTTATCGCGGCTTTTTTTGCCCCCGCGACCAACAGCAAATGCGGCAATTCGTGCAGTTTCAAAATGAACTGGAAGTGAACTATTGCCAATTAGTTACACTTAGCACCGAACCACCTTTAATCCAAGCTGCTTTTCGTGCAGGTTTAGGGGCCCAATGGACTTTTTTAGCCGATGAAAAACGAGAGCTTATTAAGCAAATTAACATTCTAGATGAGACTGAAGGCGAGTATGCCTATCGCGCACAGCCCTACACATTTGTATTACGACCAGACTTAACTATTGATAAAATATATAATGGCTGGTTTTTTGTTGGACGACCAACACTTGAGGAACTGCGGCTTGATTTACGCGCTATAATGGAAAAGCTATCTAATTACAGCTATAGCTCATATAACACACCAGAAGTCAAGCAAATTCGCATTCCTCAGCAAGAGTGGGCAGATGAGATCCCAAAACTGGGGGCGACGGGGCTACCAGTAGCCTCTGGCATAGTGCAATTTTTTGATTTTGATACAGGCAATGGCGCGATCGCAAAAGATACAGGTGAAGAAGTTTTCTTCAACTTTACTGCCATTCCTGGCGAGGGATATCGCACGATTAAACCAGGTACACCTGTAAAATTTGAAGTTGTCGAAAGCAAATTTGGTCTGACTGCTCGTAATATTCAGCAGTAATAGCAATTTGATTCGATGAGTGAAAAACTCCGAGTGTAATAGTTGACCGTCAACTATTAATAGTCAACGGCCAAAATGCAACATTAATTAACCCTACAATCAACCCTGGAAGTGTTTAATAATTGCTTCGGCAAATTCAGAACATTTCAACGGTTCAACCGGAGGCTCCATCAGTCGGGCTAAATCGTAGGTGACTTGACTATTTGCGATTGCCTCACCCAAACCTTTTTTAATCAAATCTGCTGCTTCTTGCCAGCCCATATATTCCAGCATCATCACACCGGATAGAATGACAGAACCAGGGTTAATTCGATCTAGTCCGGCGTGTTTGGGTGCAGTGCCGTGAGTGGCTTCAAAAATAGCGCATTCATCGCCAATATTAGCGCCAGGACCCATTCCCAGTCCGCCTACAACAGCCGCCGCCGCATCGGATAAATAATCACCATTCAAATTCATTGTTGCCAGAATTGAATATTCATCCGGTCGAGTTTGGATTTGTTGGAAAATACTATCGGCAATGCGATCGTTTACCATCACCAAGTCTTTCCACTTGCCACTGCCATGTGTTTCCCAAATTGAAGCCAGAACGCTTTCGACTTCCTGAACAATTTTGGCTTGTTTTTCTGGGGTAAGAGAATTGAACCCAGGATCGATCTGACGAGCGTTGTCTTCCAAAGAGATATCTGGGTTTTTCTCCTTGTTACTTAAAATCCAAGATTCCCTTTCTGTAATGCACTCTTGCCGAAACTCAGAAACTGCTAGTTCATAACCCCAATCGCGGAAGGCTCCTTCGGTGTATTTCATAATGTTACCCTTATGCACCAAAGTCACCATTTTCTTGTGTTTGGGGAGTTGCAGGGCGTGTTTCATTGCGCGACGGACAAGGCGCTGAGAACCTTTTTTACTGATAGGTTTGATGCCAATGCCAGAATCGAGGGGAATTTGCTTTTTGCCATGTTCTGGAGTGGCGGGAATCAGTTCTTCATTGAGGATTTTAATTAAGCGATCGCCCACTTCACTTCCTTGTCGCCACTCAATCCCCAAATAGATATCTTCTGTGTTTTCCCGATAAATAATCACATCCAGCTTTTCTGGGTTTTTGTGCGGTGACGGCGTACCTGGATAATAGCGACAAGGACGAACGCAGGCGTACAGATCGAAAATTTGCCGTAGAGCAACATTTAAAGACCGAATCCCGCCCCCTACAGGTGTGGTTAAAGGCCCTTTGATGGCGACACCATATTCTTTAATTGCTGCGAGCGTGTCTTCGGGTAAATATTGATACGTGCCGTATAATTCGCAAGCTTCATCTCCGGCATACACCTTGAACCAACTAATTTGCCGCTTTCCTTGATATGCCGTCTCAACAGCAGCATCAAATACTTTTTGGGCGGCGGGCCAAATATCAACCCCCGTACCATCACCCCGAATGAAGGGAATAATCGGGTTGTCAGGAACAATTGGCTCACCATTGCTGAAGGTGATGCGGGAACCAGTAGTAGGAGGGGAAATTTTTTCGTACATTTTTGCTACACCACCAGTAGAGTGCTAAGTGCGAAAACTTTAATTCTCACATTAGATAATACTTCTATGGAAAGTTAACAGATTTTTGCTAGGAGTAAAGTAGCCTCAGAGCGGTTTTTGTCAAAATTTTGATATATCTAATAAACAAGAGCTTAATGAGTAGGGAAAAATACCACTTACCCCTAGCAGGATCGCCCAAGCGTCTCCCAGAGAAAGTATGCGATCGCCTACGACCTATAGTTAAATAAATGATCGGTTCTTAACTTTGCGCATTCACAGTGAGAGCATGACTAACCCAATTACAACCTCCGACAGACAAAACGACCTTTCTGCTCTCCGCTTGCAGTTAACATCTGGGCCGGAAAAAGTACAACAGCAACTAATCCCCCAGGTGACTACCTTCGGTAATCCTGGCTTAGATGTTTTGATCGAATTTTTACACGCTCGCCTTAGCAGCCCCCCCACCTGGATTGATGGCAAAGCCTACCAAATTCTCTTCAATGCCGACTATCCGCCAGCACAAGAGTTTCTCCGTGCTTGTTTCCCCACTGGGCTTGTCACCTTGCGCTCCAAGTGTAACATTGACTACAGCCCATTACAGCAATTATTAATTGCTCAAGATTTTCAAGCAGCAGATCGCATAACCCTGCAAAAAATGTGTGAACTAGCATCAAGCGCAGCAGTGCAAAGAAAATGGCTGTATTTTACCGAAGTCGAGAATTTTCCCGTTTCCGACCTTCAAACCATTAATACTTTGTGGTTAGTTTACTCCGATGGCAAGTTTGGTTTTTCTGTACAGCGCGAAATTTGGCTGTCATTGGGGAAAAACTGGGAAAAATTCTGGGCTAAAATCGGTTGGAAAAATGGTAACACCTGGACGCGATATCCCAATGGGTTTACCTGGAATCTTACAGCCCCAGCAGGTCATTTACCGTTATCAAATCAACTGCGCGGCAATCGAGTCATCTCTGCTTTATTTGCCCATCCAGCATGGAGCAAAGTTAGTGGCTAGAGGCGAGTCGCTCCGCTCCAGTTTTAAGTTTTAAGCTCTAAGTTTTAAGTTAAATGAACGTTTTTTAACTCAAAACTTAAAACTTAAAACTTAAAACTTAAAACTATCTCTGACTTCATCCCACACCCTATAACCTACACCTAGCTTTTTTGTCACCCGCGCTATCACCAAAAAATCTATTTCAGCAAAAAGTCTATTAGTTGCAAGAGCTTTGGAGCAAAATCTTTTTGTGTTTGGTTGTTGATCGAAGCTGAAAATCGGGAATCTTAAAACTAGTAGATAACCTAAAACAGGGGTTAGATGAAACATACACAGCTTGCGATCGCAAGTACAAGGGAGGGCGGGCAATGGTAGAGCCTGAAAACAAACTGGTTTACCAGTTTGATACTGGCACGGGAATGGCAACAGAAGAAAGACTCAAGGCATTGTCAGAATTAGGCTTGCTAGAAGCACAGACAATTCCAGTTTTTGAGGAAGCTACTCAAACAGCCGCCCATTTGTTGGAAGTACCTATATGCATTTTGGGATTTCTGGATCGCCACCGTCACTGGTTTAAGTCAGCAGTTGGTTTATCGCGGCTGGGGCTGATGAATCAATTGGCGCAAGAACGCCAGATGCTATGCAGTGAATCATTTTGTACTCAGGTAGTAGAAACTAATCAACTTGTAGCTATTAGTGATACCCTGAGTAACCCAGCTTTTGCCAATAGTATGTTAGTGCAGCGTTATGGCATTCGTGCTTACCTGGGAGCGCCGCTGATTGATGCCGCAGGTCGTTGTCTGGGCGCGATCGCGGTCATGGATCTAGAACCGCGCACCTTTACCATCCAACAAATGAAATTTCTAGAACTCATGGCTCGCTGGAGCATGAGTGAATTTGAGCGCAGCCATCTATTGAAATCACGAGATATAGACAAGCTGGAAAACCGAGGCAATGAACTAGCACCTGCTGCTCCAGTGTCAATCGCCCCAGATCCTTCGATTCCCAATGCACTAACATCTCTCATCCAAGCCAAAATAAAACTACTAGACCAGCTAACGGAGGAACTCAGGACTCCTTTAACATCTATCCTAGGGATGGCTAATGTAGTAGGACGGGAGATTTATGGACCTTTAACTAATAAGCAAAAAGAATATCTTGAGATTATTCAAAACAGCGGTCGTTATTTACTTTCACTGGTAAATGAAATTTCCCACTTAGGAGTTATGGAGGAGTATAACCATGCCCTGAATCTTGGATCTGTAGATATTGAAATGCTATGTCAACAAGTACTTAATACTTTAGATGAGGCAGCCAAACGCAAAGAGCAAAAACTACGGCTATCATTGGAACCAGCAAAAAGTCGGACTTGGGTGATAGATAAAGATAAGGTAAAGCAACTGCTTTATCATCTAATTTCTAGTATGATTCAAGCTGCTACTAGTGGCAGTATCATTCGTATTCATGTCTCTCACAAAAATAATAATTTAAACTTAGCGATTTCAGTTTCCCACCCCTGGCTAGGCGAAGGTTTGACTCCGCTCGATCCTTATGTAGGTCAGGTACCAGCGTTAAATGTTTCC
>QQTW01000550.1_pt1 | contig 23634 bp, 18 predicted proteins | sample 1904831 | NCBI WGS metagenome assembly QQTW01 (sample SAMN09435610, study PRJNA476489) | Subsurface metagenome, whole genome shotgun sequencing project. | reverse complement strand
CTACCTCCGCTTCCATTGCTGGTGTAAGATAACCAGTTTGAAGGGCTTGTTCAACTATTTTTTCAATACCCATAACGCCTCTAAACTCTATGGCACTTGCTGGTGATTTCTGTATTCCTCAACAATTTTGCCTTACTCTTAAGCAAAAGTGGCAAAATAAACCTAATTAAATTTACTATTGCGCCAAGGAGTAGGATCTACCGATTCTCCTTGGACGTATAATCCCCAGTGGAGATGAGGCCCTGTTACTGCTCCGGTCGAGCCTACAGCGCCAATTACTTGACCTGCTTTCACAAAATCGCCTTCTTTGACATTAATCCGGCTGAGATGCAAATAAGTAGTAATTACTCCTTGTCCGTGATCGATGCCGATGATATTTCCGTGAACGCGAAACCCTTGGGAAACTCTGCCAACTAAGGCAATGCGACCATCGGCGGGGGCCATCACTGGCGAACCTGTAGCACCAGCATAATCTACGCCACGATGATAGTAATCTTGAGCGAATTTACCATTATAGTAGCGACGAACTCCATAAATTGTAGTAATTCTACCTTTATTTGGTTTAAGAAAAGCTCCATTCCAGAATTTTTGGGGTGTTTTTAGCGCTTTGAGGGCGGCTACGCGGCTTAGTTCGAGTTCTGTAGCTTCTAATCCAGCTTTTCCTGGTGAAAGTCTAATCCGTTGAACGGGAAATTTGCGATCGCTTACCTGCACTGCCATTTGCTTAGTTTGTTCTCCCGCTTTAATTTGCAGCACTCTATTACCTGGCTTTTGTAAGGGGGTTGTTGGTAAAAAAGTGCGGTATTTATTGGGGGCGACTTCAAAAGTAGGATAAGTTTTTTGGTTAACTGTTACCGACGGACTTATATTTGGGGCGCTCGGATTATCGGGAGTTACGACCACTGTTAATGTATCGCCCAAGCGCGGTTTAGTTGGACTAACTTGAACTTGCAACGCTTTTACGGAAGTTGCCAACATAGTGGGAATAGCGATCGCCATTGCTACTAGACTAGGTTTTAAGTAGTGGGTGCTACTTTGACTCATAAGTTGAAGTACCTGGATGCTGAGAGATTTTATCAATTGAATTTTGCTCTTGAGTTAGATTACCTTTTTGTTTAGCTCGTTTAGCAAGTCAATATTTCTGCGTTTATATTATTTTGCTGTTTGCAAGGGGCGATAGCAAGGAATGTATATGATAAATGTAAATAATTTTATAGGGGCGCAAAGCATTGCCTCCCTAATAATTTTAATAAATATAATTTTTATGAATTTAAAGCCTGACATCGCTTCAAGAATTTTGTATACTGAGGTGTTATTCGTCAATTTGTATAAATATTTTTAAGTAATTTCACGTAAGTATGAACTTATTTTTATGTAGGAATTTAAAGTTAATTTTGTTTGCGGGAATAATAGGATTAACTGGGACTGCTTGTAGTAATTTGCGTTCGACACAGTTACCTAGTAAGCCAACAACTCAAGGAGTTATAGGGTCACCACTACCCCAAAAGACAAATTTGCCAGCGCCACAAGCAGAAGTCGATCGCTATGAAATGGCATTAGATAAGGCTTATGGGGCTTTAACTATCAGTCAATCTGCTCGTGGTGCAGAAGACTGGCGATTAATAGCAATGCAGTGGAGTCAAGCAATTTCATTAATGAAAAGCGTACCCGCCCGCAGTCCTCATAAAGCGATCGCTCAAAAAAAGATTATTCAGTACCAAAAAAATCTCAGCTATGCCCAACAGCAAGCAAATCTTCCTCAACAACCGCGCCCAGAACCAGTAGTAGCTGTTATTCCTGAAGCCCCGTTTCCGATTATTACTAATAACCGTACTATCCAAACGCCGTCTCGCGTTGAAATTGCTAGTATTCCCGTTCAAGCACCGCCACCGCTTGTAATCCCACCAACAGGAGTATTTCAAGCGGCGATTAAAAGCCGTCATGGGGGGACACCAGTGGTTGATGTGACTTTTAATAATGGCGAACGCTTTGAAATGATTGTAGATACGGGAGCGAGTGGGACAGTAATTACTCAACAAATGGCTTCAATTTTGGGAGTTGTACCCATAGGTAAAGCGAGAGCAAATACCGCCAGCGATCGCAATGTAGAGTTTGCCATTGGTAGAGTTAATTCAATTGAAGTCGGCGGTGCGGTAATTAGCAATGTACCTGTAGCGATCGCCCCTCTAGATAACTTAGACATGGGTTTACTAGGACAAGATTTTTTTAGTAACTACGATGTCACAATTAAACGCGATGTAGTTGAGTTTCGTCCTCGTTAGCAATAGGAAAAAATTTCCTTCTAGTTTCAGGTTGATACATTTTTCTTTACCCAAGATTAACTAATGCTTACTTACTTGTTAATTTAGCAACTGCTAATCTAAGCTAAATCTGCATTAGGCAATTCAATAACTTTTAAAGAGTTTTTGCAGAATATTAGTAGGTATTGAAAATGAGCGGGCATCTAAATAAACGGGCTAAGTTTTGGCTAGTAAGCTGTGTTTCTATTGCCGGATTGCTACTATTAAGTTTTCCAGCTTTGAGTGAAACAAAAACAGTAAACATTAGTATTAAAACCGAAAAGAATCAAAGTTTTATTAATTTGATGCAGCAAGCTGAATTAATAGCAACTGAATCAATAGATCGAGAATTTAATCGTTTATCAACAGTTAGAGAAGTAGGAGTAACAATTAGTGGCGAACGCAACGGGCAAGAAGTACCTTTGTTATCTACTAAAGTTTCCCGCTTAAACTGGCAAGCTCAACCCACAATTCAATCGTGGACTAACTACTTTACTAAAGCTGCAATTTTGTTAGGGTTTAATCAAATTCCAAAAGTTAAACCTAATGTACCCAACTCCTCGGTAGATTTAAGTTCTGCCATAGAGAGCGATCCTGGTTTTAGAGACGATTAAAATTGCTTAAATTTCTCAGCAATTCATTTTAAGCTTTTATACCTATCTAAATTAATTTACAACTTGCTTTCTTTAAGTAGACAAGTTTTTCCTACTTAATAAATAGGAAAAACTTGTTTTAGCGTTAACCCAAAGATTAACTGGTTTTAATCTTGCAAAGTTATTGTATCAAAGGCAACAAGAAATATGGAGACATAATTGACTGTTGCAAACAGCATTTTTAAACTACGGCGATTCTAAGGAATAGAGATATCTGATGTCTAAGCTTACTCGGAGACAGCTACTTGTATTCTTTGGTGCAAGTGCTGGTAGTGCAGCGATCGCACCTATGTTAGGCGAAAAATTATTCGACAGCACGGTTCAAGCTTCGGAAACATTAAGTTTTACTCCCGTGCGTTTGCCTCATCCTCTGCCAATTTATCAAGAGAAAAGCAGTTTCTACCCTACAGGTATAGAGAAAGGGGACGTATTAAAAGCTGCTGCCGATACAAGATTAACAAGCTATACCATTATTGATGATGTGGTAGTACCGCCAGAGTACGAACGCTACGTTCTTGTTAGCTGGGGCGATCGCGTATTTCCCAATAAAGATGAATATTTTGGTTACAACTGCGATTACACGGGCTTTGTTCCTGTCAACAGCGAAAATGATGGTTATTTGTGGGTAAACCACGAATATGTTTCTTATCCAATTACCGCCCTAGCACCAGACTCGCCTACAGATTTAGCAGGGTTTCCTGAATCATTTACCTCTGTTATTGGTTATACCCCTACTGCTAAAGATCGCACGCTGTTAGGGGAGTTTTTGTACAACATGGGCGGCTCGATTTTACGAATTTCACGAAGGGTTCGTGGCGGGCGTTTTGGGGTAGTTAGCGATGCCAAAAATCGACGCATTCATACTCTTTCAGGATTAGGCATTAATAGTGAACGAACCGATGCTTACAAAGCTGTCACTTCTTGGGGTACTAAAAGTTACCAACAAGGCGACCAAAATTATTTAATTGGTACGGGGCCTGCGGCGACTCAAGTATTCAATCTTAGTAGTGATGGTTTGGGCAATAGAATTATCGGTACGGGACACAATTGCTCTGGTGGCACAACACCTTGGGGAACAATTATGTCTGCGGAGGAAAATTTTCAAGCAAGTACAGCCTTTTTTGTGGGAGTGCAAGAATCTGTAAAGCCCGATGGAACTCAAACAGGGTACATTACTGGGACTACCGGGGCAGAGTTTGGGATGGTAGGAGAAAAATACGGTTGGATGGTCGAAATTGATCCTAACGATCTTAATTTTCGCCCCCGCAAACATACCGCTTTAGGTCGCTTCCGCCACGAAAACATTACCATGCGGGTTGAGCAAGGCAAAAAATTAGTTGCTTACATGGGTGACGATCGCCGGGGAGGACATACTTATAAGTTTGTGAGTGAGGGTACGGTAACTGACCCCAAAGACAAAAATAATAGTGCTTTATTTGAGTCAGGGACTCTCTACGCGGCTCGCTATCAGCCTGATGGTACGGGTAGATGGATTCCCCTTGAACTAGATACTAAAACTAACCCTAATATTCCTTCTAGGATTGCGGCGACAGAAATTGCTCAATTAGGTAAAGCGACTAACAACGGACTTGTACGCTTACCAAGGCGTAATGGAGTAGCAGGACAAACAACTGAGGGCGGATCTTTGTCTGTGACTATTAACTCGGTTGTTAATTCTAGCGGTGTAACTACCTCTTTTGGCGAGGCAGATGTATTGCCAGCTTATCGTAATAAGAAGCTGTCAGACTTTTACACGAGTCAAGGTGCGATCGCTTGCGATGCTTTCTTAGCCGCTAACTTAGCAGGCGCAACACCAACGGCGCGTCCTGAAGACTTAGAAGTCCATCCCCGGACTAAAGAAGTATTTATTGCTTATACCGACGGCGCACCCGGTAGCGATGGTTATCCTGATTCGCGGATTTTTGTTGTGTCTAAGTACACCAGTGCCATTAATGACGCTCAACCTTCTGGAGAATTATTTAAAATTGCTGAAAATAGTGCCGATGGGACGGGATTGTTTTTCCGTTGGGAGCGATTTGCCAAAGGCGGAGAAGCAGGAGCAGAAATTGGATCGGGTTTTGCTAATGTAGATAACTTGGTATTTGATAACCAGGAAAATGTCTGGGGTGTAACAGATATGTCTACTGGTTCACATAATGGTTTTGATGTAGGTTCTGCTGCCACTCCTAAGTTGATCGAACATACGGTAGTAGGTGCAAGTTCTACAAGTGAAGTTACTTCAGATAAAAATGTGGAAACTTCAAGCTTGATTGGGGTTTTTGGCAATAACTGGCTATTTTACATTCCTACCAGTGGAGCAAATGCTGGGGAAGTAGTACCTTTTGCTTATGGGCCGCCGCGTTGCGAGATGACTGGCCCTACTTTTGTGTCAGATACGCTCATTATTGCTATTCAGCACCCTGGAGAGGATTGTCCGTTTAGTCCTCAAGTAACTCTCAATCGCGATATTGAGATGTTGAACTTGGATGGTACTTTGTTTACTCAAAATCGTACTGTTCCGCGCGGTAGTAATTGGCCCAGTAATATTAAGGGTAATGCTTTAGGCGCACCGCGTCCTTCGGTAATTGCTATTCGTCGCAAACGTTCTATGAGTCGTAATTTTGTGTAATAGACCTCTTGCAAAAAGCCGTCTAGCTGGACTAGGGTTTTAACCCTAGGCTAATAGCTGAAGTCGGCTCAAGCCAACTAAAGGAACAATTTTTAGACTTTTGCAAGAAATCCATTGTTAGTGTTTTTTTATAAAATTGGGCGATCGCCCAATTTTTTTTGCCCGCCCTCATATTGCTGTTTAAGCAATATCTTCTATGCCTTCTAATTTACCCGTTCCAGAAATCGCTTCCCCGATCGCATAAGCCGCAATTTCTTGGGAATTAAACCACTCAATCGCTCTCTCGGCTTGGTTTTTTGGTACTAGCAATACAAAGCCAATTCCCATATTAAAAGTGTTAAACATGGCGTTGTTATTTACAGAACCAACTTCTGCCAACCACTTAAATACTGGTGGAATTATCCAACTATCTTTTTTTAGGTGTATAGATTGATTCTCTCCCAGGCAGCGAGGTAAATTTTCTGGCAATCCTCCGCCAGTGATATGAGCCATCCCATGAATTTCTAGTCCTTGAGCAAGGGCTGCAAGTATGGGTTTTACGTATATGCGCGTAGGAGTAAGAAATAATTCTCCTAAGGTGCGATCGCTTATGCCATCAATGCGATCACTCCAAGCATACTTACTTTGGTCAACTATTTTGCGAACTAAGCTAAAACCATTACTATGCAAGCCATCGCTGGCGAGAGCAATTGCAATGTCGTCGATTTTAACTTGGGATCTATCGAGCATTCGGCTTTTTTCGACAATCCCTACGCAAAAACCTGCTAAATCGTACTCTCCCGGTTGATAAAAACCAGGCATTTCGGCGGTTTCACCTCCTAGTAAAGCACAGCCCGCTACTTTACACCCCGTCGTAATTCCCGTAACTACATCTGTTAACTGTTCGCTTTGCAATTTTCCTGTGGCTAAGTAATCTAAGAAAAATAAAGGCTCTGCTCCGGTAGTCAATACGTCATTTACACACATTGCCACTAAATCTATACCTACAGTGTGATGACAGTTAAGAATTTGGGCTAACTTTAATTTTGTTCCTACTCCATCCGTACCAGAGACTAAAACTGGCTCTTTGAAGCCTCCAGGTAATTGAAAACAGCCGCTAAAGCCCCCTAACCCCCCAATTACTTCTGGTCTATGGGTGCTGTGAACTAAATTTCGGATGCGCTCTATAAATGCTCTCCCTGCTTCAACATCTACCCCTGCCTCTCGATAATCCATAAATCCGAAACTGCCTTGTTGGCGATCGCACGTCCACAATGTATTTTACTTTAGCTGTTAGTTAACTAATCAATCCATTTTTCTCTTACTCGCTGGAGCATTAGTGTAGAAAAATTGCCGCAGTTTTTGTAAAGTTTTGTAAATATTTTTTAATAATTAAAATGCTTGTAGAAGCTGGCAAACATATACCTAGTCTGCGTTTACTCTATTGACCTCCGTCAAAAGTATAGATTAAATTTCTAGCTTTTGCGTTATATCACTGATCCCCTATCTAAAACCTTCGTGTTAGTCTGTTGCAGTTGTTAATTAAAAAATAAAGACATAACGAGTCCGAGTTTGGGGAATATCCAAGTTGCTCAACAGCACCATCTCCAATACTGACTTAACTGCAAACTGTCATCACAACGGATACATGAATAAAAAAATTTTGTGGACTACTGCCACCCTGCTAACAACCATCTTAGCGATACCATTAGCCAGCCAAGCGCAAATATCGCAAGTCGTTGAGTCAAGAGACAGTCAAACATCTACTTCCAACACCAAGGCAAAAAAATCATTGCAGGTGATGAAAGTCGGTGAGTACCAGTCCCCAGTCAAAAATCAAGCCGATGGTGAGGTAATTGCTAAAATTCAACCCCACAAAGAAGTTGGCTTCGGCGATCGTCAAGCAGCAACCATTTACATTCAAAATCTTCCCGTTTTGACGTTTTTGAGTGCCAACCCTAAAGCTACTAGCACGACAAAATCCATCGGTCAAGTTAAAGTTGCAACTACAGAAACAACTAAAGTTTTAAGTCAAGAAAAATCCTTACCAAATAGCAATATTCCAGTTTGGCGCGCTACAAAAGTTGCAGCCAAGCTAAATCAAATAAATCTAGCAAGTTTAGACGCGAATGGAATCGCGGTAAATTGGAAAAGTAGCGATCGTTACGCGATTACAATTAATGGCGAGGAGTTAGTTGAAATTAACAGCGAAACTAAACTACCCGACACTACCAAAGACCCAGCAAAAGACGCTTTGCAAGTAACTAACCGTCTGCGCCGACTTTTGGGAAATGCACCGCCTTTAGAAGCTATTGCGGGAATGCCACAACCACAACTTGCGGTTGTTAAGCAAACCAAACAAATTGTTGCTCAAGCTGTTAAAGTAGGTTCGCATGGCATGGCTTCTTGGTATGGCCCTGGCTTTAATGGTCGTCGCAGTGCTAATGGCGAGAGATATAACCAAAATAACTTAACTGCCGCTCATCGCAGCCTGCCTTTCGGAACAAAGGTACGAGTAACTAACGTGCGGACTGGTCGCTCTGTAGTAGTACGAATTACTGACCGAGGGCCTCATGTCCGGGGACGAATTATCGATCTTTCCGCCGCCGCCGCTCGCATCGTCGGAGTTATGCAAAGTGGGGTAGCACCAGTACGCCTGGAAATTTTGGGTAGATGAAGTAAGTCAAGCAGGGACTTGTTTTTACACGTTCAAAAACAAGTCCCTATTTATCTTTCATCCTGACCGAGAATTGGCGATAAACTAACGGGTGGTCGTAAAATTTTGAGGAAATTTCGGTGCGCCTGTTTACAACAGTTGCAGCTTTGCGTTGCTACTTAAGTTTATCGCAAATAAAAGATCGCTCTCCCGCGCGATCGCTAAGTCAGACAGACAATACCATCTCAATTGGTTTAGTGCCAACGATGGGAGCTTTGCACGCAGGACACTTGAGCTTGATTGCGCGCGCTAAACAGGAAAACGATTTAGTAATTGTGAGTATTTTTGTCAATCCTCTGCAATTTGCACCAACGGAAGATTATCAAAGTTACCCCCGGACTTTGGAACGCGATCGCGCTTTGTGTCAGCAAGCAGGTGTAGAAGCGATTTTTGCGCCTACGGCGAAGGAGTTGGGACAAGAGGGACAAGGGGAGCAATTACTTTCGTTGCGTACTCAAGTTGTGCCGCCAGAAAGTATGACGGCGGTTTTGTGCGGTAAAAGCAGACCGGGACACTTTCAGGGAGTAGCAACAATTGTTACCCAACTATTAAATATTGTTCAGCCCCAAAAAGCATACTTTGGGCAAAAAGATGCTCAACAAGTAGCAATTATTCGGCGCTTGGTAAAAGACTTGAGCTTTCCGGTGGAAATTGTTACTTGTCCCACTGTAAGAGAAGCATCGGGACTAGCTCAAAGTTCCCGCAATCAATATTTAACTCCAGAACAAAAAGAGCTTGCAGCAGTTTTGTATCGCAGTTTGCAGCAAGCAGAAGTTGCTTTTAAAGCTGGAGAACGTCAAAGCGAAGCATTGAAAGGTATTGTAATTAGAGAGTTGGCAACCGTTGCGGCGGTAGCAGTGGAATACGTTGAATTGGTAGAGCCGGATACATTAATGCCATTAGAAAAAATTGAGCAACAAGGATTACTGGCGATCGCATCGCGGGTGGGAGAGGCGCGGTTAATTGATAACTTGGTTTTAAAAGTGCGTCAGCCAATTATTGCTATTGATGGCCCGGCGGGGGCGGGAAAGTCTACGGTAGCGCGTCAAGTAGCGGCAGCTTTGGGATTAGTTTATCTCGATACGGGGGCAATGTATCGGGCTTTGACGTGGTTAGTTTTGCAATCGGGCGTTGCTATTGAGGACGAGCGCGCGATCGCTCAATTAGTTAGTAATTGCTCGATTCAACTGACTAATAGTACCGAACTAAACCGTCCGGTGCGAGTTTGGATTAATGGCGAAGAAGTTACTCAATTTATTCGCAGTGGAGAAGTTACAGCTAATGTCAGCGCGATCGCGTCTATAAGTGCGGTGCGCCAAGTTCTGCTCAAACAACAGCAATCCTGGGGGCTTCAAGGCGGCTTAGTCGCTGAAGGACGGGACATTGGTACTCATGTTTTTCCCCAAGCGGAACTAAAAATATTTTTAACTGCTTCCGTTAGCGAACGAGCGCGTCGTCGCCAGCAAGACTTACAAATGCAAGGACAACTTACAGTCAGTGTAGATCGACTAGAAGAAAGTATTAAAGAACGCGATCGCGCTGATAGTACCCGCGAACTTGCTCCCCTCCAAAAAGCACCCGATGCGATCGAAATGTGTACTGATGGCTTGAGTATTAGTCAAGTTACAGAAAAAATCATTTTTTTATATCATAAATTGAGTTTTTGAGCAAGTAAATGATACTTAAATTAAGCAAAAAGTAATTGCTTGCTGCTACGAATAGGTAAATATAGCCGTAAGCTGACTTGGGGCAATAAGCAGACTAAAACGTCGATTGGGAAAGCGATTTGGAGTTTTAACCCCAAAAATAAACTATAAACTTTTATGTCAGTAGCAGTTTATTAGTGAATCTGTTGGAGAGTGAGCCTAAGATAGGTGCTAAAGCTTGCAAATAGCTCTGTGCTTGGAAAGAGCTAATTAGAGGATTTTGTGACAATGGCATTTGAACTTTCGCCTTTACCTTACAATTACGACGCTTTAGATCCGTATATCGACGCTCAAACGATGCAGTTGCACCACGACTTGCACCATCAAGCTTATGTAAATAACTTGAATGCAGCCGTAGAAAAGTACCCCGAACTGCAATCAAAAAGCCCCGAAGAATTAATTAAGGATCTAAGTAATTTACCCCAAGACATTACGGGCGCAGTCCGCAATAATGGTGGCGGTCATGTAAACCATACGATGTTTTGGCAAATTATGGCTCCAAATGCAGGGGGAGAACCAACCGGAGCAATAGCTCAAGCAATTAGCGAAAACTTTGGCGACTTTGAAAGCTTCAAGCAGAAGTTTAACGACGCAGGAACAAAGCAATTTGGTAGCGGTTGGGTTTGGCTAGTCCGCACTAGCGACGGCAAAATCGAGATTACAAGTTCGCCTAACCAAGATAACCCCATGTCCGGCGGACACTTCCCAATTATGGGTAATGACGTGTGGGAACACGCTTATTATCTTAAGTACCAAAACCGCCGTGCGGAGTATCTCAAGCAGTGGTGGAATGTAGTTAATTGGGATGAAGTGAATAATAGATTAGCAATGTCTAGCCGCTAATCGTTTTAATATAACTAGCAAAACAGCCGAGCGATCGCTTGGCTGTTTTTTTTGCAGGTGACATTACTATCAAAGAAGTGAAACCTGTAAACGTAGAGGTAGAAAAATTTGACTTCAAGTGGCAATGACCGTGCGATTGTGATTGGTGGTAGCATTGCTGGGCTATTGAGCGCTCGCGTCCTTGCAGAACGCTTCGCTGCTGTAACGATTGTCGAAACTGACAAGTTACCCGAACTTCCGAGCGCTCGAATTGGCGTACCCCAATCTGTTCAACCTCATATTTTGTTTGCAAGAGGTTACAGAATTTTAGGAGAACTATTTCCTAAGCTTGAGGAGCAACTAAAGGCGGGGGGAGCAATACCGATAGATTGGACGAGAGAATTTCATCATTTTAGTCATGGAGGGTGGAATGCAAATTCTTCATCTCCTTCAGATTTATTTTCCGTTAGTTGTTCGCGTCCATTATTAGAGTGGTCAATTAGGCAGCAATTAACTCATTACGGCAACGTACATTTTGTAGACAAGCATCGCGTTACAGGGCTACTTTTGCACCCCAGCAAGACTGCTATTAAAGGAGTGTCGTTGCGTTGCACAAGTGGCGAAAAAGAGGAGTTAGAGGCGGCATTAGTGGTAGATGCTAGTGGTCGCCGCTCCCAAGCGCCTAATTGGTTGCAAGAGTTGGGGTTTAGTCCGCCACCGGAAACTAAGATAAATCCTTTTTTGGGCTATGCGACGCGGCGCTATAAAGAACCAATTGGGTTTAAATCCGATTGGAAAGTAATGCTAATTTCTCAATCGCCGCCAAAAGGTACGAGATTAGGTTATTTGGCAAAAATTGAGGGAGGATGGATTGCAACTTTGGGTGGGTATGGAGGTGATTTTCCCCCTTTAAGCAATCGCGGTTTTTTGGAATTTGCCCGTAGTTTGCCCAGCTTGGAATTTTATGCAGCTATTAAAGATGCTGAACCCACTTCGCACATTTACGCTCATCGCGCTACTACTAATAGACTGCGCCATTATGAAAAAATTAAGTTACCTCATGGTTTTGTAGCTTTGGGGGATTCAGTATGTGCTTTGTGTCCGGTTTACGGACAAGGAATGACCGTTAGTGCAATAGGTGCAACAATTTTGCGCGACTGTTTAGGCGATCTTCAGCCCGCGCGTTTTCAAAAAAAGTTAGCCAAAAGCAACTCTCTTTCCTGGATGTTAGCGACTGGGCAAGATTTGCGTTTTGCAACTACTAAAGGCGGAAGTAAACCTGTATCACAGGGGGGGTTTTTGGATAGTTACACCCAAAAGCTGCTAAAACTGACAAATTCTGACCCAAAAATGAACGCTCTACTAATGGAAGTTGCTCATTTACTCAAGTCTCCCCTAGCGCTTTATCATCCTCAAGTTGTGTTTCAAGTTTTAACTAAAGGAGTTTAATGGATAGTAACGAATTAGCCCAATATATAGAAGCAACAGATAGTATTTCCAAGCCTTGGCTTTTGGTGCAATTGCGGTTAAAAAAACTAGAGGAAGCAAGAGCCAGTATTTCTGCGGACGAATATTCGCGAAAACTTGCCGAAATTCACCAAGATTTGATGAACTTAGGAGAGTGGTGGGTAGGAATTGAAGCCCAAGAATTTGGTACGCCACACTTAGAAAAATAATTAAATTAATAACATATTTGTAGCCTGACGAGTAACTAAAACTATGCCGAGAGCAAAAAAAACTCCTATAGAAATTAATCTTAGCGATCCGCAATATTACTTTAACCGCGAATTAAGTTGGTTGGAATTTAACGATCGCGTATTACAGGAAGCTTGGAATGAAAACTCACCATTATTAGAGAGATTAAAGTTTTTGGCAATTTTTAGCTCAAACTTGGATGAGTTTTTTATGGTACGCGTGGCTGCACTAAAGCAGCAAGTAGAAGCAAAAGTCAGTAAATTAAGCCCCGATGGGTTAACGGCTCAAGAACAGTTAGCCGCCGTTAGCCAACGCCTCCGCCCATTAGTGGCAAAGCAACACCAATATTTTGAAAAAACAATTAGACCGCTTTTAACCCAAGCAAGCATCCACATTCTCGACTATATCGACCTTAACCAAGAACAACGTGCCTACTTACAAACTTATTTCGAGCAGCAAATTTTTCCAGTTTTAACGCCTTTAGCTGTAGATCCTGGGCATCCATTTCCGCACATTTCTAATCTCAGCTTGAATCTAGCAGTAGTTGTGAAAAACCCGGAAACCGATGAAGAATTATTTGCTAGGGTGAAAGTACCTAGAGTATTACCGCGATTTTTGCCTTTACCAGAAGAACTAAGCTTTACACCCAAAGGACAACCCGCAAAGTGGGCGGGAGTACCCTTAGAACAAGCGATCGCTCACAATCTAGAATCGCTGTTTCCGGGGATGAATATTCAAGAATACTATCCTTTTCGCATTACCCGCGATAGTGCCTTGGAATTAGAAGAAGATGAAGCGGACGATCTATTAGAAGCAATAGAGCAAGAACTCCGCAAACGTCGCGTGGGTGGCGTTGCAGTTCGCTTAGAAATTCAAGCTCAAACCCCCGAAGCCGTGCGTCATCGACTGATCCGAGAACTAGAAGTAGAAGAATGCGATGTTTACGAAACCGATGGTTTGTTAGGTTTGGGTAGTTTGATGTCATTTCTGGCGCTGCCTATGCCAGAACTTAAAGATATTCCTTGGAAATCGGTACTACCGCCGCGCTTGCAGAAATTAGGCTCTTTTAATTCTCCGGCAAACGATTCTAGTTTTGACTTTTTTGCGGCTATTCGCGAACAAGATATATTAGTCCATCACCCTTATCATTCTTTTTCCTCTACCGTACTGCGTTTTATTAATGATGCTTCTCGCGACCCGGATGTACTGGCAATTAAAATGACGTTGTACCGCACTTCGGGGGATTCTCCAATTGTAAATGCTTTAATTGCGGCGGCGGAAAATGGCAAGCAAGTAGCGGTACTTGTGGAATTAAAAGCGCGGTTTGATGAAGAAAATAATATTTATTGGGCGCGGCGGTTGGAGAGAGTTGGAGTTCATGTAGTTTACGGATTAACGGGACTAAAAACTCATTCAAAAGTAGTAATGGTAGTGCGTTCTGAAGGCGATCGCATTCGACGTTACGTGCATATCGGTACGGGTAACTACAATCCCAAAACGGCTAGATTATACACAGATTTGGGCTTATTTAGCTGTCGAGAAGATTTGGCAGCAGATTTAACGGATTTATTTAATTACTTGACCGGCTACTCAAGGCAGCGCTCTTATCGCCAATTATTGGTTGCTCCGGTAAATATGCGCGATCGCACTATTGCTTTAATTCGTCGAGAAATGGAACAAACCCAAAGCAGCGATATTCCAGGACGGATTATTGCCAAAATGAACTCTCTTGTCGATCCGCAAATTATTGCGACGCTTTACGAAGCATCTCGTGCGGGGGTACAAATTGACTTGATCGTGCGCGGTATGTGTTCTTTGCGTCCTCAACTTCCAGCAATTAGCGAAAATATCCGCGTTATTAGTATAGTTGGACGTTTTTTAGAACATTCCCGCATTTATTATTTCCACAATCAAGGGCAAGAAGAAATTTATATTGGTAGTGCCGACTGGATGCCGCGCAATTTAGATCGCCGAGTTGAAGCAATTACTCCCGTACTCGATCCTGATTTAGCTAAAGAGTTAGCAGAAATTCTCGGTATTACTTTAGCCGATAACTGTCAAGCTTGGGAATTACAGTCTGATGGCAGCTATAAAAAGCGCGGAGATGCTTTAGACAAAGAAAATGTAACTGCTTATCCTCAAACTAACTCGCAAAGAATATTTATGGAGATGGCATTGCAATCGGCAGGTTTAGGTGGAAGTTAAATAAAATTAGTTGCTGCTGGCTTAATTGGGGCAAAACAAGAATTTTTTTAGCGATCTAAGCTCGATCGAGTTGTCTCATTGCTGATAGCTGCGATTTCCTTCTCCAAACCTTGATATCTGCCTTCTTAGCGATGCTACTAAGGGTATTGGCTATGCTAAGTTTTTTTATGACAGCGTGTGAGGATAAGTGTATGGTGATCGCCAAAATTAAATGTGGATTGAATTTATTATTTGTAGCTCCCCTGGCGGTAGGTTTTGCTTTTATTAGTACGGGTACATCCACCGCTCAAGCTCAAACTATACAAAATAATACAGTAGAATATTCTACTCAACTACCAGAGGAAATCACTCAGTTTTCTATTAGTAACCAACTAACTCCGGCGGAAACTTTTTTACAAGCTTCCCAACATCAAACAGTTTCTTTGCAGGAACAAGCAGAATCTACTAATTTAGCTGCAACAACAGAGACTATTCACCCAAGTTCAAAAATGATTGCGGCGGAAATAGAAGACGTAGAAAGTAAGCCGTTACCGCAAACCAAGCCAAATGAAGCGCCGTTTCCCGGTACAACCACAACTGAGGCTACAGCTTTAAGCGCCGAGCGATCGCCCATCGTCAACCAACCTTCTACTCAAACAGATGCCCCCCAAGTCGCCCAACTTCCAATCGATCCGGGTAGAAGGACTCGCGGTGGCTCTAGTTATATAGGGGTAGGAGCTAATATCGGTTTAAGTGGTGACACGGCATTAGGAGATGGTAACTTTTCAATTATCAGCAAAATTGGTTTGACACGCGCTTTAGCATTGCGTCCTGGGGTAATTTTGGGTAATGATGCTATGTTTCTTTTGCCTTTAACTTACGAGTTCTCCATCCGTCAGGCAGAGGCATTACAAGAAGCTTTGCGGATAGCTCCTTACGTTGGTGCTGGGGTAGTTATTTATACTGGTGATGACGATGATGACGCTAATGATGATGACGGGGGGATCGGTTTGTTACTAACTGGCGGCGTAGATATTCCTTTAAATCGTCAGTTTACAGCTAATGCGGGACTTAATGTTGGGATTGGCGATGAAACCGATATAGGACTATCGGTAGGAGTTGGTTATAACTTTGGCGCATTTGGACTTTAATTAAAATATCGGTGTTGTTGAATTTAGGGGTGAAAGCGATCGCGCGTGATTTCAAAATCAATGTAGAGACGTTGCACTGCAACGTCTCTACCAAAATTCATACATTTAATCAGTAACGCCAAAATATCAATCAACTTTAGCTCTTAGCCATCTTTTACCCTAAGCCGATCAAAAAGATGGCTAGAGCATCAAAACAACTTACTGCGGGCTAACTTGACTTGTGACCGAGAGCTTGCCATCATCCGTTACCGTCCAAACATCATAAACGCCTAGTACATCACCGTTTTCATCAATATCTACGTTGCCACTCGCGCCCTGATAATTGATATCTTGCCCGGATTTTATTAACTTTAAGCCTTCACAAACATCCGATACCTCTGTCCCCGGAGCGTTAGCAACTTCGCGAATTTTACTTTGAACACCTACTCCTGTATTAGCTTTAGCCGCTTGAGCCGCTAAAGTTAATAGCGCCGCCGCATCCCAAGTGTGGGGTACATATTCCCCTGGTGGTTGATTTTTTTTAGCTTGCCAAAGAGTGGTAAGAGTTTGTAAAGCCTTGCCATCAGCACCGGGTACTGTTCCAATTGCGCCGCTAACAATAAATTTGCCATCGCTCGCTTTCCCAACTTTTGCGGGAAAACCTACAGACTTTACGCCGTCAGTTAGCATAATTTGGATTCCTTGGCTGACTCCTTGCTGGTAAGCCGATTTAAGCAGTAAGCTCCCGGTTTCTTCGTAAAGTACTGCCACCACCGCATCGGGTTTATCAGCAAAAGCTGCCGCCGATTCGGTATCAAAAGTAGTGGCTTTAGGATCGTAACGAGTAGGGTTAGCTTTGTTAACTATAGTTCCACCCAATTTTTCAAAAGCACTAACAAAGGCTCTTTCAAACCCGACTCCATAATCATTATTAATAACTACTGTAGAAACTCGCTTAAAACCTTTTTCCTTTGCAAGTTGAGCTAAAGCTAAAGCCTGGTAAGTATCTGGTGGTGCCGTCCGCGCCCAAAATCCTTTAAATTCGCCTTTTTTAGCGCGTTCTGTAAATACTGGGCTAGTGCTACCTGGAGAAACTAAAACAACTTGATTGCGCGCTGCTACGCCAATTGCTGCCCCAGAAACGCTACTAGCATAAGAGCCTACTACTCCCGCTACGCGATCGACTTCGGCAAGCTTGGTCATAGCAGTAGTTCCCGCTACAGGGTCGGTTTGATCGTCTTGAGAAATTAAGGTAACGTTTTGCCCGTTGACACCTCCACAGGCGTTAACTTGCTCTACCAGTAAGGGAACAGCCGCCGCCATTTGCTGCCCGATAGTTGCTAAATCTCCCGTTAGTGGCAATAGCGTACCAATTTTTAGTCCATCATTATTAGTTGCTGAAGTTGTAGAAGCGGGGCTACTACTCGTTTCTCCTGGAGGAGTTGTAGATTGACAACCCGCAGCTAGTAGCCCGCTTATTACCGCTAAAGCGATCGCAAATTTATTAATCACGGACATATAATGACTCCTCTATTGCTATTAACCAAAATCATTTCGTAATTTGTAAATGAATTTGATTTTAGAACAAAAGAGCCAAAACTTTGTTCGTATTTGTTCTTAAAACGGAGAAGGAGGGATTCGAACCCTCGGTACGGAGTTACCTGCCGTACAACAGATTAGCAATCTGTCGCTTTCGACCACTCAGCCACCTCTCCACTGATGAGGCAATAACCAATCTAGCAGACCTACGGACAATATGCAAGAGCCTATAGGTAATTGACAAGGCGACTTCTCAAATTACTTGACTTCGCAACCACGCAGTCGGTAAGTAGCGCATTTTTTTCCATCCTGGCACGTAAGCCCGTTTTTTAAATACGTCGTAATCATTACGTTCGATTTCTAGCAAAATTTGACTGTAAAGCATTAAAGACGCAAGTACGGGCCAGCGCGCATCGGGTGCTAGGTAGCCAATGCCTTTTTCCGCTTGGCGGTAAAATTCTTGAGTACGGCGAATTTGAAAGCGCATGAGTTCTCGCCACCGCTCGTCGATTACACCTTTAAATAAATCTTGCTCTGTATAGTCAAAGCTTGCTAATTCTGCTAGGGGCAAATAAATTCGCCCCCGCCGAGCATCTTCACCGACATCGCGTAAGATATTTGTCAGTTGATTTGCAATCCCTAAAGTAATTGCTTCGGAGGTCGGGTCGTGGGGGGGTTGCTGATTCCAAGCTGCGGTATCGCGCTGACGATCGATGCCCATTATCGTTGTAGACATTAAACCTACTGTTCCCGCAACCCGGTAACAATACAAATTTAATTCCTCAAAAGTTTCGTAACGACTGCGATACAGATCCATTTGCTGTCCGGCAATCATATCTCGAAACGGCTGAATATCTAGCCCAAAGCGTTGAATCGTGTCTACTAATGCCACATCCGGGTCTTCAAGGGGCTGGAGGGCAAACAGCGATTCTAATTGTTTTTCCCATAGCTCTAGAGTTTCCGGGGTAGTAAGTTCTGCCGCCGGGCCATCAACTAATTCGTCTGTCCGGCGACACCAGACATATATTGCCCAAATAGCTCGGCGCTTCTGCTCGTTCATGAGCAGCGTACCGAGGTAAAAAGTTTTGGAATACTTTGCCGTAATTTGGCGGCAAAGTTCGTAGGCATCCTCTACAGAGACTAATTTTCTCATGCACGGGGATTCAGGCAGTTGCAGCATTCGTTGCAGTCTGGAGTGGCGTTTGTAAGGGTTCGGACAATGTTGTTTCAGTAGCAGATGCGATCGCCTGCGCTGTTAGCTTACCAGAAAATACGGCTCCTTCCATACTCGCTAAGTAGCGTTGCATGGTGTAATCCCCAGTTAAAAAGAAATTTTTAATTGGGCTTGTTTGACTGGGGCGATATTCTTGGCGACCAGGAGTGGCTTTATACACTGAGCGCGGCGTTTTAACAACGTGATACTTCAGTAGTTTTGCCTGATTTTCGCCGCTAAAATGATCGGGAAATAATTTTGCAAGTTCGCTTGTTGTTGCGGCAATAATTTCCTCGTCTGACTTGCCAATCCAATCTTTAGCAGGAGCTAAAACTAATTCCAACATTGACCGATCGGGATTAGCATATTCGCGACAAGTATTGCTCATATCCGCGTAGACGTTGAGTAAGGGCGATCGCGAAAATAATAAGTGATCGATATTTGTCAACTTCCGGTCGAACCACATATGTACGTTGATTACAGGTACGCCTTCTAATCCGTCTAATTTTTGAAAATACTCCATTTCTCGCCAAGGTTCTGGCAGGAGTAATTTTAGCGGATCTACAGGAATTGCCGAAACGTATAAGTCCGCCGTTACAATTTCTTCCGTTGCCCCTTTTACTCCTTTTAACAAAAAGCCTTTAACGGAGCCATCGGGGTTGAGCATAATTTCTTTTAGCGGCGCGTTTAATCGCACGTCGCCGCCCCCCTTAGTGATGTGGTCTACAAGGGGTTGGCACAATCTTTCTGTAGGCGAACCGTCTAAAAATGCCATTTTTGAGCCATTTTTTTCTTGGAGAAAGCGATTTAATGCGGTTAATAAAATCGTGGCAGAAATTTCATCGGGTCCAATGAAGTTCAACGATTTGCTCATGGCAATAAATACTTCTTTATTCACTCTTTCGGGAATATTATGGTTTCGCAGCCACTCCGTCCAAGAGTATTTATCCATTGCTTCAACGTACTTTTGCCCTTGAACCATCGCCGGAACTAACCCAATGCCGAAACGGATTTTTTCATTCCACGTCAGCATATCGTTATTGCCTAAGATTGCTGCTATCCCGTTAATTGGTGCGGGTAAGTCGGGAAAATCAAAGCGGCTGTAAGTTCCTGGCGCGTCTGGCTGGTTGAAAATCATTGAGTGTTCTTTCCACTGCAAGCGATCTTCAATATCTAATTCTTTAAATAACTGCAACATATTTGGGTAAGCCCCAAAGAAAATATGCAGCCCGGTTTCGTACCAGTCGCCGTCTGCATCTTTCCATGCGGCCACCTTACCGCCCAATACGTCCCGGCTTTCCAAGACAATCGGCGTGTGACCCGCATCTGTAAGATATTTGGCACAGGACAGCCCAGCTAGACCTGCCCCGGCGATCGCTACTCGCATATATATTTTTTACTTGTGAGGATTATTAATGTTTCTGGATTTAATTATACTTTGCATTCCGTTACACTTTTCACTCGTTAGAGCAATATTTAAGAATAATTGCTTAATTAATCTTCGCAAGCTCAGTATTTTCGCTTAAGCAATTAGTTTACCTTTATCCTTTCACACCACTACCAACCTCCGTTGGCACGATGTAGCGCTGTAAAAATAAAAATAGTCCGAGTACCGGGGCAATGGAAATTACCGACCCGGCGGCAATTAAGCGCCAGTCTAAGGAAAATGTTCCAGCTAATTTATTTACGCCCAAGGGCAAAGTATACAAAAAGTCACTTTCTATGACTATCAAGGGCCACAAAAAGTCGCTCCACGAACCAATAAATACAAAAATTGCTAAAGTCATTAGCGCCGGGCGAATTGCTGGTAGCATAATATGCCACCACAAGCCTAATTCCGTACAACCGTCCATTCTTGCAGCTTCTTCCATTTCTTTAGGTACGGCGGCAAATGCCTGCCGGAGTAAAAATATGCCGAAGGCAGAGGCGATCGCGGGAAAAATAATTCCTATATAAGTATTTCTTAGTTCTAGCTGTACGGCGAGTATGTACAACGGAATCATGACTATTTGAAAGGGAATCATGATTGTCGATACTATCAAGCTAAAAATTATTTCTTTGCCCCGAAATTCTAACCGTGCTAACGGGTAAGCGGCTAAAGCGCAAAATAATAAATTTAATCCCACACTTAGTAATGCGATCGCGCTGCTGTTAATTAAGTACGTTCCAAAGGGGTTTGCGCGCCATACATTCGCGTAGTTGTTTAAAGTTGGCTGGCTGGGCAGCAATTGCGGTGGAAATTGAAATATGTCTTCGGTGGGTGATTTTAGCGATGTACTTACTAGCCATATTAACGGAAATAACATAACAAGTGCGATCGCTCCTAACACGCCATATCTAATTGCATTTTTTACCCACTTTCGCTGCTTACTTTTTCCTTTCATTTACTTTTTCCTTTCAATACAAACTTTATTTTTATCTTCTTCCTTTTCCCACTAATCTATTAATTTATCTTCTCAAATTTCTTGACATATATACTTTAAATGCCCTACTATAGTAATTGTATTTGTCTAACTAAATACTTGTTAAAAGTAGGTGGGTTGGAGCGCAAAGGACAATTGTCCTTTGCGCGGCTAAAATTAAAATTATTCCAACATTATCAACTTTTTTTCCGTACAAATTCCGTGTAACTTTCGATCCCATTCATCAACGGGGAGTTGGGGTAAAAAAGCAAAGTCAAAAACAACGCCTATAGTGCGTTTAGCTGCCCAGAGGGGCGAACTAAGCGTGCGATCGTAGTAACCGCCGCCGTAACCTAAACGATACCCTAATTCGTCGCAAGCAACGGCCGGGACAATAATTAAATCTACTTCTTCCGGTTGTAAAATAGCAGCAACGGGCAAGGGTTCTAGAATGCCATAAGAATTAGTTTGCAAAGGTTGATTTAGCGACCAACTATGCCAAGTTAAAGATTTATCTACACAACGAGAAAATCCCCAAGTGCGCTCCAAAGAAAACAAATAACTTAAATCTGGTTCGTTGCGGAAACTAAAATAAGCAACTATAGTTTTAGCGTTACTAAAAAGTGGCGAAGCACTTAATAAATGGCAAATTTGCATACTTTTTTCTTGCCATTGTGCTGGGGTTAATAATTGACGCTGCTGTAAAAGCCGTCGTCTTAATTGAGTTTTAGTTGGGAAAGTAGTAATAGTAAATTGCCCGTAATTGGTAGGAACGCGTTTAGATAGGCGCGTTCCTACAGTAAGTTTTAAGTTGCGTGTTCGCGATACCAAGCGATCGTATTATTTAGCCCTTGTTTAAAATCTACTTGGGCAGTAAAGTCAAAAGCTTGCTTTGCTCTAGTTGTATCCAAACAGCGTCGGGGTTGACCGTTAGGCTTATCTGTTTGGTAGACAATTTCACCGTCAAACTCCATTAGTTCGCAAATTAAGCTAATTAGGTCGCGAATAGAAATTTCATAACCCGTTCCCAAATTAACAGGTTCTGCTTCATTGTAAGCAACCGTTGCCATGACAATTCCCCGTGCCGCATCTTGCGAGTAGAGAAATTCGCGCGTAGGGCTGCCATCACCCCAGACAGGAAGCTGTTTATCTCCCCGTTGCTGGGCTTCGTGGACTTTACGAATTAAAGCTGGAATTACATGAGAACTATCAGGATTAAAATTATCTTCAGGGCCGTATAAATTTACAGGCAACAAATAAATGCCATTAAAGTTATATTGCTGACGGTAAGCTTGGAGTTGGACTAAAAGAGCTTTTTTAGCAACTCCATAAGGAGCATTAGTTTCTTCTGGATAGCCATTCCAAAGATCGTCTTCAGAAAAAGGCACAGGAGTAAATTTGGGATAAGCGCAAATTGTGCCTACACAAACAAACTTTTCAATTCCTGCTTGATAAGCACAGTGGATTAGTTGTGCGCCCATCATTAAGTTGTCATAAAATAATTCGCCAGGCTTGACTTGATTTAGACCAATACCGCCTACGTGAGCCGCTAAGTGAATAACAATGTCTTGATGTTCGACGACACGCTGGCAGTTGTCTAAAATTCTTAAATCGCGATCGCGGGATCTGGCGATCGTAATTTTATTAGTGTCTGCTCCCGCAACGCCTAGTTGAGCAACTACTTGGCGACCCAGAAAGCCCGCCCCACCAGTTACAAGAATCCGTTTGTCTTTTAAATCTAAAACGGTCATGATTTTATTGCTTTTGTAATATTAGAATTGGTTGCCAATCTGTTGCCGAATTGTTGCTATATCTATAGCCGGTTGATTGCCGTTACCGTTAGTTGAAACGTGACCCAAGGCTTTTAAATCTGCTTCTACCATAATGGCTACTAGCTCTTTAAAAGTAACCGTAGGCTGCCAGCCTAATTTTTGCTGGGCTTTAGTGGGATCGCCAATTAATAATTCTACTTCCGCCGGACGCAAGTAGCGCTCGTCAAATTCTACATAGTCGTGCCAGTCGAGATTAACGTAACTAAAAGCTAGATCGAGAAATTCTTGGACGCTATGAGTTTCCCCCGTAGCAATAACATAGTCGTCGGGTTTTTCTTGCTGCAACATTAACCACATAGCTTTAACGTAGTCTTTGGCGTAGCCCCAATCGCGTTTAGCGTCGAGGTTGCCGAGATAGGTCTTTTTCTGCTTTCCCGTTACAATTCGAGCGATCGCTCTAGTAATTTTGCGGGTGACAAAAGTTTCGCCTCTGCGGGGCGATTCGTGGTTAAATAGGATGCCATTGCAAGCAAATAAATCGTAAGATTCGCGGTAATTTATGGTTTGCCAGTGGGCGTAAACTTTAGCACAGGCGTAGGGACTGCGCGGATAAAAAGGTGTTGTCTCTTTTTGCGGTACTTCTTGAACTAAACCATACATTTCCGAAGATCCCGCTTGATAAAATCGAACTTCAATTCCCGTGCGCTGTTGATAATCTCTAATTGCTTCTAATAAGCGCAGCGTCCCCATCCCTACCGCATCTACGGTATATTCTGGCGAGTCAAAGCTGACTCGGACGTGAGACTGAGCGCCTAAATTATAAATTTCTGTAGGTTTAACTTCTTCTAAAATTCTTCTTAAAGTCGTGCCGTCGGTTAAGTCGCCGTAGTGTAA
>QQTW01000549.1_pt1 | contig 23640 bp, 22 predicted proteins | sample 1904831 | NCBI WGS metagenome assembly QQTW01 (sample SAMN09435610, study PRJNA476489) | Subsurface metagenome, whole genome shotgun sequencing project. | reverse complement strand
ATTACCAAAATTCGCGGTACGTGGATTGAGTGGGAAGGGCGCTTGTGTATGCCTATTTTGCACCCAGCCTATTTACTAAGAAACCCATCTCGCGAACAAGGTAGCCCGAAATGGTTGATGTGGCAAGATATTCAGTTAGTTAAGACTAAATTAGACGAAATTCGCGCTTGATAACGGGGGAGACTTGTAACAAAAGTATGGGGCGGTTAGAAACCGCGTCTACACCTTGGCGAAGTCCGCCTACGTGGACTAAGAGAATTTTAAATTATTGTTGCCAAGATTTAGGCAGGGAAAAGGTATAAGAATAACAAAAAATTATCACCTTTAACCTTTCCCCCTTACCCCTTCCCCCTCTTTATTCTATCTAGGGCGCAAGTTGAGCAATTCTTGAGGAGAAGCAAGCATATCAATCGCCACGAAGAAAATTTTACCTTGGGGATTGATTAAGAATCTCCAGGCAATATTCATGCCTACGTTGACACCAAACCAAGGAGTTTGCACAACACCTGTAACTTTAATCTGTTTAGAACCATCTGGTTTAGTCTCACAGATACCTTGTTGTGGCATCATATTAAGTCCTTGGGCTTCTTCGCTCATGTATTTGGCGATCGCCTCGCGCCCAACAATCGGCTTTTGGAATGGCGGTTGCAATGCACCATCGGTTGTAAATAGTTCGACAGCAGCCTTAAAGTTATCGGCGTTCATCGCTTCTACGTAGTTAAGTACAGCAGGTTCCATTACCCCAGCAATGGTAACTTTGGACGGTGCTGGTTCTGCACGCTCAAACATTGGTTCTGCTGCCCTAGACTGGCTGCTAGCAGTATCAGAATCAAATCCCATGTCTACTACTGTATTGCGTAGTACAGTGATTTGCTGTCCTGCATCTAGTTTTTTGATGGAATCTAACACTACTTGAACGCCAGGAGACATTTGATATCCAGTCGGTACAGGAGTAACAAGCCCTTGCTTCATCAATTCTCCCAATTCAAACCAGAAAGCTAGCTTGGTGTTGACGCTAAAGTAACCATAGGTGCGACTAATAGGAGTATCAGCGCGTCTAGCAAGTTCGCGCATGACTTGCATTTGTTCTTCGTTAGACATCTGCTTGATATCGTTGAGCATGCGCTCTGCAAACTGGAGGCGGGCTGCTCCTGGAGCGGCGGGAGTAATTGTTTTACCCATCTCGGTGTATGCATACCAAAGCAATGCTAGTTGATCGTCTACGCTTAACTGGTCAAATAGGGCAATGATAGCTGGAATTTGACTAGGAATTTGAGTGCTAGAAAAAATGCTTTGAGCGGACTCGATTGTATAAGTCATTGTCACCGACTCCAGAATTATTAGTTGGTCAAGATTTACATTCAGCAATTGGCAGCTAAAAATGGCGAAATAAAGCCAATTAGCTAAGTTCGTTGCTGACTTTCAAGCCGATGAGACAGGCAAAATTGAAGGTGATGGTTAACCTTGTGCGATCGCTAACACAATTTGCATTCTTTAAAAGAAATGTGTTTGCCTGCGGTCTTTGCCGTTATGTAAATGAATGTAACTTGATTGATAAAATTTGTAAAGCTTTTTGTAACTAATTGTACAAGATACAATTTATGAGCTAGTATAATCAGCTATTTTTACTAGCTCTGCTGGGAACAAAAGTTACGTAGTTAGAGCATCGCCTTTCACCCCCAATCCTTTCTATCTGAGGAAGAAAGGCGTATAAGCAGTTTTTCGCCTATCAGAGGAAAAGAGCTAGGGGCAAGAGAGTTTAACTAACACATACTCTTTATAAATTTTCTGGATCTACTCCTAATTCTCTTAGCTTGGCGGCTAAAGCTTCCGCTCGTTGAGTTTGTTTCTGAGCAAGTTGAGTTTGTTTCTGAGCAAGTTGAATTTGCGCGTGCGCGAATTCTTGGGGTGTAGGAACTAATACCCCCTCTGCTGTGAAGTAGCGCAACTTCTGCTCGTGAATGCCTAAGTACAGTTCCAACTGTTGACTCCACAACCAACCTTGAGCGGTGGGTTCTATGGGCTGATATGTACCGCCAATTAAACAAAAACCTGCAAATTCTAAAGTTTCTGGGTGGAACCAAAAGTAATCTGGTGTGCGGAATGTATCTTGATAGATTTGTTTCTTCAAACCTCTATCAACAGTCGCCGTAGAGTTAGACAATAATTCGATGATTATATTGGGATACTTGCCGTCTTCCTGCCAAACTACCCAACTTCTACGGGCTTTGCGCTCCGCCCCCAAAACTACAAAAAAGTCAGGTCCGCGAAAATCCTCTGATTTCCGTCGCCTTTGGCTGTAGTAAATAGTTAAGTTTCCCGCAGCATAAAAGTCATTTCTACCTTGCCAGTGCCATTCTAGGCATTGCAGCAATAGAAATATCTGCCACAAGTGCAAGTCGCTTTCCAAAGGTGGTTCATTGCTGTAGAAGTCTCCTTGGGGAAAGATAACATCTTCTGACGGACTTTCGATGATTTCTAAGTCTTTGGCAACAGACATAACTGTTTTTGGGGCGATCGCTGTTTCAAGTTTAGCAAGTGCTGTTAGTTATCAGTTCGCAATGTTCCGGCTTGACAATCGCGCAACCATATACGTATAGCTTGAGCCACTGCCCCATTACTACTTTCTCTAGGTGGTGTGGGTGGTTGGTTATTGGGATAATTGCCAGTCCGAGAAAACATAAAGGCAAGCCGCCAACCGCTATTTGTTTGCGTTAAAAACAGCCAGTGATACTGCTGCAATTGGACTAACTTACCTGCGGTGTATTGGCGTTCCAGTGTTGTGATAAATACTTGTCGTGGTTGATTAGTAGCAGTTGGTTCAGTTGGAGTATATATACCAGGACCAAGGGATAAAGGCGCAAATTCTGGTTTTCCGGCTAGTAGTACGTAACTGTAGATATCTACAACTCTTTTGAGACGGCGCGATCGCTGCGTGACTCGATTGGTATAACTAGGTAAATCTTTAAGTAACTGAGTTGTTAGCGTCTCTATATCTTGTTTTTGGCAACTAGCAATAGGCTTTTGGGCAGCATTAACAGGGGTATTAACAAAACCCCACCATAAAGACAAAGGTAGAATGCAAAACGTTTTTAGCCTTTTACCTTTTATCTTCATCAAATCGCTGCTAGCTCGTCACAAATTCTTTGCCAAGCTGCTTTAGGGTCAGCCGCCGCAGTAATAGGACGACCTATTACTAGATAATCTGCGCCGGATGCGATCGCTTGTTTTGGAGTCATACTACGTTTTTGATCGCCCGCATCTGCCCAACTCGGTCTTATTCCAGGACATACTAGCAAAAAATCTTTGCCACAACTTTCCTTCAACTGCGCTACTTCCTGGGGAGAACAAACAGCGCCATCTAGACCCGCTTCTTGAGCCATTAGAGCCATTTGCAGGGCATATTCTGGCAATTCTAGCGGAATCTTTAATTCAAAGGCTAGCTGGCGCGCAGATAGACTTGTTAGCACAGTAATCGCAATCAATTTAGTCGGCGGTACACCTGCTTCTGTAGCTCCTTGTTGGATAGCTGCATGAGCCAAACTTAGAGCTTCTTTGCCGCAGGTGCTATGAATAGTTAATAAGTCCACGCCATAACAAGCCGCTGCTTTACTTGCTCCAGCTACAGTATTAGGAATATCGTGAAGCTTGAGGTCTAAAAATATTTGTTTTTGGCGATTTTTGAGAATTTTTAAGATATTGGAGCCAGTGCTAACAAATAGTTCCAACCCAACCTTCCAGAATGTTACTTCAGGTAATAGGTCAATTAGAGCGATCGCATCTGCTTCGGTAGATATATCTAAAGGAACGATAATTTGAGATGAGAACATAAAAATAGTTTTGAGTTTTGAGTTTTGAGTTTTAAGTTAAGAATAAATCTCTTGCAAAAGTTCTAAATACCCAAACTAATTATTGAACAACTTCTCGTGAGTCCGCCTAATCGCGGACGCGCGTTTGTGTAGTCGCGGTTAGAAACCGCCTCATAATTTTGCTTACTGCGATAAACGGATAAATTTGTTTTTGCCAACTTGCAGAACTTTGTCGTGTAAATCTTTGGGATTGTCAAACGCTAAGTCTGCTTGCTCGATTTTTTCTCCATCTAGGCGTACAGCGCCTCCTTGAATCTGCCTTCTAGCATCTCCATTACTTTTACACAAACCGCTAGCACTAAGAATATTGGCTAACTTAGTAGGAAACTGCAAGCTAGATAGAGGAAATTCGGGTACAGCAGATGATGTGGTAGTATTGCCGCCAATTATCGATAAAGCTGCTTGTTGTGCTTGCAAGGCTGCTTCTTTGCCGTGATATTGGGTGACAATATCTAAAGCTAGTAATTTTTGGCGATCGCGTGGCTGTGCTGGCAATTGCTCTAATGGTAAATCTGTCAGCAACTCAAAATACTGCTCTAGTACGTTATCCGGCGTTTTTTCTAGCTTGGAATACATTGATAAAGGATCTTCTGACAAACCGACGTAATTATTCAAAGACTTTGACATTTTCTGTACGCCATCTGTACCAATTAAAATCGGCATCAATAGCCCAAATTGGGGATTTTTGCCAAAATGCTTTTGCAAATCTCGCCCCACAGCAATATTAAATTTTTGATCCGTACCGCCTAATTCGACATCAGCATCAACTGCAACTGAATCATAGCCTTGCATTAAGGGGTAGAGAAATTCGTGCAAGTAAATTGGATTTTCCTGCAAGAAGCGATCGCTAAATCCTTCTTTTGCCAGCATTTGCCCTACAGTCATAGTAGAAAGCAATTCTAAAATTTCTGCCAAATCCAGTTTTGCTAGCCATTGGGAGTTATAACGAACTTCTAATCTACCTGGTGTATCAAAATCCAAAATAGGACGGACTTGATCTAGATAATTCTGGGCATTTTGCGCTACCATCTCCTCTGTTAGCTGACGGCGTACCTCTGATTTGCCTGTAGGATCGCCAATTCGCGCTGTAAAATCACCGATAATCAAAACTGCTGTATGTCCAGCATCTTGAAATGATCGCAATTTCCGCACCGGAATACTATGCCCCAAGTGGATATCCGCGCCAGTAGGATCTATGCCTAGCTTTACGCGCAAAGGTCGATTTGTAGTCGCTAGCAAGCGCTCTAAATTTTCTGCTGGATTGTTAGAATCAAGGCGATCAGGGAAAATTTCACTTGTGCCTCGACGCAGCCAATTATTGACTTTAGAGACATTGGCTGGAATTTCAGTAACATTATTTATTACTCGATTTTGCAGCCAATGAAAAAAATTGACTGTGGAACTGGCTAGTGCCAATTTTGCTTGACTCTAGACAACTTTTTGGCGACGCTTTGGTTAAATTAGTTACATTCACAAGAAATATACTTATGTAGTTTGGCTGTCAGACTACTATAATTGCAAAAATTAACCATCTTTGTTTTCTCTAAATTTTAAGAAACCTTTTCTAAAAGTAATAAACCTAGTTTTTTGTCCGTAAGCTTTCGTCAGTGCTATTACAAGTGAGGAATTAAAGTAACTGTGTCATCTAGTATTGTTCACAAAAAAACTAAAAGCTCCAGTCCTAGTTTTGACTTTATTAAGGATATCGGTAAAGTAACTGGCGGAACTTTATTGGCAATTACGATGGTAGGTAGCGCGATCGCTGCTGGTGGCTTGGTGGGATTAGCAATTAGCTTTCGCAACCTGCCAGATGTGAGAGTTCTACGCACTTTCACGCCTGCTGAAACTAGCTATATATATGACATTGAAGGCAAACTTCTAGCTAGCCTCCACGGCGAAGCCAACCGCGAGGTTGTACCTTTAAATAAGATTTCTCCAGACCTCAAAAGGGCTGTGATTGCGATCGAAGATAGTAATTTTTATTTTCATAAAGGAATAAACCCCGTTAGTGTAGGGCGGGCGCTAGTAGTCAACTGGCAAAGAGGTGAAGTCAGAGAAGGTAGCTCAACTGTGACTATGCAGTTGATGAAAAACGTTTTTCTCTCTCGCCAAAGGACTTTTAGCCGCAAGCTAGCAGAAGGCGTGCTAGCCATACGTATCGAGCAAATTTTGAGCAAAGACCAGATATTAGAAATGTACCTCAATCAAATTTATTGGGGTCACAATAACTATGGCGCGCAAACAGCAGCGCGCAGCTACTTTGGTAAATCTGCTGGCACGTTGACTTTAGCTGAGTCAGCAATGATGGCAGGATTAATCAAAGCGCCGCAAGAATACAGCCCTTTTGTGAATATGGAGGCGGCAAAAACCCAACAGCGGACTGTGTTGCGGCGAATGCGGGATTTAGGCTGGATTACTGCCCAAGAAGAAACCAACGCCCTCAATCAAAAGATAACGCTAGGCAAAATTAGATCTTTTCAAGGTAGCGCTAGTCCTTACGTCACGAATGCAGCTTCGCGCGAGTTAGCCCAACGTTTCGGGCGCGATGCCATGTTAAAAGGAGGACTAAGAGTACAAACTACAGTTGATGCCACAATGCAAGCCAAGGCACAAGAAACTGTAACTACCTGGCATAAAAGATTGCGCGGACAAGGCGTTCGTGCCGATCAAATGGCATTAGTGGCGATCGATCCGCGTACCCATTTTATCAAAGCGATCGTCGGTGGTGTCGATCCGAAAAAGAGTGAGTTTAACCGCGCTACTCAAGCTATCCGTCAGCCAGGTTCAGCGTTCAAACCTTTTGTATATTACTCGGCTTTTGCTTCTGGCAAATATACACCCAATTCAGTTGTGGCTGATACGCCAGTTAGGTATAGAGAAGCTAGCGGCTATTACTATCCGAAAAATTACGATAATAGCTTTGGCGGATCTATGTCAATTCGCAAAGCTTTGGAAGTATCGCGCAACATTCCCGCGATTAAGATTGGACGCGCTGTAGGCTTGAATAAAGTAATTGAAAACTGCCGCATTTTAGGCATTAATAGCCCGATGGAACCAGTAACGTCGTTGCCTTTGGGGGCGATTGGGGTGACTCCTTTGGAGATGGCTAGCGCTTATGCTACTTTTGCAAATTATGGTTGGCAGTCGCCGCCAACGATTATTGTCCGCGCAACTGATAGTAGGGGCAACGTGTTGCTAGATAATACGCCTAAACCTCAGTTAGTTCTCGAACCTTGGGCAGCAGCATCGCTGACAAGTGTAATGCAGGGTGTTGTTAATAATGGTACTGGTAGAGCCGCGCAAATTGGTCGTCCAGCAGCAGGAAAGACAGGAACAACATCTTCTGAACGTGACATTTGGTTTGTGGGTTATGTCCCTCAATTAGCGACTGCTGTATGGGTAGGTAACGATAATTACAGACCTTTAGGCAAGGGTTCTACAGGCGGTACTTTTGTTGCACCGATTTGGCGCGATTTCATGCTCAAAGCTTTGAAAAATTCACCATCCCAGAATTTTAGATCGCCTTCAGAATTCGAGCGCCCTAGAAGATCTTAATTTAAGATTTTGGCTATTAGCCGCGCGATCGCACTTAGCAATTTTTTTAATGGCGATCGCTTTTAACAAGGTAACATTGCTAATTGTCAGCGTGGGTAAGGATTTGACTATGGACACAAAAGCTCTCTTACTTCAGGAGATCGAGCAAACACCAGAAACCATATTGAACGAGGTACTTGATTTTCTACGTTTTCTCAAAGCCAAACAAGAACACGAAGAATTAGAGATACAAGCTGATATAGAAGATGCTCGTGTTGCAATAGACGAGGCAAAACAATACGGCACAACATCCCTTGCAGATTTAAAGCAAGAACTCGGCTTATAAAGTATGCCTTACCAAGTTGAGTTTACGCCTGCTGCTAAACGTCAGATTAAAAAGCTAATTGAGCCTGTACAATTAGCAATCGTTGAGCGTCTCGAACAACTAGCAGAAAATCCACGACCTCCTGGCGCACTCAAAATGCAAGGGGCGGAGAGTTTATATAGAATTCGTGTAGGAGACTACCGCATTATCTACGAGATTCAAGATCGGACACTGTTAATAGCTGTTGTCAAGGTTGGACATCGAGGAAATGTTTACCGCTAATAATGAGTTAATCTTTCAGTTAATTTCAAATACATTCAGCACTTCTGAAACAGCATTGTATATTTACTAGAGTTTCTGCTCAACCCAAAATTCAACACTCAAAACTCAAAATTATTTCAGGGTTGTTTCTCTAACTCGGCTTTCATGCGTTCCAAGGTAAAGTTCATTTGGTCGAACATTTGCTGAGGTGTAACGCCAAATTGGTTTAGCTGCGTCTTTAGCTGTTCTACGGTCATTTGCGCCATGAAGTCTTCTGATAGCTCAAAGCGCTTCATAAAAATGCGATAACGCTCCATCATGGCTTCCATCTGCTCGATGAACAGCTTTTTGCCATCGCGGTCAAATTTGCCGTAACTGTTGCCTAGCTTAACTAAGTCTTGATATTCTTCAAACAACTGTTTAGCTTCTTGCTGAACTATCTCAGAGTCAAAAAATCCCATAGCGCTTATTTATAACTGAGTGCGATCGCTCAGTAGCTCGTATGCCTTCTGGTATCATTCTAGTCTAGACTTGAGGTTTAGCTTTGATTCTTAGGTAATCGAGATTTCATCACTTGACTAAAAGCAGTTTTTGTACTAACAAACTTGTTTAGTTTCTGGCTATTAGTACGTTTAATAAAATCAATACTATATTAAAAGACAATTATCTTAGTCGGGTCAGCAGCTTGGAGTTGCCCTGAATATGTTGGATAAACCAAAAAGTCGGAAATTAGCCGCAGTATTAGCTTTAACAGGAACATTAATTCCTATTGCTGGATTGCACAAGTTTTATCTAGGACAGCCTGTATGGGGTTTAGTTTATCTGCTGCTGTCGTGGACACCAATACCGCATGCTGCTAGTGCAATAGAGGGTGTATGGTATTTACTACAAGACGAACATGAATTTGACGGCAATTTTAATCAGGAATTGGAACTAACAGCGCAATTGCCGAGGCAAAAATACTCGCCTGCGGTAGCCGCAAAAAATAACGTATCAGCAATGGCTGAAGCTTTGCGTCAGCTAGATTGCTTGCGCGAAGATGGGTTAATTTCTGAGTATGAGTTTGAGCAAAAACGTCGCCAAATGCTAGAACGAATTTCTTGATATATGAACAACTGGCTACCAGTGCCACAATCTATTCGTAGCAAGATTCTTAACGATCCATACTACCGCTTGCGATCGCTTGAGGAAATAAATGCTGCTGCTGCACTAGGCATTCAAATTGATGTCAATAGAGCTAGTGTAGATGACTGGCTAAGGCTGCCAGGATTATCGATTCACCAAGCAAGGAGTTTGGTGCAACTAAGTCAAGTGGGAGTACAGTTTTACAGCCTAGAAGATATAGCCGCGGCTTTAGGCGTTTCAATGCAACACTTACAGCCGCTAGCACCAGTAATCAAGTTTTGTTATTACGAACAAAGTACCACAATTGCCCCGATTAGCCCGAATACGGCAACAATCGAGCAATTACTAGAAATTCCTGGCGTTGAGTTATCTTTGGCTCAAGCTATAGTCCAAAATCGCCTGCAAGGAAAATACCGTAATCTAGTAGATTTGCAGCAACGATTGTCGCTATCAGGCAAAATTGTTAGTCAAATCATGCATTACTTGCGTTTTTAGGTTCGCTCAAACAAAACCAATTCGATTGAGAGGCCAAAAGCGGAAGCGGGCGCGACCAATGATATTATCTTCTGGTAAAAAGCCCCAGACATGAGAATCGTTGCTATCGTTGCGGTTATCACCCATCACAAAAAATTCATGTTCGGGTACTTGCTGCGGCAATAATCGATATTCAGGCGGTTCGGCGATATAGTCTTCTTTTAGTGGTTGATTGTTGAGATATACTTTGCCTTTATTAACGCTGACAGTTTCCCCAGGTGTACCAATGATGCGTTTAATAAAAGCTTGATCTTTAGCGTAGTTAGCTTGTAGTTGCTCAGGAGTTTCAAAAACGATAATATCTCCTGTTGTTGGTTGAGCGAAGCGATAGGAGAGCTTTTCTACTACCAAGCGATCGCCCATGTGCAAAGTTGGTAGCATTGAGTCAGAGGGAATGTAGCGCGGTTCGGCAATAAAAACCCGTATCAATAGCGCCAAACATAAAGCAATAAAAATAAGCCGAAAGTTCTCTTGCTGAGAGCGCCATACTCGCAACCACAACGGCGCTTCGATTGAGCTTTGTTCTTTAGATGTCATAGAATCAAGACTACTTAGCCGAATATATAGAAATTAATAACTTTAAGGTAAGGTCGCTTACTTAGGTTATCTTGCAAACCTCATTCTACAAAATTATTGGGTTTCTGCTTGGTTGCTAGTGCATCTAGCTAGTTTATCGCCAAGTTTTTGCTACAGCCTATGCACAATAGAATTAGTCGTGCTTTGGATACAAATTTAATGACTGAAGTTACAACACCGCCAATCGCTCCGATTCAAGCAACAGCAGATAATTTTGCGATATTCTTTGCTCCTTTATCTTTAGCAGAAGTTTACGATCTAGCGGACGATCCAGGCAATGGAGCCGTAGTAGTTATGAGCGGAATGGTGCGCAATCAAACTGAAGGCAAACCAGTAGTTGCGTTGGAGTATCAAGCTTACGAACCAATGGCGATTCAGGTGTTTCGACAAATTGCTGTTGATATTCGTCAGCAGTGGAGCGATGTTAAACGAGTAGTCATTCATCACCGCGTTGGGCGCTTGCAGGTGGGTGAAATTAGCGTTTTGGTAGCGGTAGGTTCCCCCCATCGCTCGGAGGCTTTTGAGGCTTGCCGCTATGCTATTGATACGCTCAAACATAATGCTCCTATCTGGAAAAAAGAGCATTGGCAAGATGGTTCCAGTACCTGGGTAAGTATTGGTGCTTGCGAATAGCCTGCGGCTTAAAGTCAAAAGTTAAAAGTCAAAAATAAATACTGAGTTATTGCTTTTAACTATACTTTTTTGTTGCGAATAATTCCTATTTTGGTAGCAAACGTTGCAGTTTGTTAATAATTCTGTATCCTGAAGCACTATTCCTTTAGACTGATGGGAATAAAAAACCTTGGGATATACAGCTATATGCAGATGCTAAATTTAGGTTGGCACGATTTGCTAATGGTTCTTTCTTTCTGTGCTTGTATTGCAGGTCTACTTTTACTAATTGATACAAAACAAGAGCAAATAAATGATTTAGAAGAAAGCGAACAAATTCTATTTAGAATGAGTTTTGCTTATTGGATGGTTTACTGTGTTTGTGCGGGAATGCAAAAAGTTGGCTTACCAGATTGGGAAGTCATGGTAATGAGCGTGAAAATTACCGCTGCATTGTCTTACTTCCTCACCTTCGCTTGTATCCTATGCTTGCCTTTACACAGGTTATCCGTGAAGCAAGTAGAAGAATAATTCTACTTTTTTAGGGCAGCCAGGATCGCCTCTTCCAATTGCTCCTGGCTTAAAGTAGTAAGAATAAATACTTCTTGCACTGTTTTACCCTGCCTAGCAATGATTTTAAAGCCCCCGCGAATCGGCACAGAAATCCTTAACTGCATTCGGGGGGCATGACCTCTAACTCTGCCAATTACTCCAGGCGTAATTGTTTGAATACCGCTCTGCTTAGTAAGAGCTTCTAAAATGCGGATAAGTCCAGGAATGTGAGTAGAGTGATTGAGGACAAGTCGAGCATGAGCAGGTTCCATATTAAGTTAGGCTGCCTCTAGAGGAGCCATAGTTAAGCTAGCACGTTTCAATTGTTGGTGATAGAGTTCTGCTTGTTCTTGAGGACCTACCCAGACAATTGCTTGTCCTTCAAAGTGGATTTGGTTAGTAAGCTCCCAAGCTTTATCGCCGCTCATGCCAGGAATATAAGTCAACAAGCATTTAATTACATGTTCAAAGGTGTTGAAGTCGTCATTCAACACAATGATTTTGTAATTAGGGTAAAGCTTGCGAGTAACTTGACTAGAGCGTTCAGGAGCTATGGTAGGGGAGGTTGTCATAGCGCGAATAAAGGTGGAATGTAGTATAGCCATAACAAAATTTGAATAAGCTCAATCAAACTACATTCCACGATACCAAAGAATAGTTTTGAGTTTTAAGTTTTAAGTTTTGAGTTGTCAGAATTTTTTGAACTCAAAACTCACTACTAGGCATTAAGAACTATTTTCATCGCCAATCTTCCCAGTTTTCGTTAAATATTGAGGTATCGGGGAAGGCTGTGGGGTTGCCGTTTGCTTTGAGGCGGCGTTTTAGGGCTTCTAGTTGCGGCTCCTGTTGAGGTAATTGGTCTACTAATTGGTAAGGTGCGATCGCCCGATCTAAACTAAAAACAGCAGTAGTACCAGCAGCAGCACCAGATGACCATTCAAAAGAATGCACTCGATAGGCCGCGGCTGCAATATGGCTAGTCGCAATACTTTTACCAGCTACCAGCATATTATCAATCTTTTGCGGAATCATTGACCGCAGAGGGATTTGGAACGGATATGCTTGTCCTGCACCTAATCTTTCACCAGGACGCTCGATATTTCCTGGTGCTTCTGGCGGACTTTTGACCATACAGGGATGAAAATCAATAGCATAGTGAGCAATACCTACAGAATCGGGGAAGATTGTAGAGCGCGTTCTGCGCATCGTTTTTGCTGCTGGCTGAGAACCGCTAATTACTGCTGTTGCTTCCAATCCTGCTAGTGCTGCTTTCAACTGACGATAAGCGTCTGGCGACAAACTTTGTTTGTAATAGTCATCGTTGTAATTGCGGCGAGAAATATCAATTTCCCAGACAGTAAAGCCTTGAGGTTGACCCCAACTAGGTCTACCAATTATCCGCCGTCCTTCCCGCATATAAGGATACTTAGATAAGCCGTGTACCGTTCCCATTGGCGAATCTAAGCCAGCCAAATAGCGGTGATTCGGGTGCGGTTGCTTGACTCCTTCGCCTAGCTGAGAATCAGTAGTTCCACTGACAAGCCAGTAATAATATCCTTGAGAAATTTCTTCAGCTTTACGCAAACTTTCTTGCCGCAATCCTCCCATCCATTGACCAGGTTGCAATTGCTTTGTCGCTTGTAGTTGGTTGCGAGTGTAAACTAAGTTATCGACGCTAGTACCTGGACGATAGTCATTTCCCCACGTCCAGTTTTGCATAGAAATATCGCCTGGTGTAGGAGCAGAAAAATTAACACCGCCAAAACTCATAGTTTCCCCTTCGCCAGGACTCCAGATGCGGCGGTAGGTAAAAACTAAAGGAAAACTTGCAAGCCTGTGCAATTCATAACTATAGTAGCTAGAATACTGCATGTAAAAAGGAGGCATTTTCTGAGGTTGCGGTTGCTTAGTCTGCTCCATTGCAAAAGTGTAGGTAAAGCCTTGGGTGCAATAAGGATCGCTTGTAGCGCTAGATGATGATGGTTCTAAGTAAGAGCGCGCATCGATACCAAGGCGGTAAGGTACATCAGCAAGAGCTATTAATTCACCTGTTTCAGTTGCATCGACAACGTACCAATTAGGAGCATTGCTTTTTGCTAACGGGGTATTGTTCTTTGGTTTTGCTGGTACAAAACGCACAGTAGTTTTGTCAAACCGCTTAGAATTAGCATAACTATATGCATCGTTAATAGTTTTTGATAGCGGTTCGGTATTTAGCGGTGGTGCGCCTTTTGCTGATTTGTGGGAAATTGCGATCGCACTATTAATTATTTTCCCTGATTGTGCAGTATTTAATTCCTTAATTACAGTAGAGGGGAAAAATTTAAACTTGCCTTTGCCTTTTTTTGCCGCATTATTTAATAATGCAGATAATAGTTCGTGACCATCCTGGGGAAGGAAACACGAATCGCTTACCCAACAATCGCCAGGATTTAACTCTCCATACTTGCGCTCGATGCGCTGGCGCAATTCTAGGTAGCCGCGTGAATATAATAGCTTGGCTCTTTGCGTCGGTCGCTCGTCAAGAGCAGAAGTTCCCTGAGCGGAAATTTGACCGCCTACCCAGTCGGTGATTTCAGTTAGGCATACAGTTTTACCAGCTAGTAAACCTTCGTATGCTGTAGCAACGCCAGCAAGTCCACCACCAACAACTAATATTTCACACTCTACAGTTTGATCTGGGGTTCTAGGTGGTGCAGCAAAGGCAACGGGAGTAAATAAAGTTGAAATTAGAGTAAAGCTAACAAGCGATCGCTTCATAGTCTAAAGTCTTGACTCTTACGTATAGCTAGCCTTAGACACTAGCACCCTAAAATTGTTCAATGCAAGCTTTTTTTATAGTAATTAAGCGACCTGTACTTATTAACTAATTTTATGGCTGTTTTGGCATTGCCTGCCTGACAGTTTCAACATCCAATTCCATTGCTTGTGCTACTTGCTCTACCGTTAACCCCAACTCTAGCAATCGCGGTACTGCTGCTAGCTTACCTTGTTGTTCGCCAGCTTCTCTACCTTGTTGTTCGCCTTCTGCAAAAGCTTCTTGATAGACTCTGGTATTTCTAATCAAGTCTAGACCTAACATTACTTCTACCTCCTGACGGCTAAGATGAGGAAACTTGTATATAACTATCGTCTCAATAAATTCTAAGATTTGTTGCTGAGTTTGTGCATCTGTTACTTGTTGCCTTGCTTGGGAAATTAGTTGCTTGGCTCGTTCGGTAGATGTTTGTTGGCTCTCAACAACTAACTGCACAATTCCCACGCCTAAAGAACGTTCTGCAAGTTCTCCTAACTGATCTAAGTATAATATTTGTACTTGGTTGCTAGCTAGGAGTAGCTCATATTGTACTGGCTGTTCTGATTCGGCACTCCGCCGAGGATAAACAACAACTGCACGCCAGTTGTGAACAGGTTTGTATTGATAAATGTATAAAAAGATCTCGGCAAATAGGCGATAGTAAAATCCGTCATCTTTTTGAAACTGCACCTCCACAAAATAAATCGATAGATTTGGCTGGTTAGCGGGTGGTAAAAATAATCCATCGAGCCGAAAGGCAAGTTGTTTAAGTTCGATAGAGGTGAATTGATAAGTATCGGCTGGCAATTCAGGTTGATCGATTAGCTCAAAAAAGATGCTGGGGAATTCTTGAAATAAGCGGTAAAAAAGTGTATCAGTTTTCACAGGCGATCGCGCAAACTCCAAAGTTACTTTTAGTGTTGCACGGCGATAATCATACTTAGATCGAGTGACAATATATTGCAGGCTTGCCAAGAGACTTCGCTTCGTCTTTGCAAATCTATATTGCTACGCCCTAATTCATAACAAAGTATGTATGGTAAACAAGCTTTTAAGTAGTTTTCTCGCACTAAGTATTGGATTAACTCCTCTAACTTCACTGCTGGTAGCTCAACCTATCGCCGCCCAAACGCAAAATTCTCCAGAATCTGAAGTATTAAACCAATTAGTAGATAAAGCGATCGCCCAGACGCAACAAGGGCAACCGCGTGCAGCAATTGATACCTTGGGGCAAGTCATCACGCTTGCCCGCAAGTTCAAACAGCCGAAAGTTGAAGCTTTCGCACTACTTGGAATTGGTCAAAACTATAACAGTCTCGGACAACTACAAGCAGCGTTGAAATCTTATAATCAAGCTCTAGCCATCTTCAAAACACTGAAAGATCCAAATGGTGAAGCTAGCGTACTGAATAACCTCAGCGCTATATATCTCAACCTTGGGCAACCGCAGCAAGCTTTATCCGTTCTCAGGCGATCGCTTGTGCTACGCAGACAAGTAAAAGATCGCGCAGGCGAAGCTACAACACTAAATAATATTGGCGCTGTTTATAAGGAATTTGGACAATTTCAACAAGCTTTAGCATCTTACAGTCAAGCTTTGCCGTTATATAGACAAGTAAAAGATCGTACCAGAGAAGCTACAGCCCTAAACAATATTGGTGAAACATATATAGCTATTGGACAACCGCAGCAAGCATTAAAGTTTCTTCAACAAGCTTTGTTGATTCGCCGCACTAGCAGCGATCGCACCCAAATTGCCACGATATTGAACAATCTCGGTGGAGTCTACCGCGAACTTAGACAACCCCAGCAAGCAAAATCGTATTTCAATCAAGCTTTGCAAATTCATCAAAAAACAGAAGATCGGCTGGGCGTGGCTGCATCGTTAAATAATCTTGGAGCAGTTTATAACGAACTTGACCAATTTCAACCAGCATTAGCTTACTACAACTCGGCTTTAGCAATTTATAAACAAGTTGGCGATATCAGTGGCGAAGCTAATATCATTAGTAATCTGGGCGTTGTCTATGCCAGGATGGGGAAACTCCAACAAGCCTTAGCAAATTACAAATTAGCTTTACCCCTATGGCGAACAATTGGAGACAAAGTTGGAGAAGCTAATACTTTAGTAAATCTCGGTACAGTTTACCGAGATCTGAAGCAATCGACTGAAGCGATCGCTAGTCTAGAGCAGTCGGTAGCCATTACCTTACAACTGCGGGGAGGACTAGAACGAGTCAATCGCCGCCAGTTTTTGGAAAATAACAGCGGTAGTGCGATCGCTCTGATCGATCTACTAATTGATCAAAAACAGGCTAAACGTGCCTACCAATGGGTAAACTTAACTACTACAGCAGATCTTGCCGACTACTCCCGCCTAATTGATGCTAAAGTTGCTAACCCCCAGGCACAGCAAGCAATTGAGCAGTGGAATCAAGCAAATCGCCAGCTAGATAATTTGCGACAGCAATTGCAACAAAAATTTTCGCCTCAATTATCAGGATCAATCAATCAATTACAAGCTCAAACTAACCAAAAAGCCGAAGACTTCGCCCGCCAGTTTCCTGAAATTGCCGAATTATTTGAGACTAAACCTGCTGACATTGCCGATTTGCAGACAAATATTCCACCTGGAACAGTAATTGTACAACCTGTTCTACTTACGGATGTTACTAGCGTACCAAATACAATTGCTCTATTTGTCCTCACTAGAGATAAACTTACTGTCAAACAACAAAAACTCGATCCAAAAGTATTTAACGAGTTAGTTACTCAATATCGTACTCAACTAACAACTGCAAGCTCTCGCAAGTATCAAGCCACTAGCCGCAGTCTTTACGACATTTTAATTCGCCCTATAGAAGCTCAAATTCTGTCCAATACCACACAACTAAGCATTATTGCTACAGGTAAGTTGCGTTACATTCCGTTTGAAACTCTGATCGATAGTAAAACGGGTAAATATCTAATTGAGAAATATCCGATCAACAATCTCACTCGTCTTAGCAATCGCTTCAACAAACCAACGTTAGACAAGAAACTATCAATTTTAGCTATTGGCAATCCTTCTCAAGGCGATCGCCGCAACTTAGCAGGCGCAGAAGAGGAGGTAAAAGATATTACTGCTATTTTGCCAGGAAGTAAAGCTGCGATTGGCAAACAAGCTACTGTGCGTAATTTTGAAATTCTTGCTCCTCGTTTTTCCATTCTGCATCTAGCGACACATGGCTGTTTCAACCCGAAAGGTTGTCCTGACTTGAAGTTGGAAGCAAATACACTACTGTTTAGCGATCGCTCTTTCCATATCTCTGATGCGGCGCTGCTAGGACTCAAAAACACCGATTTAGTTGTTCTCAGTGCTTGTCAAACTGCTGTGCAAGCTGATTCCAATGGTGAAGAATTTGCAGGAATTGCCTATTTATTTGAACGCGCTGGCGCAGATAGCGTAATTGCGAGTTTGTGGTTAGCCAAAGATGAAGAAACTAAAGATTTGATGATTGATTTTTACCAAAATCTCAAACAAGGTAAAACTAAAGCTGAGGCATTGCGTCAAGCAAAGCTAAGTTTAATTGACAAGCACCCTTTATATTGGTCGCCGTTTATCTTAATTGGTGATGCTCGTTAGGGGGATGCGATCGCTTTATTTTACGGTTGCTTCGGTACTGCTTGTCTGACAACTTCAATATCTAAATCTAAAGCTTGTGCTACTTGTTCTACAGTTAACCCCATATTCAAAAGTCTAGGTACTGTTGCTAGCTTTGCTTGCTGTTCGCCTTCTGAAAAGGCTTCTTGATAAACTCTAGTGTTTTTTGTTAAGTCTAACCCTAACATGGCTTCTACCTCCTGACGGCTGAGATGAGGAAACTTGTATATTATTATCGTCTCTATAAATCCTAAAATCTGCTGCTGAGTTTGTGCATCTGCTACTTGTTGCCTTGCTTGAGAAATTAGGTTTATGGCTTTTGCTATGGCTCTTTTTTCGCTCTCTACCACTAACTGCACAATGCCTATACCCAGCGAGCGCTCTGCTTCTAGTTCGTCTAAATATACTCTGTGAATGCGATCGCTATCCAATAAAAATTGATAAGGTACGGGTTGCGCCGATTCAATACTCCGCCGAGGATAAACTACAATCGCCCGCCAATCGCTTACAGCTTTGTATTGATACAGATATAAAAAAATTTCCGCAAATAGGCGATAGTAGAATGTTTCATCTAGTTGAAACTGCACCTCGACAAAGTAAATGGGCAGATTTGGCTTGTCTTGCGGTGGCAAAAATAGCCCATCCAAGCGAAAGGCGACTTGTTTGAGTTCTATGGAGGCGAATTGATAGTCATTGGCTAGAGATGCAGATTTGCCGATTAGTTCAAAAAGTATACTGGGAAATTCCTGAAAAAGGTAGTAGAAAAGTGTATCAGTTTTTACAGGTGATCGCTTTTAGCACTAAAGAAAACTCTAGCAGCGTTTTGCAGGGTAATTCAGCTATTTCTAAGCATCATCATGTATAAAATAGTATATTTAGTCTCTAGCTTAACTATTGCACCTTTATTCTTTTGTTAGCGCAAGCATAGTCTCAAAATAGAGTACATACGGAGCCACCCAATGAAAAAACTTTTCAGCAGTATTTTGGTCGTTACTATTGGTATATCTTTTGTCACTGTACCGCCAGTAAATCAAATTGCTTTAGCACAAACGCGATCGCCCAAGCAAGAACTAGAAAGACTACTACAGCAATCGGTTAAACAGGTAGAACAAGGGCAATTTCAACAGTCAGTTACTACGCTGCAACAAGCTTTAATCTTGGCAAGGCAACTCAACGATAAAAAAACAGAAGAAGAGATACTTGCTGCTATCAGCTTAATTAATAATGTGTCTGCAAGTATCGGTACAACCCCTCAAATACCCTCAGACAAGCCAGCTACTACTGAAACGCCTAGTTCCCAAGCGGGAAATTTTAAGGAACTGTTGCAACAAGGTATTCAGCAGACGAAGCAAGGACAACCCCAACAAGCGATCGCTACGTTTCAGCAAGTTCTAGCACTCAATAGGCAAGCTAATGATCGACAGGTTGAAGCTACAGCACTATTGGGTATCGGTCTAAATTACAACAATACTGGGCAAACTCAAAAAGCATTAACTGCTTACAATCAGTCACTAGCTAACTATAAAGCGATCGGCGATCGCTCAGGGCAAGGTACTGTACTGAGTAATATTGGAGAAATTTATCGAGTTACTGGACAACCTCAGAAGGCTTTGGAGTTTTTCAACTCGGCTTTACCGATTTTCAAGGAAGTTCGCAGCCGCTCTCAAGAAGCTAATACCTTAAATAGTATTGGGATAGTTTACAGCCAGCTTGGGCAAAAACAGAAAGCACTAGAATTTTTAAACTCAGCTTTGCCCATAAGTAGAGCTATAAGCGATGCTGGAGGAGAAGCTAATACTCTTAATAGCATTGGTGAATTGTATAAATCTACAGGGCAACCGCAGAAGGCTTTAGAGTTTTACGATTTATCTTTGTCTATAAGTAAAAAAGCAGGCAATTCTAGTCAAGAAGCCGTCACTCTCAACAATCTTGCTGGCTTGTATGTAGAAACTGGACAACCGCAGAAAGCTTTGGATGCATTTAATTCTACTTTAGTAATTTTTAGAAAAATAGGCGATCGCTCCAAAGAAGCAGCAACTCTCAATAATATTGGTGCAGTATATCGAGCGACTGGACAAACACAAAAGGCTTTAGACTTTTATAATCAAGCTCTGCCCATTACTAAAGAAGTGCAAAATCCTTCAGCAGAAGCTACTACTCTCAATAATATTGCTGGAGTCTATTTGACAACTGGACAACCGCAGAAAGCTTTGGAATTTTTTAACCAAGCTCTACCTATCGTCCAAAAAACTGGCGATCGCGCCCAGCAAGCTATTGTCTTAAATAATATTGGTGAAGTTTACAATAATATTGGACAATTTCAAGAAGCATTGTCCTTCTATAATCAAGCTCTGCCTATCCTCAAACAAGTAAGCGATACAAGACAATCAGCTACAGTATTGAATAATATTGGTGGAGCTTACAATAACATTGGACAACCCCGCAAGGCATTAGAGTTTTATAATCAAGTTTTACCAATTTTCCAACAAGTAGGCGATCGCGCCCAGCAAGCTAGTACCCTAAGTAATATTGGCGTAATCTATGCAGCCATCGGCGAACCACAAAAAGCGCTAACATTTTATAACCAAGCTTTACCAATTCTCAAAGAAGTCAAAGACATCAGCGTACAAGCTACTACTTTGAATAATATTGGCGAAGTTTATAGAACTATCGGACAACAACAAAAAGCTCTAGAATTTTTTAACCAAGCTCTACCAATTATTCGTCAAGTAGGGGATCTAAGCGCAGAAGCAACGACTCTAAATAATATTGGGCTAGTTTACTATACAAACTCTCAGCCCGACAAAGCTTTGGCATTCTATAATCAAGCTTTACCTATTGTAAATAAAATCAGCGATGCTAGAATCAAAGCCGCAACTCTAGGTAATGTTGGTTTAGTCTACCGCGATACCAATAGACCAACTGAAGCAATCAAAAATCTTGAGCAAGCAGTAGAAATAACTTTACAAGTTCGCAAAGGACTTGAAAGAGCAAATCGTCAGCAATTTTTAGAAGCTAGTCGCCCAAGAGCAATTGGTTTAATTGACTTGCTAATCGACCAAAAGCAGCCAGAACGCGCTTACCAATGGGTAAACTTAACTACTACAGCCGATTTAGCAGATTACTCTCGCTTAATTAATGCCAAAGTTGCTAATTCCCAAGCGCAAAAAGCAATTGAGCAATGGAATCAATCTAACCAGCGATTAGAAAGCCTGCGCCAGCAATTGCAAACCAAGTTTACTGTTCGATTATCGGCGCAAATTAACCAATTACAAGCAGAAATTAACCAACAAGCTGAAAATATATCTCGTCAGTTTCCAGAAGTTGCTGAACTATTTGAAACTACACCTCAAGATGTTGCTGCGTTGCGGGCGAATATTCCTGCTGATACAGTGGTCGTACAACCAGTTTTACTCACTGATGTAACAAATGTCCCGAATGCGATCGCTTTATTTGTCCTCACTAAAGACAAACTTACAGTTACAAAACAAAAGCTCGAGCCAGCAGTATTTGACCAATTAGTGGCGCAATACCGCAATCAACTTACTGATGCTAGGTTTCCCAAAAGATTCCGTGCTAATAGTTCTAAACTCTACGATATTTTGATTCGTCCTGTCGAAGCGCAAATTCAAGCTGCTGCGCCTAAGCAATTGAGCATTATTGCTACAGGTAAGCTGCGTTATATTCCTTTTGAAACTTTGATTGATAGTAAAACGGGTAAATATCTAATTGAAAAATATCCAATTAATAATCTCACCCGTTTGTCTAGTCGCGCCATGCAGCAGGCAAATAAAAAGGGCGCTATGCTAGCTTTGGGCAATCCTTCTCCTGGAAATCGCCGCCAATTAGCAGGTGCAGAACAAGAAGTCAAAAGTATCGCCCCAATTTTACCAGGCAGCGAAGCTTATCTTGGCGATCGCGCTAGTCTCGACACTTTTAAAACCCAATCGCCACGTTTCCCCATTCTGCACCTTGCAACTCACGGTTGTTTTCAGCCAAATGGTTGTCCTGACTTGAAAATGGAGGCGAATACATTGCTGTTTAGCGATCGCAATCTCAATATCGCCGACGCAGCTTTGTTAGGTCTCAAAAATACCGATTTAGTTGTTCTCAGTGCTTGTCAAACTGCCCTGCAAGCTAACTCCAATGGTGAGGAATTTGCTGGAATTGCATATTTGTTTGAACGTGCTGGCGCAGATAGCGTAATTGCCAGTTTGTGGTTAGCTAAAGATGAGGAAACTAAAGAACTAATGATTAAGTTCTACCAAAACCTCAAACAAGGTAAAACCAAAGGTGAAGCTTTACGTCAGGCAAAACTAAGTTTAATTGACAAGCATCCTTTATATTGGTCGCCATTTATCTTGATTGGCGATGCAAATTAGGAGAAAATGAACATCGCTACCCTTGTAGGGTGCGGTGCGCGCACCGCACCCTACAATTTACTGCCGCTTCATCCGCCGCTTGCGCCAACTCATAAACCCAACTACCCCTAAACCTAAAACTCCTAAAGTAGAAGTTGGTTCGGGAACTGCTTTAGCAATAAATCCTCTTGACTCGCCGTTAAAGTTCCCAATGCCGATAATATCGCCATTTTCATTAATTTCTAAAGCTGAGGTTAATTCCCATCCTGATTCTGAGTCAATTAGGCTATTTAGGTCAGTTAGAGCGCCATCTGCCCATAAAAAAGCATGTTCGGTAGAGTTATCAGCAAGACTAGAAGAACCAACTACTTGAGTTAAGTCGTTAATTCCATTAGCGCGACTTGTACTGCCACCCAAAGTACCTAAAATAGTACCAGTAGCATTATCTAAAGGATTACTCCATATTTGTGCTTGAGAATTATCGGGAAAACTAAACTCAGGTCCTGAACCTACTACTTGACCTAAATTGTTTATGTCTGCTATGGATGTCCCATAGATACTAAACTCAGGTGCGTTAGCGGGTAGCAAAACATTTACATTACCCTCGTTCCACAAACGACCCTCACCAGAACCACGCGCCCTAGTAGGAGAATAACCAACTACTTGATTGTTATTATTAATTCCTACTGCAAATGCATCGAAAAGAACCTCTGTTTGGTTGCCATTCTCATCTTGGATATAAGTTACAGGTCTCTCACCACCACCAGACAAGACATATTGTAGAGCCACTACATTTGCATCATTTATGTCAGCAGCAGTAGTAGGAGGACAATAATCAGTACAAAAATTGCCAGGTCTACCTAAGTCCTTGATTGTGGTGCCATCAGATATAAAGCCTCTAGTGTCAGGAATTTCTGCCTTTAAGCCGCCACCGACAATTATGCCCTTGTTGTTGATAGCTGAAGCAAAGAGACTGCTACCATTAGCGCCAGGAAGGGTTGTTAAATCTGTCACTTTGCCAGCTTGCCACAAGTATTGCTCCCCAACTACTTCACGCTTATCGTTGATGTCTGAAGGCAAAAAGTCTAATCCGGTAATTTCATAAAAAGCAGCGGCGTTAACTGGTGCAACTGCTCCAAAACTAATTACAGCAGTTCCGATACTAGCGAGTGATAGATTCTTTAGCGCAGGCATTATTCCTCCTTGCATAAATTAATAATAAAAATTGGGTAGGCTAAAAATAAAAAATTAACTTTTATCCTACATGTTTGAGAGTAAATTGTTTTGTACTTAGCTGTTTACTTCATTACTAGCTAGCTATTTATATTGTATTGTTTCAACTGAATATTCTTTCAATATTCTATACAGAATTACAAGTTTTTTTGTACCCGAAATAAAAATGTTTTACGCTTATTCAGAATAAATATAACTTTAGGTATATAAAGGTTAGG
>QQTW01000548.1_pt1 | contig 23648 bp, 27 predicted proteins | sample 1904831 | NCBI WGS metagenome assembly QQTW01 (sample SAMN09435610, study PRJNA476489) | Subsurface metagenome, whole genome shotgun sequencing project. | reverse complement strand
CGGGAAAGCGAGTAGTCCAGCCGCTCGCAACTGCAAAGGTCAGCAGGTATCGTCCTGCGGATGCTAGTGGTCACTAACTCGTTGTAGAACCGTTTTGATCTCACAGCGACACTTCCTTGGTTCAGGCAGACCCAGGGCGGCCTATATTTCAACGACAAGATCATCCGTGGCATCCTCCTTGTGAACGACGACTTTGGTGGTCTAGGCCATTTCGATGACCGCGTGCTCATAACTCGCCTTGCTCGTCAGACAAATAAAATTCCCTCGACAATACCCACAGCGACAAGAGCGGCGTCCAACACTCTCCGGAAGCAAGCCATGGTAGGGCTTGTGATTTCAAGAAACTTTCAGAAGCTTCCCGTCACCTTCAGGGACGATGAGATCTATGGCGTCAGCGGGTTCTGGCACCTATCACATGTCTTTGCGGTCAGATCTGAAGGGCCCAAGGAGGGCGAAGTGCACACCGACCTCATGGCCTGCCTTGTGTACAGTGGATCAAGAGAGACAATGTGGTGGACTTTGACCGACGATGAGACAGCAACAAATGCTGTGCATGTCTTGGGAAAAGGTCAAACAGTTGACCAGATGTTTGAGAAGGAAGAGTGTGCCTTGTGCAGCGAGGACAGCTTGACAATTTTCACGGAGGGCTGGCTCTGTACCAACGTGGAATGTTCGAGTCTGGGGCGGGATCATGCTGGTCAAGCACCCAAGACCAAGACCTACTCTTCACGTTTTCTCCAGCCATGGTTGTCATCAGAGCAGATGACGAAAACGGCTCCCTTGTTGCTTCCTGCTCTCCTTACCCAACAGGCGCAGCTCACGAACGATAGCAAGCAGAGCTTCGAGACCATGAGAGATTTCTGGAGAGGATGGGTGTGTCCTTCTTGCAAGACCATGAATCGAAGAAGAGACTACCATCAGATGGTCTGTCCTTGCGGCAATTTCTCCACCCCAAGCCCTCCTCCATACGCCACACTAGGCCAAGTGACCAAGAAAGAATTCCTTGAGCTAAATGCAAATGAAAAACGCCTACCATACAACATCAGAAGTCAGGGTGTCAAGTTGACGGAACAAGAGTTCACTGACAAGTATGCGATATACACTTGGGAACTTGAAGCAGAAGCAAAAGTGACGGCGCTCTATCCTCGAGCAGTGGTGCACGCGGGTGCCAGTGGTAATGACAAAGTCGTTGAAATATAGGCCGCCCTGGGTCTGCCTGAACCAAGGAAGTGTCGCTGTGAGATCAAAACGGTTCTACGACGAGTTAGTGACCACTAGCATCCGCAGGACGATACCTGCTGACCTTTGCAGTTGCGAGCGGCTGGACTACTCGCTTTCCCGACGACTGTGGGAGCGGACCTGCTGACTGCGAAGAGTGCTTCTCTGCCACACTTCGACCGCTTCTCAATTCTTGTGCCGATCTCGCCATTGCTTGAGGTATGTGGTGCTGGGTATGTAGATATATATATCTCTCTGTCTCGCAGAAACCAGGGTGCAAACGGTGCTGAGAGAATGTGCTGCAATGTTGGGATATGTCGTTCCAAGTGCTTAAGAGAGTGATGAAAACCGAAAACCGAAAACCGAAATTCAAAAATTCACACTGTGGGAGAGTGAGTGGGACGACTGCATCAATAACGCGATACCTATTTCGGTCATGTATTCACTGTGTGGAGTGTTTGTGGACATGTCTTCGGCACAGGGCGGTTTGAGTCGGCTATCAAGCGATGTGGCACTCTTTGGCAGTGAATGTGGTTGATCCACTTCCACCCCTTATGATGCCACTCATGCTTGAAGATGAAGATATTGTCCTTGCTTATTCCCTCCTTCTCTCACGCAAGTTCTCACTCTGGGAGGTAGTCGTCCATTCTCTGCATGAGCAAGTGCTCCACCAGGTAGATCCAGGTTCGTAACCTCAGGTTGAAGAGCGAAAGCAGCTCGGGCTTCATGTGCTACCAAACAACAGGTTTCCAGTACTTCTCCGTTCATGCAAGGTGTTGGCCAGCAGGGACATTATCATCTTCTGTCCTGCAAAAATAGGAGAGCCGTACTCTCCATCGATTGTCTGTTGTTCTCTGTTCTGGGGAGCATAATCATATGACATCTTCATCTTGTATCATCCAAAAAATAGGAGAGCCGTACTCTCCATCGATTGTCTGTTGTTCTCTGTCCTGGGGAGCATAATCATATGACATCTTCATCTTGTATCATCCAACACATAGGAGAGACGTACTCTATGTCGGTTGTTGGTTGTTCTCCGTCTGGCGAGCTTGTGATCATACCAGAACAAACGTGATCTTGGAAAAAAGATGTACTGGCAACTGTGGCGGACATAACTCTTCCCTTCTGTGGCAGCTGAAAGACTGACACGAGTCGAAGGCCATTCAGCAGTCAGTGTAGATAAGGATCAAGATGGTATGTTCTCTTGGGAGTGGCAAAGATGGTTTGGCACCGGTGAAGATAGAGATGATATATACTTGCTCTCATGAAGAAGGCATCTTTCAGTGCTTGGAGATCTGGTGACTTTGAAGAGAGGTATCTCCAGCGTGCGGGAGATGGGCAATGTCGGTCCAGGGGTAAAGGAGCAGAAAAACCACGCTATTCATAAGTTATGGTCTTGCACTGGTCAGTGGATTAATGGAGGAGCACAAAAGATGATTATTTGCCAAATGGCAAATGCCAATGCGGCCGGAGCAATCCAGAGTTTGGCAAGAATTCTTTGTGTTGTTTGATTCAAGCCCTGTTTGCTTGACAACACCAAGCCCTGGAAGTCTACAAACGTGATGATTGCCGAGACGGAGAAGCAACGGGGAAGAGTCTGCGGGACCCCACTCACAACAGCTCTTTCGCTTAACACTCCCAGGCGCAGAGAGGTTCGATTGCCTACAGACACAGTCATGGACAACATCGAGAAAGAGACGGGAAGGACCCTGCGTATCTGCGCTCACAACAACAGCGACAAGCGAATAGCATCGTGTTCATGAGGCTTGATCAATACGACCTGGAAGACCAAGAGCGAATACCTTGCCTATTTAGGCATCCCGAGATCAAGCCTCAAACATTGCCTTGCTTCCTGGCTGAAGATCCTGCGGATAAGCTGGGGTAGTCTTGGTATCTACAGCCTCGTGGTCACTGGTCAGGCTTCAAGTGGTCTCTTGCGTATGGAATACATGGTGTTATGCGCAGATATTGCAGATGTTGCAGACCGCCAGCTGGTGCACGAAAAGGGCCGATAGGGACGTGTGCAGATCTTCCCGAGAAACATCCAGCCTCAGCCTGCGTTCTCCAGATGAAAGGGCATCTGGACAAGATCCGAGACAGATTTGCAACGCCAAAGGCCAGAGGAATGAACTACCCCAGACCGACCAACAAGCTACCCCTTGGTTCATCTCGCTTGGTCCCTCTGCTCCCCAGTCTAGATATCTGGGGTAGCCCTTCTCTGGAGGCGGTAGATAAGCATGCCGCTGTCACTGGCTGTCACTGGCTGTCACTGGTGGAGGATTGTTCTTGGCATGCAGTTTGGTGTATCAAACCATCCATCCGGCTGGCCTCATTTGATATTATCATTATTGATATTTTGGATAATAACAATCCTTAATGAACTTGATGCAGGATGCATGCAGCCCTCAGCACAGACTTTCTCCCTACAGGCTCAGGTCGATCCTTGCATCAACCTAGGAAGCGGGGGTCCTTCCGGCCGTTTCGACATGGGTGGCTGACTTACTTCTGTGGTAGGTATTACTACTATCTAGTACCTAGTACCTACATAGTATACCTTATCAGTTTTCACTTTTCACTTTTCCGTTTCCCCCAAAACTCCCCCCAGGGCCCCAGAGCCAAGGGCAGATCCTTATCAGCCACTTCCTTCGGGCTCGGCTAGTCAAGTGGCTCTAAGCGACAAGTTATCTAGTTGAGTCTGGAGGCTTGAGACCGTGACAATATTCATTTCATTGCTGGAATGACCCGGTTGGGAGAGACAAAAACATGGTGGATCTTTGGCTGATGATTTGTCTCTTTCCCCCCCCCAACCCCAACCCAACAAATAGTGGATCCATCCCCTGAATTGGGGGTCTACACAACCACAACTTGAACCACAGACGACAAACCATCGACCGTCAGATGGAGAAAAGGATCAACCGAATGCGGCCATGCCGTCCAATCTGTGGGGAGAAATTGATATCCGCAGCAATCCGGCCGCGTGCAGCAGATCGATTGCGAAGCTGTCCGATCTCCTATGAGATAGCCCGCAAGTCTATCTTGTAATCTCGCGCGACCCCACAATCTACTATGGAGTCTGGACACTGGACGAGTCGACCAAAGAAGCGTACCTACAGCAAAACTATATTTCGGATCTACGATCGGTCGATGACTACTATGTAGTATTCTAGTAGTAGTTGATACTACTTCCTACTAGTCACTAGACTCGGTGAACTCTTCGCTCGGACACGTGCCGGAATGCTACGTAGTACTTGGACAACTGGCCTCTCCAGGCAGCTGACCAGTGACGAGGGCCCTGTGGTGCTGGTGCCGCAGGAAGTGTGACCCGGATGCTTTTCGTGGCCTCCGTTTCTCTAGGGCTCTTGGGCTCTTGGCCTGCTAGCTCCGTTATAGTATTAAGCTCCATTTCTAACCGCACTATCAGATGCTCCCTAAGTTACTGCTAGTACCCACTCGGCCACCGCCCTGGAAAGGTTGGAGGCACCCTGGATGCAGCCGGCAAGGCAGCCCACACCTCTTCCTCTTCCTCTTCCTCTTCCTCTTCCTCTTCCTCCCCCATCCACTTCCCCATTCCGCATGTGCATGAACCCCCTGCCGCTTGATCAGCAAGGCCATGGGCCCCCTTCCCTGCGCCTACCTACCTTAGGCACGCCATTCGTACAGCAGGAATGGCTGTGTGGGACTGGAGAAAAAGGGCTGTCCAGTGTCCGGGACCCCATCCCTAATCTGCTCCACTCAACACCCCACGCCAGCCCCGTCCTGGATAGGCACTGCAACTTTTACATCGACACAGAAACGTTCAGCTCGCCGCCCCCCGTCATCCTGCATGACCCACTTCCACCCCGAACCTGACTCTCACCTGCCCCATATTCCGAATACATTTTCTGCTTGGCTGTTGGTTTTCAGGTCCAACATTCCCCCCCTTCTCTCCGCAAAATCCTATCTACTACCTCCCTCCGCATTCTACGCATGTGGCCAGATCGTTCCTCGATTACACAGACCTGCCAACAAGCTTGGTAGCAGTCCATCTTCACATGCAACAGTCGTTGTCCGTGGTGGATTCTTCGAATCTGCTGGACCCTACTTCGGTGTCCGGTCTCCGCAACCAACAGACCGCCACCAACCACTCTCCATCCTCACATCACCATCAGCGAACATCGTCACTATCATTACACAGCGCTCCCCAAAAGGCTGCGGCCGTGAGTCTTCTGTCACCGATGTTTCCAGGTCACCAGCCTGGCGGCGATGAAAGACAAGACCTCCCTCGTCCATATCGATGCCCACTGTGCGACAGAGCTTTCCATCGTTTAGAGCATCAGACGAGGCATATCAGAACGCACACGGGTGAACGTCCTCATCCATGCTCGTTTCCAGGATGTACCAAGCGCTTCAGCCGGTCCGACGAGCTGACTCGGCATTCGAGGATACACAATAACCCGAATTCGAGGCGCAGTAATAGAGCCCATCAGCTCGCTGCTGCTGCCGCCGCTGTTACCATCGCCGCTCCTGTCGGCGGAATGTCAGAGGGTCCACATGCGATATCACAGGCTCAAATGATGCCCCCTCCTGCGCATGGCAGAGTAAGGTCGGCTCCGGCATCGAGTGCAGGTTCGCCAAACGTCTCACCACCCAACTCCTTCCCTAACTATACTCCCCACATCCCGACCACACTGGGTCCTTATGCTAGACACGACGATCGGTCGAATATGATGGACATCAACTTGCTCGCTTCTGCAGCTTCCCAGGTAGAGCGAGGAGATGAGCATACCCTGTCTGGCAGCTTTAGACAGCCCTACGGGCATCACATATTCAGCCATCGACCATCTTATCAGAGTAGCGGCCGGCTACCACCCTTATCTGCCTACGCCATGGCTCATTCGATGTCGAGGACGCTGTCGGCGGACAACGCTGAAGACCAAGGCCATCGGGTCAAGCGGTCGCGTCCCAATTCTCCCAATTCGACTGCACCGCCTTCTCCTACATTCTCCCACGACTCCCTTTCTCCGACCCCCGATCATACTCCGATAGCCACGCCTGCCCATTCTCCGCGTCTTCGACCTTACGGCCACCCTGATCTTCAGCTTCCTGGTATTCGTAACCTGTCACTTGGCCACACACCAGCCCTCGCGCCGATGGAACCGTCTGCGGATGGGCCCATGGCTTCCGTACAGCATTCGCACCACTCCGGACTCACCATCAGTGACATCATGTCTCGTCAAGATGGCACACAGCGCAAACTGCCTCTCCCGCAGGTGCCGAAGCTGACAGTACAGGACATCCTGAACCCTGAATGTGGAGTCAGATCGGGGTGTTCGAGCACTACGGTCTCTTTGAACGGAGACCCAACGATGGAGCGACGTTGAACATTGATTGGGGCGACTCGATGAATTGTCACGTTCATCTTCTTATGCTATGGCGAAGGAGGGGATGTGGGCCTGTTGGATAGTTGCAACGGGTAAGGGTGGGGTTTTGACTTGATTGCTCTCCCTGGAGGAGTGAGCAGCAACTGCTGAGGAGTAATAGGGGGACATGTTTCAGGAAGCTCGCATCTCATTTCTTTACGATTGATGATTATAGACGGGAAGGCTGACGGCCTCTGATACATCACTTAATCCTGGACAGCAACATGGGGTTGAATTCTTACAGTGCCGCAACAGACGCAACGGAGTTCCCATGACGCCTATCACTAGTTTCCTCTTTATAGGCTACCGCAGCCAACTCGATGATACCAGTTCATGACCACACATGAAATCATGGACAGCAGATAGACAATCCAATTCTTCTCATATCTATTACCAAGCTTCAGTCCTGGTTCGCTGGTGTTTCAAATGCCCGCAGAGACTTCTCCCAACATCCCATTTGATCCGCGATTGCCATCAATCAGATCCTCAGCCAAGCTCTTCCAAGTCCAATGTGCCATGCTCTGTGACTCCATTAGTGCTGCAGAGAAATTCATCATCTCTCATTCCTTTCCCTTCCCTTTGCCTCCTGCAATGCAACGCTACCACGGAGAAGGGTGGGAACGCGGCCGGCTGCGTTGCACACCACCGGTCTGCGTTCTAGACTGTCGTACAGTTAATTAGAAGATGAAACGGTATCATGACCGACAACAGCTGTGTACCGCATCCATGCTAGCAGATTCACAACCGTGGAAGCCTGCCCTAGGAATACTTACCGAACGCAACCCCAGCACCCAGCCCCCATGTCAAGATGCCGCTGATTTTCGGATTCGACCAGATGATGTCTTACAGTAACCGATCAGAGGCAAGCATGGTCGGCTTCTGGAAAAGTCCATGTTGGCAAATAACCGGGGAGGATTGGGGGAATGCAGGCAACATGAATGCTGAATGGAGGCAGCTGCTCAAGCTTTTGCGGGGGAGACATCGGTACCGACACAAAACCATGGTTTGAACAAACACTCCCTCCTATTACTACTATACTATTAATTCTACTTTCTACCACCTCTACTGATTCTAGTGTGTTGAACATGAGCAGGCACTTTAGTCGCTGTCAGATGATGTCGCAAGAGCTACATTTACATAAAGGCCAGGATACATCAGAACACTGTTGACGCCTCATGCAAGAATGCGAGGCTATCATCATATCGTCACAGGTGTCTCTCTGGGAGCAGATTCTATGGATGGATGCTGAAACATTCATCATTTTCAGCTGTTACGCAGCAGCAGAAACAGGCGTCAAGGCCACTACTGAGTTACGTGGTAAGTAAGTTCAATGATCTCCTTTGCAGGAAAACATCTTTACTCATCTTCCCAGCTCTTGAACACGTGCGGCCTGTGCCGGACGATCGATCGATCGACCAGACATTTAAGCACCGGCTAGGTAACAAGCTGCATATATCTGCATGCTTGGAGGCACTATCAATGCAAATACTATGACTATCTCACCTGGTTCCGCTCAAGCTATTAAGACACTAGCACTGATGCGACGAAGTCGTCAGCCTCTTTCTCACCATACCGAAGCATTATTTGTGATGATCCGACGTCAGAGAGATAAGCGCAGATGGTTGATCGACGATCCGAGATGGAGAAACCAGGAGAACCAGGGGGAAGCTACAGCTAAATTAGCCACATATCTTAACGCAGCATCCAAGAAACTCACCGCCAAAACTTACTCTAGCAGCAGGCCTACCGCTTTCCTCAGCGCATGTCAGCTGCACCGTCAATCCAATCCTAATCGAACACGCATACTGAGGCCGGGGACATGCCCGTCATATACCGGCATACTACGGATCAGGTGAGTGGAATTAACTTATAGCAAGTTTCAAACCCTTCAGCCTGTATCAGCTGGGCACGTATCGAGCAGCTCGTCAACATAACTTTCCTAGGCTCTGACGAATAGCCTTGTCCAGAAACTCTCTCACAATGTTGTACTTCATCGATTGAGTCTCGGTCTGGAACCTGAACCGCCAGTCAACACCTTGCGTCATGGCGGGAAGGAAGTATCTGCAAACTCTCTCTTCTGAGCTGTTGATGGAATGCACGTGGATGAGGTGGATGGACAAGTATTCCAGCGCTAACTGCCTCATTCCGGTCTCCTATCACCTGCTCTTTGCTTCCTTGATTTAGTGGCGGAAATGTATCGAGACGTCCAGGTGTTTATTGCCCGTCTGGCAATTCCATATTTGCTGCAGCCCGCAACCGGATGCTTCGGTGTCAGATATACCTCGGATCCTACCTTGAAGCCGATGTCAGAACCTGTTGTTTTGCGGAAAGTGACCACATTCATCACCATGAAGTTGGAGACGTTGAAGGGCACTCTTTTCCGAAATCGGGTTGAATTGGGTATCATTGCCGCCGGTTTGGCTATCACATCTACTTTCTCTAAGACTGAGTCATGTCAAAATGACGCACTCGTTTTGTCACTGGCTTATCTACAAAGTTCCGGCGCCTGCAAGGGAGGAGAAGTCTGCGAATCAGTCCGGTGCGCACGAATCATTTTATATCGCTGCGAAAAGGCGGTGAGATATCGAAGTTAAGTGGTTGGCAGCGCCGTCCCCTTCTGACCAATGTGTTTGTCGACTGCCTCCCGTAGAGGCATCTCGAAGCTGGGCTCCTACGCCTATCATTGGTGCGTGAAGCAGATCTGCCGTGGACAGCTGCCGCAAAACTTGGGCCTACCGTCCAATGGACTACTTCTTCGAACCTTATATATGAGGTTCGTCATGGCTCTGGCCAAGCACTCCGATGGCCTGTAATACGAAAGTTGGAAAGAAGGTTCATTCAGGGTCTCAAGCAGTACCATAAGCTTATTTGCATCAGAGGAATGGTCTCACGTGAGTGTATAGCCAGTGGTCAGCAGTTACGGCATAAACTGCGGTATGCCTGAGAATGACTGTGATCCTTCTGTATCTCTCAGCGTTTGGGGAGTCTTATCAGGACAATCGTCCATGTCTCGTTCGAGGACTGCGAATCAGCAGCTACATTGGTACTCCTTGTTTCATTTGTCACAGCACAGTGGAAAGAAGAAGCTATTTCTGGTCATGTATACACTGCTTCTCATCTCCATATCTGTCTTCATGAATATCATTGCATTCTACCCACTTTAAATCCAGTGGCACTCTCTCCGAAATCTGCTCACTTTCGATGACATATTATGAGTCTGCAGAGGTAGGTTGCACCCAGAGTGATCACCGGCCTTCATGTGCCATCTCTACACAAGATACTCTTCATCCTAGCCGCCTGGCAGGTCACTGACGGTATGGCACTGTCCTCCCTCGATGTCTAGGATCTGATGAAGGGGGAGGAGCTGCAAGATAGCCGCGATTGCCGAAGCACATAGACCACTATGGACGTACATGATACGTTTTTCGTGTCTTGCAGCTCTTTCGGCTCCTTGGTGCCAGACTATGATAGATACTCTGAAAAGGGCGGGAAGTCTCGTCGAGTTCACTCACACCGAGTGTCCCACGAACCGTGACAACGCTGGTATATTGTACTGACAGAGCTGAGGATCTAGGTCTGCCACGGACCTAGCCTCCCTTTTCCATCACATCCATCGCCCCTCTTTTCAGGGGGAGATTGATACCGGGCTCCGCCATCCCATCCTATGCCCATCATCCAACGCAGACAGGATGCGAGATCAGGACGCCCGATACTCTCAGGCAGCAAACCCTTTTACGTCCAGAGAGTGAAAAGACTCGCTCAGCATCCTCTCCACACCCCATCTCTCTCGAGGGTCCTGGCGCTGAAATAAACTTATGCTGCAAAGGCGGCGTGAGGACTTGGAAGAATCCTAGCGACAGGACGGGACGGTCAATGCGTGGAGGTATGAACTACAACACCGCAGCACCCCATATTTGAACGCGATTTCTCTGATCTCATATACTTGTCAGCAAGTGCACTGATACGACGGGAGGGCTGGAGCTATATATATATATATATATATATCAACGATAACAACTAACAACTAATAACAAAAAACCATTGCCAACCAACCTAACAGAACCATCCCTTAATAACGAATCCTCCCTCTCCCTCCTCCCTCTTCGAAATTCCAAATTCCAAACTCAAAACTCTCCTCCTGGCCCAGGTCGTAGATCGCAGCCATCTCCAACTGGACCCACTGCAGGCGCCCTAGAGTACTAGGACATACACCTTGGGTCTTGGTCCCCCATGGCCCAGCTGCGACTGAGTGAGTCTCTTATTCAAGTACTGTTTACATTGACTGGTTGATTGACTGGTTGATTGATTGTTCAATAGCTCACGGTCAGTCAGTCGGTAAGTCAGTCAGTCGGTCAGTAAGTCAGTATTGACCACTCAGAGATCGGAAATCTGACATCCCATCGGAACGTCTGGTCCCTGATGATATATCTCATACTTACTTATTTATGGCAGGGATGCAATGTCATCTATCCTTCTATCTACCCCAGCCCCAGCCCTTCATATCCTAGCCCATCATATCCTCATATCCTCACATCCTCATATCCCTATGCCCCACATGCCAACGTCCCGATCCTCCAGGCAAGGAACTCCTGGGCGTAAGCAAGTAATTAGGTTCAGCCCAGCCTAGGAGAAGAAGCAGCAGCAAAGAAATACTCAAGAAGCAGAGAAGAAATACTCAGGACTGAGGGTTCATCATCCATACACTGTGAAGGGATATATGAAGAAGGAGGAGAAGGGGAAGGGGAAGAGGAAGAGGAAGTTCAGCGTCATCTAACACTCAACTCTGTCTCGAACCCTTACTCTCCCCCACCCCTGGGGCCTCCCAGGAGCCACTACCAGCAACCCCCATTCCTCAGCCTTGCCCTGGCATACCTTGCCCCTTTCCGCCCCATCCTAACAAGCCGAAACCTCACACGCCCCCCTCTTCTATTTACACTTTGTGTGACAGTGATGGTGCAGCCAACAGTCCCCGACTTTCACCCTCCCTGCAGCTAGTAGCTACGCCAACGGCACGGCCGCTGCATCAAAGAGATCATCTTCGCCGGGTCGCGGGGGGAGGAGGCCGAATTCATCGTCGTCGTCGTCGTCTGGGTCGAGAAGAAGCTCGTCTTCGCTGTCGGCGATTTCGTCGGCTTTGCGCTTTGTGCTGATACTGGTGGTGGTGGTGGTGGTTGTTGTTGGGGGGTGGATTGTGGGTGGTGGTGGTGGTGACGACGGCTGTGGCTGTGGCTGTGGTTGTTGAGTCTCGAGGGTGGGCAGTTTGAGCTCTCGCAGTCCTTCCTGTGCTTGTGTTTAGTTCAGAAAAGGTATCATTTCTCTTTGAAACAATGGCTTTCCTTGCCCCTTACCTTCTCAATACTAAATGGCACCGCATCTCCTCCCCCACCGGGCCTCAGCCTCCCACCCACCTTCACCGCCTGCACAAATCGTAAACTTGGCGCAATATCGTGACTAGTACCCTCTCCTTTACCACCGTGGTTAAGAGCAAAGTCCCTCCACAAGACGAGCCGGTTCCTCACCGCGACCTCCCAGGACGCCCCCGCCAGGGCCGGTTTCAACACCGCCCGCTTGACCCCCTTCACACTCGTCGCGACCTGATTGACCACCACAACCGCCACGTTCTGCAGCGCAGCCATCTTGTTCATCGCCGCCGCCAAGTCGCCCGCGACAGTCCACTTCCGGTTCGCGGCCCACTGGAGCCTGTGCTTCCGCGCTGTCTCGAGAGAGCTGCCGCCGCCGCCGCCTGTCTTGGGGTGGACATTACCGGAGAAGGAGGAGGAGAGCGTGGATCTAGGAAATGCGGTAGCGAAGGGCGCGGAGACGTTGTCAATGATCATCAACGCGGTGTCTTGGGGTGGGAATCGGGGGGTTGGGTGCAGGAATAGGACCAGTAGATGCGGGAGGGTGTGGATGTTAAAATAGGTAAGCTTCTCTAGGAGGTCGTCTAGCGATCTTGAGATTGGCGGAGAGCTTGCCGGGTCTGGTCCAGCTGCGACGTCGCGGTAGGACTGCAGCATCTCTTGAAACCGCGGGCCGGGGATCGGTGCACCCGTGTCGATCCAGACGACTCGCTGTCCGGCGTAGAGGGCGTTGCAGGCGAGCTGCATGGCAAAGGCTGTCTTTCCCACGCCGGGCGGACCGTAGATCTCGGTCAATTGGCCCCGGGGAACACCGCCCACGTTTCGTCTGCATTCGGAGGGAGTCGAGGTGGGGATGGTGGTGGATATGGGTAGAAGAGACTGGTCGAGTCTGGGTAGGCTGGTGAGAATGGCCTGGTGGAGAGACGAGGCGGCATTGTGGAGAGCTTGGGAGGCGGAGATGGTGGGGAGGCGGTCTGCACGAGTTCAGGACTTTGAGTGGAGATGGGAAGAGGTGTTGACGAGGACGAACGCGAGGAAGAGGTGGAGAAATTGGAAATGTCTGGTTCATCCATGGGGTGCGAAGCAACAGCGTAGGTGGTGGTTGACAGCCCCTTGAGATAGCCCAGTCGGCATCAGGTGACGGGTGATAATAAAGGAAGCGATACAGCACCGGTAAATAGAGAAAAATTGGGCTTGGATTGTACGAGATGCCTTTGGTTGAAGTTGTGGATTAAAGATGAGGAATGGATGTTACAAGATGGGAATTCATAAGAATGGGTATCAATCCTCGTACTCTGTAGAGTAGAGACCACACGCCTCTTCGGAGCTTCTCTGAATAACCGATATCATAACAAACAAGCTTACTCTGGGCTCTGGCCGTGGTTCTGATGACTGATCCTAGAAGCATAGTCACGAATGTGCTGACAACGGAGGATCATAAGCAGTACACGATACATGTGTATTGTATTGTTGTATTGACTAGCGCGTTAAGCTCGGACTATCTATAATCATCTTGTCCACTGTAGGTATGTGTCATGATATGCATGTATATGTATGGAGGGATGGCTGTGTCATCTCTCACAGCTCTCGTTCCGAAACAATCATCTACTATCGGTGTACGTAGGTGATGCTCAACTGCCCTAATCAGACACAAGTATAGATACAAGCGCAATGAATCTTTGTCTCCTGTCATCCCTCCTTGACGACTGTTGCTCGTGCAAGGAGATGTATGACCTCACAGTGTGGTCACACTGTGCCACAAAGACCAGGCCGACAGAGGCTGAAGCCGTGGAGATTGCACTATCCAATATCTAGGTGCAACGTGGTAGATGGCCAACGTTATTATCCTCTGGAGCACGCGCAATGTCCATCTCTGCCTCCACCTCGTCTTCGACCATGAGGTTTCTGATTGGCCTGTCTTCGGTGTTCCTCGCTTCGTGTCGCTGATTGCCTGGCTGACATACCTGTTGTTACGTCTCCTACCCCTACTTCATTGATTATGCTCTCTTTCCCTGCAGAATGAAGTCTCAGCAGCCGATGTCCGTCTACTGGTATTTTGATACCCTGGTCCGGCAGGTTGCTCTCTGGCTGCGTATGACTTAGCCTCCACGACCTCGTTCGCTTCTGCTAGCCAAGGTCTCTGCAACTCGTTTCCCCACCCATGGAGTAGAAGCATTGATTGATTGTGTATCAATGACACGGACATGTCTCTCAGCCCTTACCAAACTCTTGAGAGGACTGACGACAAGTGGGAGCTGCAGAAAATGTGGACCACTTCAACATGGTAAGCACGAGGAATTCGACCACAGTGGTTTATAAACATTTGAAACCTGTGAACAAAATTCAGTGGGATAGCCAGCGCAACTATGAATACTGATATGCTTCAAGAGTGCTTATCCCGAACAAAGGGTGGTGGGCTGACAATTAAGCTGCCTCCTATGAGTTTGAGATCAGGTTATCCGCACAGCACTGGTACCATCCAAGATCCCTCCGCCTTCGGTCATCTGTGGTGCGAGTTGCCCGTTGGTGAACAGTGGAGGGATGCAGAGTGGAGGGTGGAGGAGGAAGAAATGCTGGTACCATGGTACATAATTACGTACTAGGTAGTACCCCTTTAGGAAAGGTGCTGACTCACAGACTACTAGCTACAGATAATTAAGCCTTCTGCCCAGGAGCATTTGACTGGGGGTAACAAACGGAGGTGTCCTTTACCCGATAGCAGCCGGATCCCTCACATTAGCCCACAGCTAGCTCGGTAGTGCCTCGGTACTAAAAGACAGGGTGTGATCACAACTGATTGTATAGCAATTACATACAAGTATTTGAGAAGAATCTTGTTACAATACGAATTAAAATCATCTAATTAAGGTTCGTTTTGATTCATTACAAGTGATCCTGAACATTCATGGTTGATCATGATCGTTCACAATAACAGTCCACAAAGAAATGAGTACCAACATTACTAGTGATATTAGTTAACTGCGCTGTGAGACCCCTGCTGCGGGTAAAGAACACTTCTAGAAGTACTACGTCGCTAAGATATTAAGCTTCCTCTTCAGGCAGTGATGACTCGATACTTCATGGCCTGAGGATTGCTAGACACAATCCTCTATTCCCTCTTCTCGTTGCTGATAGCCTCCCTTTACTTCACTTGAGTAGGGAAAAGGCATTTCTTGAACCGGGAGGTTAATACCGATACCGATCCGATACGATACCAATACCACAGAATTCCTCAACCCGTTGCCATGGGCCTATCTCCACGATTGGAGGATTTGTTCCCTCCCGCTCTGCTTCTAGCATATGCGTTGTGTCTTGCTCCGATCGTCCTTCTGCTATGGGCCCAAGGCAAATGTTGGGCACGGTCACGAACCACCGTTCGAGGCTGCAAGAAGCTGGGTCTCCAAGGCTCTTCCAATCTCGCGGATGAATACCATCCAAAGTACACGAGATCCAACCCCCAGTCCTCAGCAGACACAGCCACCGAACCATGGAGAATCAAAGCCCTCTTTACCTATCCAGTCAAATCATGCGCCCCGGTGGAATTTGACCTCGCTGGCCTCTCCTCCACCGGCCTGACCTGGGACCGTCAATTCTGTTTCGCAGAGTACACCACTCCACCCGGCATTTCAGACTCGGAAGAGAAAAACCGGCGCTGGATGTTTCAAAGCCTTCGAAGATCCGGCTACGAGAGACTGGTCCACGTCCGTCCTGAGATATGGGTCCCAGATCCCGCCTACGCCCGAACGCATCGTATCAGCGACTCCAACCGCAACGGCGTCCTGGTGATCAACTACCCAAACCTCTCTCCTGGCACGCCGCTCGAACGCCTCCTCACCCGGACAGGCCTATTCCCTGACCTGATCCCCAAAGAATCCTCGTTCCAAGTCCCCCTCCTCCCACCCAACAACGAAAGCTACCCCCTCGACCCCATCTCGATATGGAAAGACATGCCCCTCGCCTACAACTACGGCCGCCACGTCCCCGCCGACTTCAAAGCCTATCTGGAAATCCCGGAACGCACCCCCTTCACCCTCTTCCGCGCCTCACCAATACACTATCGAGAAGTGCACCGCAACGTGCCCGGCCAGGGTACGGGCCCGGGCCAAATCCCCTACCAACCCATCGTCGCCTTCCCGGACTCCTACCCGGTGCACCTGCAGAACCTGGCCTCCGTCCGCGACGTCGCCGGGAGAGTGAAATCCGACATCGCCGATCTATCCGCCCTCCGGTTCCGGCCCAACATCATCATCACCGGGCCAGCAGCCTACGACGAAGATGACTGGAAAGGCGTGCGCGTGCAACGTGATCCTCACAACCCATGGGAAACAGCCTCCTCACCATCATCACAACCGCAAAAGGTGAGCGCAGACCCCGCAGCGGAACCCGTAGAATTCCACACCGCATGCCACACGCTGCGCTGCCTCCTGCCCAACGTCGATCCGCTCACGGGGACGCGCCACCTCCACGAACCGGCCAAGACGCTCAGATCCTTCCGCCGCATCGACCGTGGCGACAAGGTAAAGGCCGCCCTGGGCCTGCAGTTGGTCCCTCTACGGCCTGGAGAGCATCATCTTCAACACCGTCATCGCGAAGGAGAGAAAGAAAATGAGGGGCAGAGGGATACCGAGATGGAGATCCGCGTCGGCGATCTGATTGAGGTCGTGCAGCGTGGCGAGTTGGTCTTTTCCAAGTCCTGAAATATAACTTTTTTTTGGCTCAAAAGGCAGGAGAAGGGGGAAAATTCTCAGCTGGTCCATTCTGCGAAGGTTGGGTAGTAGTCTGGTAGTCTAGTCGTCATGAAGATATGAATATATGTATGTAGAATCATGGGTAACGAGTCACGAATTGATGAATTGGGTACCTCAATATCGAATCCTCCTTCTTTCACACATGGGTTCCTGCCGAAAGGGCAGCCGAGAAGAGAAAGAGAAAAAGAAACAGAAAAGGAGGGAATCGGTACGTAGACACATACGTGCGTACCAATGCTACTAAACGCCACGACCGAAATGGTATGACATGACATGGGCATGGGCATGACATGGCATGGCTCTACCACTACTTACTCACTTACTCACATATCACGTCAAGTCGTTACAAGTCGTTACAATCACAAATCACAGATCACAACGCTAGATAGATAGATAGATAGATAATCACTCCAGCTTAGCTAGGGGGGGTTCATAGTCCTTGCCAGATCAGGGTATTCCACATCCGTTTTTCATAGCTCCAGCTCCAGCTCCAGCTCCAGCTATAGCTATAGCTATACTCTTCACGACGACGGGAAAGGAGGGGGAGGGGGAGGGGGAGGGGAAGCGGCAAATAGATGAGGGTCTACGTGAATAAGCTGAGTTGATGCTGCTGCTGATGATAATTGCCATTCTCTAGCGCTTCGCCGTACACATACATGCATGGCCCCATGAGATGGTATGGGTATGAGTATGATATGGTATGTACGCACTCTCTCGCTCAACAGATCCCTAACGCCAATTCCCGTTCCTCATTTCCCGTTGCGGAAAAAGCGCACATCTACCAATCCGGCTTGGGTCGCGAAGCGAACTGGTAGATGTACTCTTCACCGGCCACATTGTTTCGGCATTTGGGCCGGCCCAAAAGCCAGCGTTCCCGGCAATCGGAGCCCCCATACATCCCAACAAGGTGTCCTCACCTCCACGCGTTCAGTCCGGCCCAGGGATCCGCGTGAGCCTGGCTCTGTGGGGGCTGTGGCTGTTGATAGTTGGCGGAGCCCATCGCCTGGCCCTGCGGACCCGGTCTTCCGATCTGGGCATACCCACCCGGCCCGCTCGGCATTGGACCCTGAGGGGCCGGATAGCTCGTCATGCTCCCCGGGGGCGGGCCGGGAGGTGGCGGCGGTACGTACGCGCCTCCGGCAGCAGCAGCACTGTCACTGGCGCCGGGGCCGCTGGCGGAATTGCTGGGAAAGCGGCCGTGCTGTTGGTACTGTTGCTGTGGTGATTGAAATGATGGTTGGGATGATGGAGGAGGTTGGTGTTGAGGGTAGAAGGACGGGTTGGGTTGGGGGGTGGTGGAGAGGGGTGGGAAGAACTGGTGGTTTGGTGCTGGGTGCGGCGAGATTGATGTTCGGTAGGGATATGCCATCGGGTGGTAACCTTCTGAGAGGGGGGCGGCGGCACCTTGAGAGAAGACTTGTTGTGCTTGTTGGTACTGCTGCTGCTGCTGAGTTGGATGCATAGCGGCCGGCTGTTGCTGTGGCGGATATTGGTAGCCATTTGGCTGATTTGGCAGCTGATAGGGCTGTGACTCTGCAGAGCGAGGCGTTTTCTGCGGTGGTATTGTGAACCGCGGATCAGGATTAACATTAGAATACTGTGGTGAGATAGGAGGCGACCTCGATTTCTGATATGAAGCTTGTGTTGCAACAGGAGGCCGGGGCTCTGACCTTCCTGGAGAAGTCGTGCTGGGGTTCATTGACATTCGTTCCATCAGCTGCTGAAGTCTTTCTCGCTCTGCGGATGCTTGACTGCTGGCTGAATTGCTTTTGCTCTGCTCAATCTGACTGAGTAACTGAGCACCTTCCGCCCTTCTATTGTTGACGAAACCTTCCACATTCTTGCCAATACTGTCCACCGTCTCCTTCATCTCGCTGTAAAAGCTGTCGGCTCGTTGCAGGCCTTCTCTTAGATCCTCGAAGACCTGAAATATCTTTCTATATCTCGTCATGACAGAAGTCCGGCTTCGGGTGATGGCCTCATATTTCTGCTGATCAGATCGCACTCGGTTGTCTTGTAGCAGGTCGGCATATTTCTTGGTCAGCTCTTTGAGGAGAGATTGCTGTTTGTGGACGGTTGATAATAGACGATTCTGATGAGAACGGAATTTGTCCAGTTCGGCCTGAAACAGCTGATTTTCATGGTTCAAGATCGATTTCTTGTTCAAAATAAGCACGTTGGAAATGTCGTCACTCATCACCTTGACAGATTAGTTGCTGCATCCCATCCAACAAAACATACCACTCACCTTCTCCTTGAGATCCTTCAGCACTTGTGCTCGTTCTCGCTTGACCAGATTGAGTTTCTTCAGTAGTTCTTCCACCTTTGTAATCTGATCCGCCACAGTCGGACCGCCTTCACCGTAATCATCCTCCAGTAAATTTCCTTCGGCATTCGGCGAGTATGGACTGCTCGTCCCACTCTTGTGCTTTCCCTTACCAGCTCCAGCCTTGATCAAGGCTCTCTGGAATAGGATATCGGCCTCATCAGCTTCTCCTGCTGATCGCATCTCTTCGAAATCCTTCTCGTACTGTCTGGCCGTGGCCGACAATTGTGAATCAGTATTGCTAGCTTCATCGATGGTGTCTCGGTAGTTCTGTATATCGCTTCGGAATATGGAGGTCAATCTTGAACTAGGCTGCTGTGTCCAATCCGCACCATATTTGGAGCGCATCTTCTCACAAACGCTTTCTTCCATGTCGAGCTGCTTCGAGTCGTGGGCCAAGCTGGATAAGATCGCACTTTTCTCCTTCTGAAGGTGTTCAAATGCCTTGGAGAAGGACTCATGACCAGCAAGATCCTCGCACCAGCGTTTAAATTCATCCTCAACAATAATCTCCCTGTCTGTGCCGCCTTTCAGGACATTCAGGCTTTGTGGAAGTTTGAGATAGTCGAGGCTCGCCTCCATTTCGCCATTGGCTATCTCCACCTTTTCTGCTTCTGACCGTACTAGCTTGGCTTTTTCTTCATCATACATGCTCGCTTGTTCCGTCACAGACATGGGCACCAATCGCTGAAAGATATCTGGACCGATGATTTTCTGGATATCCTGGCCCTGATATAGTTCACTGACAGGGATAGCTTTCGCGGCGGGAAGTTTGGAGACAGCCGATAAAGATGCTTCGGCCGGGACTGTTTGGTGGTAGACGAAATCGTTGTCCTTTATCAAGGCGGACAGCTTCTCTTGCACATTCTCGAAATGCCTTTTCGTTATCTGGATGAGAGTCGACCCGGTTTCCGAACCAAGATTCGAATCCGGTGAGGGAGATGATGGTATTGACTTGGCAAGGCTACATGACGACTTGCTGGACTTCTCTGCGAGCTGTAATCTTGCAATGGCCGTTCCGTAACTGTTGATGTCCTCATCTGCAAGGGCCTGATAGTATTCGGATAGAGAAGCCATGTGTGCCGCTTTGGTCTGGACCACAAAGACCCACGACCGGTCAAAAATGCCTTTGCCTACATTCTCCAGACATCCCTCTATAGACTGTGAGTACAGCACGTGGGCCTGCGCCGCCAGTTTCGCTAGTAGGCCGGCCTTTTTGCCGTCCGCAACCTGCTTCTCCAGAAACACTTCTTGGGCCTGTGCCAGCGTAATGGCGATGAGAGTCTTAACAGTCTCTCGACTAAGATCCACTGATGGCGCATGCAGGAAGTTCTCGTTGATATATGTGAACATGCCCGCCGAGGCTTGAAAGGAGTGGTAAGCTGTCTTCAGACCACTTTCCTCTGTTCGATTTTGGTTGGCAGCATGGCAAGAAAGAACGGCAGAGATATTGAAAATGATTGAGGCTTTCTCGAAGGCTAACGAATACTGGGAGGTTGGTTTCGCTGTGAATGCATCGAACCTTTCTGAATGTCAGCGGTATTGAGGCGAAAGTCGAGATCGACGCTTACCAGGTAAAAGAGATCTTGATATGGTTCTCGTCCACTGGAAATCGTAGGTCCAACAGTTCAAGCTGGCCATAGTATCTGTACAGAAGATCTCTTCCTGATGCGCTGTCCTTGCCAGCGCCCCGCATGTCCTGTCGCAAACGATTGAGGGTAGCACATTCTTCATTGTACCGTTCTGGATCATCGCCATAGGTGGTTCTGATGTATCCTTTCAGGGGCAGAACCCAGTCTATCTCGTTTGTCTGCTTCAGGGGACTCGAAATCATCGGCGCCTGCACCATCTTGAACTGAACGGCTGCTGCGGTAGTCGAGGGTCAGATGGTGGAAATATAGGGCACATGTGCGGTATCAGTGGGGTCGTGGTTTGAGGGAAGCCCTGCTTTTAAGAATAATAACATCTTCTATACGGGCTTCACCTTAATCTGTCTGTTCCTGACATTTGCGCCTGTTTGCCGCCGGAGGTTGATAGAAGCATTCTAGAAGCTCCAAGCTCCAAGCTCCAACTTCCGCCGCCAGCCCCAACTTCGGGGGAAGGCTTAGCTATTGTAAGCATACATAAGCAGCGAGCCCGGAGCTTTAGGCTTTATATAGTCGTTTCTCCAATGGACCATGGTCGAACATGTGCTTAAAGCTATCAACTGGCCTTCAAGGGTATCTACCTACACCGAGATGATAATGTCACGGTTCTCCGAGCCCGAGCACGCCCTGCAGGTGCCTGTGCTTGTCTCTGGTCCCTTAACCAATTGCCTTAACTAGAGTCCCTTCCTGAGTCTTTTGTTTGCCCCTCAGATTTCTCGGACCTGTCATTCTCCTCTCCCTTCTCCTCTGTATCTATCCCTTTGTCAGGAAATATAGGCTCAGCACCACTGCCCTGCACAATGGTCAAATCCTCCGACAGGTCGACATACTCCGAAGTCTCAGGTGCTTCATCGTTTTTGTCATCTGCCATCTCCGGTCCAGGTCCTGTCACGGCCGTGTTTGCTGCTTCAATGGCGCTCTCGTTCTTTTCGACATCCTCGAACGGATTCTTCTCTACGCTTTGCGGTTGTGGCGTAGGTTGCTCCGCCGGCCGATCTTGATTCGTTGCAGAACTCAGATCTCCTAGACTGAGCTTCCCTAGGCCGTTTGCTATTGTGTCTTCGCCTGACGGCACAGGTCGCCCTCGTGGCGGGTCTGACTGATCTGGGTGAGCTGGCAAAGTTTGGACATCACTCTCGTTTGATGGTGGCTCTTCATCCTCTGGACCTTCGGCAATAGTCGTTACATGACTTCCCGTGCTAGGTGTGTGCTTGTGCCTTCGAGTTGTAGCACCAACACTCACTGTCGTCGTGGGTTCGCCTTCATCATTTTCTGGTAGATCTCTCTGTCCATCTTCCCCGCTCTTCTTCAGTAGACTTATTCTTCCCGGCTCAGAGCCCTCCTTCTCTACCGATATCTCCATAGTGTCATCGCCTCCTTCTGCTTCACTTGGTATTGTGTAATTATCTTCCGGTATCAATTGATAGACATCACACACCGTCTTGAAGAAAACATAGAGCCCCTCATGTCCCTCGACCTGCCAGAAGACGCCCCTGTGCTGAAACCACGCATGTGCAAAGATCCGGTATACCCTCCTAAATATGTTGGTCAAATGCCGCATACTAGCTTGTGACCCTCCGCCTCCACCACCCCCTCCCATGTCCCCACCCAGTGTAAGGCGACTTGCAAAGTATTTTGGACTGGTCAATATGTTAGCTGCCCAGTCCAACGTGTGGCAGCAGTAGTCGATAGCGCAGCACGACTTGGGAGGGTCGTGCACAGCACAGAGATATTGCCATTCACTGGCGCGCATTTCCGGGCAGGTGGCCGCAGAGCAAGGAGGGGTGTCGGCAAAGAACGCGATGATTAGATTGTTGGCTTTCATTGTAAGGAAGCGGCAAAGTTCGTAAAGCCATAATGGTTTGTCAATACCGGTGGGTGGCGTGGACAAGGTAAGAGCTGTCTGGCGTGTGATAGGTGTAATGGTTTCATTGGGCCCTCGAGTATGGGTGTGGTAGAGCGCTTTCAGATGTTCTTGAAGTTGGAAAGGCGATTCGAGCTAAACAGCTATGTCAATAAAGGCTCACGCGCAAGGAAAGAAGGTTATTATGTACTTCTGCTAGGGGTATGAGAGGCGGCCCCGTAGCCATGTCGGCGGCTTTTGTGCCTGGCCGTATTCGTCTGGTAGACCCATCGTCCTGCTTGGCCACTTCTCCAAGCTGATTTTCTGGTCCATCTCCAATAATCGGACTTTTTGGTCCTATCTGGACTTCTGTGAACGGGGGAGGGGAGGGAAGGCGAGGCGATGAGGAAGGCGACACTGCTGTTCTTTGAGGACTGGGGTTGCTTGCTGTCATCTTGTATGTTGTGAATCGACTCGGAGAGAAGTGCAATTGGGTCGGGGTTGTGCCTGTTACGTCCGCGGCGGATTGGGCATAATGGCTGTCTTCTGACTGCGAGCTGACTCTTGAGAGGGAAGAAAAATCTGAGCCACCGTCGAGCTCATCGATGTTCTCGATGTTCTCGATGTTCTCGATGTTCTCGATGTTCTCGATGTTTTCTATGTGTGCAATCTCAAAGAGTTCTCCGTCTGCTTCTACAACGGCCTCTGGCGCCATTGCTAGCCCAAGGCTTGCCCAATCCTCAAGCGGAGGGGTCACACCCAATCAGCCGTGACTTCGGGAGCTGAGGCGGAGGCTTCTGCTGATCGGCCTGGACTAAGTAAATTAGTTATGCGGGGAGCCGCCAGGGACGAAGTTTAGAGGATCTTGAAGCAATAGGTGAACTGTAGAATTCTCAATTATTTGTTCCTCTTCCACAACTTCAAACATGAACGTGGATGTCCTTGAAAGCGATGAGGATGCACCTCCAGAGCTTGTCGACGCAAAAGTACCTCAACCAGACGAAGTACCGCCAAGGAAGGTGCCCATCACCATCGTCACAGGTAGGGACTGAGTCAAATCAAGCATCTCCCTTGGGGCCAGCATAACAACTCTTTATCGGACTTTGGT
>QQTW01000545.1_pt1 | contig 23671 bp, 22 predicted proteins | sample 1904831 | NCBI WGS metagenome assembly QQTW01 (sample SAMN09435610, study PRJNA476489) | Subsurface metagenome, whole genome shotgun sequencing project. | reverse complement strand
GTGCTGTAGTACTAAAAAGCCTAATACCGTCCCTTGACTTTCCAAAGGTAACATCAACAAAGACGGTAATTGAGAAAAATTAAAAAATCGTGCAGCATCTGATGCTGGATCGATTGGCGGTAAGTCGTGTTCATCGGTGACAACGATCGCGTTAGGAAATTTGGCGAATCCAAGCTGGCAGAATATACATTCGGATATCCAGAAGGACTGGTTTAGTATAGTGTTAGTTTGATCGCTGGTGCTGACACCTGAATCGTCATTTTGCGACCATTCACAAACAACGGTGGCTTTGGCTTTTGGAATTTTTTCTCTGGCTCTGGTTTTGAACAGTGGATCGACGTATTTCAACAATATAATGAAACCGCGAGTAGCTTCGAGAGTTTGAGCCATGCCAGCGATTGCTTGCTGGAGAAAGGAATTTAATTCCATTGAACTGCGACTGGCTGTTGTCAAGGAGTTGAGTAAGTTTTTGGACTGAGCCGATCTACTTACTTGCTGCTGTAAAGAGCTGATAGTCTTAGTTTGGGCAAGGTGGGAAAAAGCGATCGCAACTGACGATGCTATGGCTGTTGCTCGTTTTGTTTCTGACTCACTCCATTGATGGGGTTGAAAACGAATGAGACTAACTACGCCATTAAGCTTGCCTTGACAAAATGCAGGAATTTGTAAAATTGCCTCTATCCCAGGTAGTAAATGCTGCCATTCTTTAACTGTTGTGGAGTCAGCATTAACGTCATCGAACGCTTTAGAATTTGTAGCTGTTGGCATCATCTTTGCCAGATGCTCTACTAGCTGGGGAGGCTGTGGTAGCGGCATTACAGTAGCTGTTGGAGCATACCAGTTGCCGATTTGGGTTTGATCGAACTGACCGAAAGACGCGATCGTTACCAAGCAACAGTCTACTTGGAAAGCTTCTCCTAGCAGCTGTGCCATCTGCTGCAATACTGTTTTCAAAGTAGCGTCGCTCAAGATTAATTGATTAATTTGTTGTCCTAGATAAGCTGATTCCTCTTGCAGCATTGGTGTGTCGGAGTATGAGGGCGATCGCAGGTGATGACTTGAATAGTGTGCTGGCGACGCTGAAGGCTTTTTCATTGCTGGTACTTTTGGTGATGATAACCGCACACTCGCTGAAAATGGCAGTTTAGGCATACTTCTGCCCCAGCGTTTGGTAGCAAATTTTTTATAAATAGTCCAGTCTTGGCTAACACGCTTTCTCACCTTTACTTACTCCTTCCTAACTTAGGATGCCCAAATTAAGTCCAGCGCAACCAAGCAGGTACTAAATTTAAAAAAACTTAGAGCTTTTTCTGCCTCGACTTCAACGATCTCGATCTCCGATACCTCAGATTATCTTGCTTCCAATTACACAGAATCGGTAATTTCGCTGATTATTAAGTTGGTAAATTTAGGACATACGCATATTCAGTGAGGGGCGAGTCGCTTCGCTCCAGTTTTAAGTTTTAAGTTTTAAGCTTTGAGTTAAAAAACGCTCGTTTAACTTAAAACTCATTACGAGAAACTATTTGTAGCACTCTCCCCCTGCTCTGTTTTACCCTGGCAAACTCTCCACACTCATGGGAACCAAGTCGCCGCTGGATGTGAAGCCTAAATACATGGGTTCTTGCGGTCGGATTAATTGCCCTGTCAGGACACAATGTTCTTCTTTCTGGGCTGTTGCGGCAATACTGGCGCGGATATCTGCACGGGAAAATTGAGGTTTCCAATCCCCAGATTTTTGTTGCACGTAATGCCAAAGGATATCTCGGATCAAGGCTTGATATCCAGAGTTGCCAGATAATTCCTTCAGTTTATCTTTTAGTTCCCGCTCCAAACGGATGCTGGTTACTTCCATATCTGTGGTGGGGGTACGAGCGATCGTATGCATGATTTTCTCCTTCAATATCTAGACAGGTTGGTAATACAAGTGTAGTATGTTTAAAGTAATGTTCAAATCGCTCTCCATATTAAGGTGTAACTTTCTGTGAAACGTCTAAGCCTCATCTCCAATTCACCGATCTCTGCCAAAGTATTTGGCTATGGGAAATCGGAGTCTTTGGTGGTGGAGTTTTTATTTATAGAGGGCTTAGATCGGCAGGAGTCGCTAGGCGATCGCACTGAGCGAGAGCAAGTTGGACAAATTAATTACAATCTGGGCATAGCCCAAAGTTGGCTGCATTCAGCAGCGCTAAGGACAAAACTAACAAGCGGGAGGTACAGGTATAATGCTGTACCAATATAAAACTAGAAGAATGTAAGTAAACTCAGCCCCCGCTTCTCAATGAGTAGAAGCGGGGGTTTTTGTATTTAAGGAGTCAAGCTGTGGCAACCGCAAGTCAAGTGTTAGACCAATCTGTAGTAGTGTTTTCTCGTAATTACTTGCCCACTAGTCAAGTTAACGTCAAGCGAGCGATCGCGCTATTAATGGCAGGTAAAGCTGAAGCACTAGACTTGGGCAATGAAGCTGGTTTTTTAGTGCGATCGCCCAGTTTAGTCATTGCTGTCCCAGCTTACATCCGTTTGACACTCACAAGCACTGAGCGAATTTGGAAAATTCCCCCGGTAAATCGCCGGGAAGTGCTGCGACGAGACAACCACTCCTGCCAATACTGTGGCAGTAATAGACGGCTGACGTTGGATCATGTCATGCCCCTATCTAGAGGCGGACAACACACCTGGAATAACGTGGTGACGGCGTGTGAAAGGTGTAATCAGCGCAAGAGCGATCGCACTCCCCAAGAGGCTGGTATGCCCCTACATACGAAGCCAAAAGCGCCAATGCACCCAACTGTTGCTTTTGCAGAAAAGTTCTGGCGCTCCTCCCCAGGAATAGGAGAAATTTCGAGAATATGCTGAAACTAACTTACATCGAAACTGATTTTTACTTGGAGCGTCTGGCTCAATCCCTGGAGGAGTGGGTAGCAACGCGCGCAATCTTCGCTCTGCGAGTTGGCTCGCGCATTTGCCTAGAACCCAGCACAGCTTCATTTTTGTTACCTGCTGATTTACCAAGGCTGAATTTATTGGTAGCTGAAATAAGACGGCAAGGAACAGATGAAATTGCGCTTTGCACCTGCGATGCTGAATATGTTGAAGTTAGCCTTCAAGGTACTTGGTTAGCAACAGAAATAGAGAATGCAGAGGGTGTGTTTGTTGCCGCTTTATCTCACTCTACGGAGACTTTGTTGTTTAGGCTGTGGCAGGAAGCGCAAGTTAGTGCGACTGTTATGAGCGATTGAGACATTAGCTGAGGCTGAGCCTCATAACTTTCGTTCTCCGGCTGAGTCGGGGAACGAGTCTGTTTTATGTAGTTGGGCGATCGCGTTTTATATTTGAAGGCATTTGCAAACATTACACAATGTAGTATAAGCAGCATCTAGATATATAGAGCATCCTAAAAAATTTTTCCCTCACTGTTTGGCATTAATGTAGTCTTGCATGTAGTATAAACGTAGCAAGTTAAAATACAAAGCTTTCTCAGCCGCAAAAATCATGTTCTACATACAAAGACTTGACTAACAAGCTGATGCATAGTTATGCAAATCCGCGTTTGTCGCTGGAATACTATAGTCTTGAAAAGCTCATGTCTTGGCCAGCTCGTATAAGTTGGGTTGAGCCAGATTTGAAATCTTGCAATATACATAGTTTCTAGGATTATGAGCATTTTTAAAGTAGAAGTAGTCAAAATTAATAGTATTAATCCTCATCCGAACGCCGAGCGTTTAGATATTGCCACAATTGAAGGTATGGCATATCAAGTAATTACAGCTAAAGGTAACTTTAAAAGGGGCGACCTTGCCTTTTACTTCCCTATCGACAGCGTTATTCCAGATAAATATTTAGATGAATTTGGCATTCGTCCTTATTATTTTAAAAAACTACGGGCTGCTAAACTTCGCGGTATCTTTTCTGAAGGTTTACTGATTCCTGTAGGTGCATAATTCCAAGGAAATATAGGGGATGACTATACAGAAGATCTTGGAATAACCAAATACGAATATCCCTTACCTCAAAATATGAGTGGGGATGTGGAAGCACCAATAGGACAGTATAGATTTCTTAGTCCAGAACATCTCAAGCGTTATAAAGATGTACTACACGAAGGAGAAGAAGTAGTTGTTAGTGAGAAGGTACACGGTACTAACTTTACAGTTTTAGTAGATGCTGATGGTACGTATATAGGCAGCCACAATTACTTCCAAGTTATTTAGAGCAAATTTGTATTATTATTAATGAAGCTGATAACTTGGCTCAATAACGTTCTACTGAAGCTGCTCAAAGTAATAACAAAACTGAGCATATTCTCAGTTTGTTAGCTCGGAGTTTGTATCAAAGTGTAATTGATAAGGCTGGGATTCAAGCACAACAAAAATTATTTTTTTGATGACTTGTAATACGACTGAAAGACTAGATACAGCGGTTTTACGCAAAGGAAGGGTAGATTTCATGTGTGAATTTGTTCATTAATTTGTGTAAACAGGAGACGCGATATATCGCGTCTCTACATAGCTGAACCTTCAAACCAATAGTGGTACTAGTTAGCAGGCGCTAGCTGGGTAACAAGCCAGCCTGGTATCGAGGCAAAAGTCCGTCTAACTGCAAAATATATGAAATTTGTCTTTTGTGCAAATCCACTCAATAGGCGATCGCCAGAGGATGTGGCAAAGCTAATTGATGGTAAATGGATGATAATTGAGCTTGGCGATGGTCAAGTAGCCGGATTACCTGAGAAGGTTGATATTATCGATTTTTATCAAGCACTTTTAAAGTGTTTGCTTGTATAAAGAAAAACCACTTATGAATAATTCTCGCATAGTAAAGATTAGTAAATATCTCAGCAAACACCTACGACACCAACCAGATCGCCTGGGACTTAAACTTGCTTCTGGTGGCTGGGTTGCTGTCGATATGCTCCTCGCTGCTTGTGCCAAAAGTTCTTTTCCAATTAGCAGAGATGAGTTGAATGAAGTAGTCGAAAAAAACGATAAAAAACGCTTTTCTTTTGACTCTACAGGCACTTTAATTCGAGCAAATCAAGGGCATAGTGTAGAGGTCGATTTACAATTAGAATCTGCTGTTCCTCCTGATGTGCTGTATCACGGTACGGGACATGGTGCAGTCGAATTAATTATGCAGCACGGTTTGAATAAAATGTCGCGGCATCATGTTCATTTATCTCAGAATATTGAGACGGCAATAAAAGTAGGATCGAGGCATGGAAAACCAGTGGTTTTTGTTGTAGATGCTGCTGCAATGTATTCTTCTGGTTATACGTTCTATTGTTCTGATAATGGTGTTTGGTTGGTAGATGGTGTTCCATCTGAATTTTTGCAAAAGAGAGAGGCAGCAGCCCCCCTCCACTCGCTTCCAGGCTGACCCTGGAAGCGAGAAAGAGCTTAAAAAGGGGGGGTAATTCTTTCTATTAAACACTGGGCAATACGTTTGGCTGCACCTGGTTTTCCCATTCTTCGTAAGCCGTTCTCAGCTATTAGCTTGAGTCTTTCTTGATCGTTCAGGAGAGAGTGCATTGCATCAGCAACTTGTTGGGGATTTTCTACCAAAATGATTGATGCGCCCAAATGGCGGCTTTGGGCTTCGGCAAATGTGTAGGTGAATTGAGGCCCTTTCCCAGGAAAGGTAATTGCTGGTTTACCTAGTCCGACAAATTGTTCTGTGGCTGTCCCAGCCATTGCGATCGCAACTTCTGCCATGTGCAAACATTCGTTATATGCGTGTTGCGTCAAAATTACAGATGCATTTTTTCGCTTGAATGTCAATTCCTTTTGAAATTTTGCTTCCTGTAAGGGCGGGTTTAACTGAATTATTTGTTCAACTCCAGATATTTCTAGTGAACCCTCCCCTACAAAACCCGCGTTGACGAGAATCTGACATAGGGGTTTTAGGTTTAAACTAGGAGCGATCGCCGCCAAAAATATCAAGTCGCGATCGCTAAAAGTCGCTATTAATTTTTCCGTCGCCGCTATCATTTGCTCCCAATTATTGTAAGCTTCTGGTGGTCTTGAACCGGGAAGCAGGAGAATAGTTAGCGATCGCCTCTTTTGTGAGTCAGAAATATCCAGTGGTGTGACTGGTTCGAGATTATCCATCATTGGATTTCCCAAATCAAAAGCTGGAATTGACGACTTTTGTAGAGTTTGGGTTGTGAATGAGTCTCTGGGAAACACTGCTTTACAACGGCGATGACTCATCAGCCAACGTTCCCAAGGTTGGTAAACCGAACCAGACCAATTTTCTAAACGGGTAAAGGGCGATCGCCCCGGTAAATTACCGTTTTCATCCCGCACGTAATATTCTGATTTCGCCGTACCTACAAAAGCATAGTTTGCACCGCTCAACCAAGCAAATAACAAGGGGACAATATCACCTACAGCTAAAATAGCCGATTCTTGGTGACTAGGCTGAGCCTGGTTATGAGAGAAACTGCGTATAACCCCCAGCTGAGCCAAAGTCAGTTGCAATAAGCCACCTTTTAAATCTCGCATTAGTTGCCGCCCATCCATGTAAATAAAACCACCGGAGGGCATAGTTTTAACAGAGCCAATTAGAGGAATACCCACTTGAGTATAAGCTCGTCCTTCACCAACTAAAGGTAGAGCAGCTATATTGAACGAAGTTGAGCGCTGCTGTAGTTCCTGCAAAATCCTGACAGCAATGATATCTTCTCCGTGACCGTTACTCAGGCAAAGTAAACGCAAGTTAGAGGCTTGGGGTTTGCGGTGAGAACATTCTGGTGGGTAGCTCATATAGCAATAAAAATTAATAAGAACAAGTTAGTGTTTTTAGGTAATAGGAATTAGTGTGAGGATAGAGGGGTGACGCGATCGCTCTAGTTTTAACTTTGTGGGGTGATGTCTAAAAATATCTGTGTTACCCAAGGACTGCCCGTTCCACCTAGATGTACATAGTTTCGCGCGAAGAGCGCTCTTCGCGTTAGCATAAGAGCGCTCAGCGTTAGAGTTAAAGCAACTTCATAATTTTATGTACAGACGCTTCAAAAGGTGTCTATACAATTCAAAACTATTCTTTGCAATCCTTGCCCAATCAGCCTTGTAAGAACTTTTCACTTAAACAGGGAAAAGAACTAGCAGTGGTATGGGAAACCCAAAACTGAAAAGAGCGCTCTTGTGGGCTAGTGTACGGCTGGATTCACCAATTGGTATAATCCAAGCTGACTTTGGAATAAATCAGTAGGAGAAAAGGGGAGGCGATCGCATAATAGTTAACAGTTCTTAACGCAGGCGGTGTAGCATAAGCAATCGTGCGATCGTTATATAGCCTTTGATATTTTGCAGTGTTTGAGAGGGGATATGCTAGCTGGTAAAACATTACAGCGTGGGAAATATACCCTGGAGCAGGAAATAGGACGAGGCGGCTTTGGTATTACCTATAGAGCCACTCATCACTATTTGGGGCAGCCTGTGGTGATTAAAACGCTGAATGAAACGCTGCGGCAAGCTCCTCAGTTTACTAAGTTTTATCGCCAGTTTCAGGATGAAGCAAAACGTTTGGCGACTTGCGTGCATCCGAATATTGTCCGGGTAAGCGACTTTTTCAATGAAGACGGATTGCCCTATATGGTAATGGATTATATTCCAGGGCAAAACCTAGCTAAAGTGGTGTTTCCGAGGAATCCCTTGCCAGAGGAAATTGCAATTCACTATATCCGGCAAATAGGGGCAGCATTGCAGGTAGTGCATCACAACAATCTGTTACATCGGGATGTTAAGCCGCAAAATATCATCCTGCGACAAGGTACTCAGGAAGTAGTATTGATCGATTTCGGAATTGCCAGGGAATACAGCCCAGACGCAACTCAGACACACACAAACATGGTTTCTGAGGGTTATGCGCCAATCGAACAGTATCTCGCCCACGCGCGCCGCACACCAGCGACTGATGTATATGCCCTAGCAGCAACTTTATACGCATTGTTAACTGCAAAGGTTCCGGTAGCAGCAAGTTTACGCGATCGCTTTCCGATGCAAGCCCCCCGCGAGATCAAACCGAAGCTGAGCGAAGTTGTTAATTATGCAGTCATGCGCGGGATGGAACTAGAAGCGAGTGCTAGACCTGCCACAATTGCACAGTGGTTGGATCTTCTCCCCGATCCGCCGTCAATGAGTCCTGTAATTAATACAAACAAGTCAAGACCACAGTGGAGTCAGGCAGGGGGAACTCCAGTTTTAGTTCATCATTACGAACAATCTGCCGTAGCAGAATTAAGTGATGAATCTTTAGATGAGATCGATCTTCCACCAGCCAAACAATCATTTTTTCGCGGTCTTTTGATTGGCACAGGAATAGCAGCGATCGCAGGGATTGCAACTGTTGTTATCAGTGCAATACCCAAGTCAGAGCCACAACAGCAAAGAAATATCCCTGCTGTTGTCCAGCCTAAAGATACATCCTCTGGGGATGTTAAATACGATCAAATCAAATCGCTAACACAAGAGGAAAAACCCTCCATACCGACAGCACCCGCATCAACGGTTAATCCTGGGCAACAGCAGTCAAGTACTGAGGCTACCAGGAATGGGCAGAACGGTAAGATTACCACTTCACCACAAGTCAGACGTAAGACTGCGCCAGTAGTGCAAACTACTCCTACTGTTCGCAGGCGATCGCCTAGTGCAGCTAATGTCAATAATGGTAATGTGCCATCGTCTACTGTTGGAAGACGTAGCACAGCAACGCCAGTGCCAACAGGTGCTTCCACCTCTGGACGGCAGTATTCAAATAATGCTGCTAAAAAACGCGATCGCATTTCCACTACAGCACCAAAATCCACACCAGTTCAATCGCAACCAAAGCAAAAGCCTACCACAGCGAACATCCCATCGCCAGCACCATCACCAGCACCAAGCGAGTCACCCGTACCGCACAATTTCCAACCATCGCCAGCACCAAGCGAGTCACCCATACCGCATAATTTCCAATCGTCGCCACCAGTCGAAGCACCCACATCAAATAATTCCCAACTATCATCACCAGTCGAAGCGCCGACATCAAATAATTCCCAACTATCGCCATCAGTCGAGTCAGCAGCACCGAGTAGCTTCCAACCACCTTCACCTACAGATGATCCCGTATCCAGGGAAAAATCTCTCTCTTCTGGAGATACGCAATATGAACTACCCAGTGATTACGAGTCTTCACAACCAACACAGCAGCCGTCTCCAACTCAAGCAGCGGTACAGCCTTGAAAAGAAAAAGGCACTACATCAAGGCGATCGCATGAGCTGACTAGACTGAATTAGGGTCTATTCCCATCTCGCGTAACTTTGCAGCCAATCTTTCATTTTTCTGCTCGATTTGTTGTCGCGATCTCGTATCTTCCCTAATTAATTCCTCTACGATTGGAGGAGACAAAATTTGCTCGACAGATAAAACCAGTTCAGAAAACTGTACAGATATGATATTTTGGCTTTGCCTAAATTCTGTGCGATCGTATCCATCTTCGCTTTGGGGATTGGTTAAAATCCAGACGCGCTCTTTTTTCGGATCGACAATCCAATATTCAGGAATATCGATCAACGCATACTCTGCACGTTTGCGAATATAGTCTTCGCGCCAATTATCGCTAGCTACTTCAACAACCAATACAGGCACTTCATTAAAGTCAAGTACTCCTGCTCCTAGTCTATTACGGGCTTGTTCCCAAAGACTTTGAGTGCAAACCATAACATCAGGAATCCGGGATGAATCCTCTTCAGTTCGGACTCCAACATTAGTTGCAGCTACCAAAGAAAGATTTTTAGTCGCAAAGTAGCGTTGGAATTGATAAACCAGAAATTGACAAATACTGGTGTGTAAGACTGTAGGAGTTGCCATTGGGATTAGCTGACCCCTGAAAAGTTCATAGCGGACATCCGGTTCTCCCTGGTAGAAACGGTATTCTTCAAAAGTTAGGGTTTTTGCAGAAGTGGGAGTCATCGACTGGGACATATAATTTTTCTCCTCGATCGCTACTCCTTAGTAGTCAAGACGCTTAAGCTTGGTAAGTTTTATTATATAAGTGCTTAGGACTGCGGCAACGCAACGCGATCGCACCCTTCTCTAGTATTAAAGCGATCGCTCATTATTGTTAAAGCAATGCCCGATTGTAATTCGTAATTAAAAAACTACCACTTCACCTGTTAATTACTAATCCAAAATCTAAAATCTAAAATCTAAAATGAATCTAACAGCAGAAGAAAAAAGATTAGCACAAGAGCGCGATCGCAAAGCTTATTGGAGACGTTGGGGTTGTTATTTGAGCGAACGGCAATGGGGAACAGTAAGAGAAGATTACAGCCCTGATGGTGCAGCCTGGGAATATTTTCCCCACGATCAAGCTCGGAGTCGCGCCTATCGCTGGGGTGAAGATGGTATTGCCGGAATTTCTGATAATCATCAAAGACTTTGTTTTGCGATCGCGCTATGGAATGGGGAAGATCCAATTTTGAAAGAAAGGCTTTTTGGTTTAACCGGAAGCCAAGGCAATCATGGCGAAGATGTGAAGGAGTATTACTTTTATCTTGACAATACTCCAACTCATGCCTACATGAAATATCTCTACAAATATCCCCAACAAGCCTTTCCCTACAATCAATTAGTTGAAGAAAATCAACGTCGAGATTATGGCGATCGCGAATATGAATTGTTAGATACAGGTATATTCAATGACAACCGTTATTTTGATGTATTTGTTGAATACGCCAAGCATTCAGACGAAGATATTTTAATTAAAATCAGTGTAATTAATCGAGGTACGGAAGATAAAACTCTTCATCTTCTACCTACTCTCTGGTTTCGTAATACTTGGTCGTGGGGTAGATTTAAAACTAAGCCTCTTCTGAAGAAACTAAAAGTTGGTAACAAGATCAGCTTGATTGAAACCTCTCATCCCACCTTGGGAGAACGCTGGCTATATTGTGACGGCGTTTGTAAGGGCGGCTTTAACCAGAATGACGCTGGAATGACAGAAAAGCTGATAAACCCGCCCCTACTATTTACAGAAAACGAAACTAATAACGAAAGGTTGTTTGGTGTCAGTAATACATCTCCATATGTAAAAGATGGAATAAACGATTACATTATTCATGGGGATAAAAAAGCAGTCAATCCGCAGCATATTGGAACTAAATTTGCCGCCGATTACTTATTAAATCTTGGAGCAGGAGAAACCAAAACAATTTGGTTACGACTAAGCGATTCACCGGATATAGTAACACCATTTGGTCAAGAATTTGACAGCATATTTCAAACTCGTATACGTGAAGCAGATGAATTTTATCATCGCATCTGTTCGCCCTGTTCGCTAGGGGAAGATGAACTTAATTTACAACGACAGACTTTTGCAGGAATGTTATGGAACAAACAATTTTATTACTACGTTGTAGACGATTGGTTAAAAGGCGATCCGGCGGGACCAACCCCACCTGAATCTCGCCAAAATAATAGAAATAACACATGGAATCATCTTTTCAATAATGACATTCTTTCCATGCCAGATAAATGGGAATATCCCTGGTATGCTGCATGGGATTTAGCATTTCATGTGATTCCGCTGGTTATGATCGATCCTGATTTTGCCAAGCGACAGCTAACTCGCTTGACACGGGAATGGTATATGCATCCTAACGGACAAATACCAGCTTATGAATGGAATTTCAGTGATGTTAACCCACCTGTTCATGCATGGGCTGCTTGGCGGGTATATAAGATTGAACAAAAAATTTATGGTCGTGCTGATAAACTGTTTTTAGAGCGTGTTTTTCAGAAGTTACTACTTAATTTTACCTGGTGGGTGAACCGCAAAGATGTTGAAGGCAAAAATATCTTTCAGGGCGGTTTCCTGGGAATGGATAATATTGGTGTTTTTGACCGCAATATGGAATTGCCTTCCGGCGGATATCTGCAACAATCAGATGGTACGAGTTGGATGGGAATTTACTGTCTAAATATGCTGGCGATCGCTCTAGAACTAGCAAAAGAAAATCCCGCCTATGAAGACATTGCTAGCAAATTTTTCGAGCATTTCCTGTATATTGCAGATGCAATGAATCATCTGGGAGAAAACAAGACAGGATTGTGGGATGAAGAAGATGGCTTCTATTACGATATGCTGCATTTGCCCGATGATGGTGATGTGTTGCTGAAAGTACGGAGTCTTGTGGGGTTATTTCCCCTGTTAGCGGTGGAAATTCTAGAACCAGAAATGTTAGAAAAGCTTCCCGGTTTTAAACAGCGGATGGAATGGTTTATTAACAATCGCCGCGATTTAAGACAGAATGTTGCTTGCATGGAAACACAGGGAGTTGGGGCGAGAAGATTACTAGCAATTTGCTATAAACCGCCTGGTGGAAGTGAAGAAGAAAATAAACTCCGGCGCATCCTGCAAAAAATGCTAGATGAAAATGAGTTTCTCAGCCCCTATGGCATTCGTTCCGTTTCTAAATATCATCAATACCATCCCTACTGCTTAAAATTAGCAGGAGAGGAATACCGAATTGATTACGAACCAGCAGAATCTAGTAATGCTATGTTTGGTGGTAATTCTAACTGGCGCGGCCCAATTTGGTTTCCAATCAATTATTTAATTATTGAGTCTCTGCAAAAGTTTCATTATTATCTAGGTGATGATTTTAAAGTCGAGTTTCCCACTGGTTCTGGTAAAGAAATGAACCTTTGGGAAGTTGCACAAGAATTATCAAAAAGGCTAACTCTGATTTTTCTTAAAGATGAATCCGGTAAGCGACCAGTTTATGGCGATTTGGATAAGTTTCAAACCGATCCTGATTGGCGGAATCTAATTCTTTTCCACGAATATTTTAATGGTGATGATGGCGCTGGGCTGGGTGCAAATCATCAAACTGGGTGGACGGGTTTGGTAGCGAAACTGATTCAGCAGTGTGGTGAATATGGGGAATAGAACGAGGTAGATAATGGTAGGGTAGGCAATGCCCACCGACAAAAAACTTGCTTAGCCCTAGTGTTTTGATGTAACTAGAAAATGTAGTACAATCAAAGCATGGAATTTGAGTGCAACGATCCTATTTCGAGTCCTTCGCAGACTGATTGGGAACGAATTGATGCAATGGCAGATGAAGATATCGATCTGTCCGATTGCCCAGAATTCACACCTGAAATGTTTGCTGCATCAGTTGTGCGTCATGGTTTAAAGCCTGTACCAAAGAAGGTAGAAGTTACCTTGCGTTTAGATAGTGATGTGTTGGATTGGTTCAAAGCACAAGGACGGGGGTATGAGACACAGATTAATGCTTTGCTCAAAGCGTACATGGAAGCTCATCAATCGTGAGGCGATGGCATCTCACACCCCAATTGCTTAGCATCAAGAAATCTGGAAGAATCCGTCAGGTTCGGCGGAAGGTAAAAACTTACCAGCTTCTGGCTGCAATTTCTCTAAAAATAAAACCAGACACCATTGCTCTAGGTCATCTAGAAACGCAACAGAAGGAACAACGATCGCCTGGGTTGATGTAGTATGGCGGATAAAGTTCGCAGTTGCGCGAGCAATAGTTTTGTCTTTAAAGCAGTCAGGTGCATCTTTCAAAGAAAGCTCAGCCCATAGTTTTGGATTTCTCAGGTCGAGAACATACTCAAGCTCTACCCGAAAACGGAACACTTGACGGCGGTAAGTTTGGGCGGCTAATCTCGGTGTGCGATCGACTTTAAAGTGTCGCGCATATTCAGCCAAGGTGACATCTTTTTCCTTTGCTAAATATAGAGTTGGTTCCCCTGCAATATTCCAACGATTTTCATTGCTTCTGGCGCAGTATCTGAAATCGTATATGTCGTAGGGCTTGCCTGGAATATCAGGTATGTGGCGAACAGCATACCCCGCCCAAGGAGATATGTAAGCCTGGAGGGGCATAATTTAAAAGCCTGTTCCCTCAAAATCAGCAGCTAAAGCACTGATGACAGGTTCGTAATCACCTAACATCAGCAGATCAAAAGCACTCCGACCCCCAAAAACGGGCAGAGGGGTCTTTAAGAACTCTTTTAATCCTTCTGGGGTATAAACCATCAATCCCAGATCTTTAATTTCTTTAAGTTTGGCTAACCGCGATAGTGTATCTGGGTCACTAGGTCGCCCTTCCCCTTTTTCCCAACGGGTTACTGTTCTGGTACTGACCTTTAACAGGTGGCTCATGCACTCCTGAGAAATAGCTAATCCTTGACGAATTTCAAAGGGGTTTAGAGGCTGGTTGCGGTTAATAACTGATGGCATATCTTCACTGCCTCTAAGAGCTACAGTATATTCATTATAATTAATGTCCAGATATTTGTCTAGAAAAAATGATTTTCTTTGAGCGGCTTTGCGACAACCACGTCGAGGCGCGACACTATCATCCATAATCTGTAATAATCCAACGATTTAACCGTTCATTCGCGATTTTCGTACCGCCATCTTCCCCTTACCAGTCGAATTTCGTCGTAAGTATAATCCTCTCCTAGATATTCCCGAATAGAGTTGAGAGAGTGACTGCCAACTGTTTGCAAGGCTTGCCAAATTTTGGCTTGGCGATCGCTCTCCACTAGTTTGTTCAAGTCCACTGCCGCGTTCTTCTCCACTAGATCGCAAAGGTGACGGATAATTGTAGTCAGGCGAAGATCGCGCGATCGGGCAATTTCTTCTACACTTAGTCCTTGTTGATGTAACTGCAAGGTGAATAGTTCAGTCTCTGAGGGTGCGGCTGGTAGAGGAGTTGTAGTATCCTGCTGCACTGATACGCCTTGTTCTTGACAATAAGCCAGAATTTCTGCCAAAAATATTCTGCCGTATTGGGACAGTTTGTGAGTACCAACACCGGAAATTTGGGCAAATTCAGCTAAACTTTGGGGTTGCTGCAAAGCCATTAATTTGAGCGTAGAATCTGCAAACACCACATAAGGAGGAACTGATTGCTCGTCAGCAATTTGTTTGCGGAGCGATCGCAATCTCTGAAATAGCGCTTCAACTTCAGCCGTTCGCGTCTCCAAAGGTTGAGCAACAGAGGTTTGCACAACACTAACAGCAATCGAAACAGAACGCTGTCGCCGCATCACTTCCCAACTGAAGGCGTTGAGCTTTAACACTGAATAACCATCAACTGTTTGATCGACTAAACCTTGATGCAAAAGCGATCGCCCTAGCAATCGCCAATCCTCGACAGTTTTATCTTTACCTATACCATAAGTTGAAAGCTTGTCATGACCGTTAAGCAAAATTTTCTGATTTCTTGAACCGCGCAAGACATCAATAATGTAGTTCATGCCAAATCGTTCTTTGCAACGAGCCACACAGGAAAGAAATTTCATTGCTTCAATTGTCCAGTCTGCCACTGGTTTGGGATAACGGCAGTTATCGCAGCGATCGCACTTACCCCCGAAACGTTCCCCAAAATAGCCCAAGACAATTGTGCGACGGCAATCTGTACCAGAGGCAAAATCAAGCACCTGACGTAACTGTTGACGGGCAATTCGCTGTTCTTGCGGATCGGGTTTTTGCTCGATCAGATACTCAATTGTCTTAATGTCACCGTAGCCCAAAAACAGCGTACAACGAGCGAGTTCGCCATCTCGTCCCGCCCGTCCAGATTCTTGATAATAGCTTTCTAAGTTGCGGGGTAAGTCGTAATGAACCACCAGCCGCACATCTGGCTTGTTGATTCCCATGCCAAAAGCGATCGTTGCCACCATGACGCGGACATCATCCCGAATAAACCTGGTTTGATTGGCTGTGCGTTCTGCGTCGCTCAATCCAGCGTGGTAAGGTAGGGCAGCAATGCCGTCATGTTGCAACTTGAGTGCGATTTCATCTACTTTGCGGCGACTGAGGCAATAGACAATGCTCGATCCTTCTGTTTGGCGAATCAGTTGCAAAAGCTGGCTGTAGCTTTGCTTCTGCTTGGGTTGGATTTCATAGTAGAGATTGGGACGGTTGAAGCTGGCAATGTGAATATTCGGTTTTTCTAATCCCAGTTGTTGTATAATGTCTTGGCGGACGCGATCTGTAGCTGTCGCGGTGAGTGCCAGTGTTGGTACGCCGAGATAGCGTTGGCGTAATTGTTTTAGCTGCCGATATTCCGGACGAAAATCGTGTCCCCACTCAGAAACACAATGCGCTTCATCGATCGCAAAGGCAGCAATTCCAATTTTCTCCCGCACTAAATCCAGAAAAGGCAGAAATCGTTCGCTCAGCAAGCGTTCTGGGGCGATGTATAGTAGTTTAACTTTGCCTGCCAGAATTGCTTGTTCGCGCGATCGCACTTGATCAAAGTTGAGACTGCTATTGAGAAATGTTGCTCCAATCCTGTTAGCTTGCAACGCTTCCACTTGGTCTTGCATCAAGGCGATCAGTGGCGATACAACTACAGTTAAGCCTTTTTTTAACAGTGCTGGAAGTTGAAAACAGAGAGATTTGCCTCCACCTGTGGGCATAACAATCAGCAAATCTTGATTTTGAAGTGCTTGTTCGATAATCTGCTGTTGTCCAAGACGGAAGCTGTCATAGCCAAAATAATGTTTGAGTGCTGCTTCCAAGGATTGAAGCTGGGGCATAGTTGACGGGATGTTCGAGTTTGCTATTTGTATTTTGCCCTGATAATCATATGTGGAAAGCTTTTTAATTAAAGAAATGTCTGCCGACTTGGGAATGGGGCGGTTGAGATGGGCGATCGCAAGCGATCGACTTTGCCGCAAAGACAGCAGACAAATGATGTTGCGCTTTCTTCATCAGCGCTGTCTCAGTGATATTGCTAATAAGTTTTTAGCTTAAATGTGCCAATTTTTACTTTTAAGACTGCTTAGAGATTGAGAAGTAACAAACGGTGTAATTATTTTGAGCGCTGCTGGAACTTTTCAAGCGACACCTTGCTAATCAAGTTTTGCTATATATAAACTCTTCACAACTTTCTCAAATTTTTTCCTTATAACTATAGATATGGGAGCTAGAAGTTTAGAGGAAGAACTTTTATGTTTCACAAGATTTTGGTTGCCTTAGACAATTCGGAACTGAGTCAGCAAGTCTTTGATCGCGCTGTATTTTTGGCAAAAGCTACTAATGCAAGTCTAATGTTGCTGCACGTTCAATCAGCCTATGATGAATACTATCTCAAGCCGGGATTTCCAGGAGCAGAGGTTTATCCTAGTTTGTATACTCACACTTCGCCAACCTACATGAAGCAATGCGAAGAAATGGAAAAAGAGGGGCTGGAGGAGCTAAAATTTCTAGCTGGGCAAGCGATCGCATCTGGTGTAAAAGCTGAATTTATTCAAAATCAGGGTGAGCCAGGTCCAATGATTTGCAATGCAGCTATTTCTTACCAAGCTGACTTAATTATTATGGGTCGTAGGGGTCGAACTGGGCTAAGTGAGTTGTTTTTGGGTAGTGTCAGCAATTACGTCCTTCATCATGCGCCATGTGCCGTTCTGGTGGTGCAGCATTCAGCCGATGTAAATGTTAGTGAAGAAGCACAGGCAATTGATCGTCTCAACTGCTGATTTTTGAGAAATATAGCCTAGCTGCCAAGCTACAGTTTAAATGAGACATAAACTTAGCGCGTGAAAATAGAAAATCGGCTCTAAATATCGAGCTAAGCTTATAAATTAAACATTAAGGTAGTACAGCTATTTTGAGCGAGATTGCAGACTGGGTAGGGCCGATGGGATGGGGTGTCAAAGCAGCGATGGCCGGATCTTTATCCGGATTATTTGGTGCTGCTTGGGCGCTATATTGCGATCGTCTTTACGCTGAAATTCATCACCAACCCGCTAAAAAAAAGGCTAGGCTACATAAACTGTAGGTTGGGCAACCTTGGCATAAGTCCTATTTTTATTGTGCAACGCCGAATAAAACTTGCTAAAAACAATTACTGGGTCTAGCTACCACTTGACTCAACGCCTAGCTAACAGCAATGTTAGTTACTCATCAAATCAACGCGGAAACTAGACCCAGCTATGCGTTTATGAAAACAGACAGATTTGAACTCTAAGTTTAAACCCTAGCGTTTGCTGCTGCGGTTAGGCACTAAGTTCAAGTAGTCAATATCGAAGGCAGAGACACCTTGAGCGTAATTGCGTTGGGGTGTTACCGCAGCTGCCATCTCACGATATTTGCCAGGATCTCCTTCGGCAAGCCGACGGTCTTTAGACTTGCGGCTGTAGTACTGATCCAGGGTAAAGCGCCAGTCGTTTTTGACTGTACCAGCTGTTTCGCGGAAGTCTTCGCCATAGCGAGGAGTTACTAGGTTGAAAGGTCTGCCTTCCATCCGCTTGCGCTGGTAAGGTACGATACTATCGCCAAACGCATCGGTATATTCCTCGCTGTCGAGCAAAGCATCGACAAAGCCGTAGAATCCAAGCGTTGCAGTTTTAATCGACCAAGCGATTTGCTCATCTTTGTTGTAAGACGAACGACCTAAGAAACGCTTGAGACAAACATCTACCAGGCGATAGTTGTTGTTAACAGCAACAACTGTCTCGTAAAATCTCTCTGACTTTGCCAGTCCACGAATGAAGTCGCGCACTGTGATGCTGCGATTCTTCAACTGGGATTCTAGTTGCAACTGACGGTTTGCTCTCAAGGTTTCATGTTCGCTGAAAACTTGGCGATATGCAGACCAAATCAGCTCTTGAATCTCAGTGACAGAAAAGGTATCTTCGATGCGATAGATGTATGGAGTGTCTTCGTTTTGATCTGCAACGCCAAAGCTAGTGACGCGATGGTTTTGTGTGGTTGGTTTGTATTCAAGCAAAGGCAGTGCCATGCTGGGTTCTCCGTTTGAGAAAGTTGGATTGAAAAGTTGGAAAGTTGGAAAGTTAAAACCTTCAAACTTTGAAACCTACAACCGCACAGGAAAACTGGCGGAGGGGTTGACAGAAACTGGTGTCCCTTGTTTATTATCCCTTGTCATGTCGGGAATTTGGATGTTAGCTGTCTGGACTGGTTGAGGGACAACTATTCTAATATTGAGCGATCGCGCCATGTCCATAAAGTTACTCACTGCACCCGACTTGTAGCGCTCTCTTTCTAGTTTGTCGCCCCATTCTTTGCCGTAACGAGGTGTCACTAGGTTAATCGGTCGGTCTTTGAAGCGACGGCGTTGATATGGTACTGTAGTGTCACCAAAATTTTGTTGGTACTCCTCACTGTCTACCAAGGCATCTACAAAGCTACCCCAGCCCAGTGTTGCGACTTTAATCGACCAGGCAATTTCTTCGTCTTTGTTGTAAGGGGCGCGTCCTAGTAGCCGTTTGAGGCAGACTTCAACCAGTCGGTAGTTGGAGTTTGTATCTACCACCAGACGACGGAACACCTCAGACTTTGCCAAACCTCGGATAAAGTCGCGGACGGTTATCGCTCGATTCTTTAATTGAGATTCTAATTGAACCTGGCGGTTAAATTGCAGGGTTTGGTGTTCGCTAAAAATTTGACGGTAAGCAGCCCAAATTAATTCTTGGATTTCGCCATCAGATTGAGAATCTTCCAAGCGATAAATCCTGGGCGTGTCTTCGTTGCCTACTTCGTAACCTGCGACTCGCTGATTTTGAGAACTTGGTTTGTATTCAAGTAGAGGTATTGACATGGCTAAAAAAGGATGAAGGATGAAGGCTGAAGGCTGAAGGCTGAATGATGAAGGCTGGAAGCTGAAATTTAAATCTTCACATTTCACACTGCGCTTACGCGCCGCTACTAACACACACTTCATCATTCAGCCTTTATCCTTCTTAAGTTCTAGGATCTGTGGGAAGGTAGCGGTAGGGTAAAGCTGTTTCTTTGCGTTTGACTGTGGCTTGGGGTAAATTGCCCGATCGCGTTGTATCAGGAATTTCCATATTCTTGATCTGCGAGAGTACCCGATCGCGCGATCGCTGATAGTTAACCTCTTGGGGCATGATACCGCCTGCCATTTCCAGAAAATTGGCGGGAATAGCTTGTCGCACCACTTCTTTGGTTACTTCTCCGGTTTGGCGGGCTTGATAGAAAGAACGTCCAGCCAAGGATTGTAAGGATTGGCGATCGCGCCAGTCATATCCATAACGGGGATTAACCAAGTTAAACGGACGACCTTCGTAGCGGCGGCGTTGGTAAGGTACGATGTTATCGCCAAAGTTCTGGCGGTACTCATCACCATCCACTATCGCATCAATGAAGCCATTTAATCCCTTTGTGGCAATTACAATCGACCAAGCAATCTGCTCGTCTTTGCCATAGGTGGCGCGTCCCAAGAACCGCTTAAAGCTGATATCAACTAAGCGATAATTGGAGTTGGTTTCTCCCACCAGTCGGCGGTAGACATCCGATTTACCCAAGCCCCGAATAAAGTCTCTGACGGTAATAGCGCGATTCCTTAGCTGAGATTCGAGGTACGATTGCCGATAGCTTTCTAAAATCAAATGTTCGCTGAAGATTTGCCGATATCCCGCCCAGATTAAGTCTTGGATTCCTGTTTCAAAGGTTGCATCTGTCAATCGATATATTTTAGGAGCGTCCTCGTCTGGTACTTCGTAACCTTCGACGCGCTGATTCTGAGTAGTTGGTGTAACTTCAAGTAATGGCAGTGACATCTTATTGACCTGTTTTTATATACGGAGATAACAGTTGTTGAGCTAGATTAACTCGCGCCCGAACAGCTATGTCAGGATCTGTTTGAGCTATTTGCTCGAACTGTGCCCCAATTTGCTGTTTCAAATCGGGTGTCGTGGCGAGGGCTTGCAAGCCAACAACTGCGGCGTAACGAATCGACCAGTCAGAGTCTTGGGAGACTGCTAACAGTGTCTCAGTAGCTTTGACTTGGGCTAGCGATCGCTCCTCGCCATCCAACTGGCTCCAATGCAAGCTTCCCAGTCCTTTAGCAGCGGCACGGCGAACGCTAGGCGCGAAGTCTGTGGCAGCAGCTGCGCTCAATAAATCTAGGGCGCGGGTGTCAGCGATCGCTGCTAATGCTCGAATTGCATAAGCTCTGGCACCATAGTTGTATTCGTCCAGCTGTTCCATCAAAGGCTGTACTGCTGCTTTACCCAACTCAATCAACCCTTGAACGGCTACAACTGCTGCTGTTGGGTTGTTGTAGCCCAACACGGCAATCAGAGTAGAAATCCCTGCCTCATCTTGCGCCGCTACCAAATTTTGTACTGCCGCCACCAGTCGAGCAGGAGAGTCTGCCTGTTCAACAGCACGAATCAGTTCTTGGGTTTGAGCATCAGTCATTATCGGCATTAGGGGTGATGGGCGATCTAAAAGGCTGAAGGATAAAGGATGTACGCGCAGCGTTCCCGTTAGAGGGACTCTTTGCCGTACGCGCAGCGTTGCCGAAGGCTAGGCTAGGGCTGGCGCTCAGGTTGAAGGTTAAAAGCTGTAGCTTGCGTCCCCCGTAGGCAGAACGCCTTCCCGAAAGGTAGGGGTAGGATAAAGGCGCTCAGGATAAAGGGTAAACATCATACTTCATACTTCATCCTTCACACTTCATACTTTCATCACCTCTTGCCTATAACAGAGAATCCATCAGATTCATTACTTGGATGGCGCTGTCGGACAGTTGTGGTTTACCTTGATCGAGTTGATGCTCTAGCAGTCCTTTGAGGGCAAACAGTTTGAAGCTATTTTCAACAGAGGAGTTCGCTATCGCTTCAGCCGCTGGGAGATAGCCAATCGCACCGATATCCGCCAGTGCCATCCGCCGCAATTTCACATCGCTATTCTCCAAAGCTTGCATCAGGCGTTGCCCATAGGCATCATCCTGCGTCAGTTGGTACATTGCTCGTAGGGCAGCATACTGCACCCGTGCCACTGGATGCTCTAGGAAAGGTTGAATCAGGGGAACAGCTTCAGTGGCATCGAGAGAACCCAAAGCTTCCAGCACTGCTTCATAAGGTTGAGTTAAGTGAGGTCGTCCCGGTACTTGTTGGGCAGCTGCCACACCACCTGCTAGGAGTTGGATGAGTGCTGGAACCGCAGAGCGATCGCGCAGCATTTCCAGAGACTGGGCAGCTGCTTCACGCACGTAGTAGTCAGAGAAGTCTAAACAGCGGATCAGTCCTGGCACAGCTTGCCGATCGCCCAGCTTTCCCAGCGCCCTGGCAGCATTGCGACGCAGGGGGTAGTCTCCTAATTCGGTTCGGTAGTCTTCATCCTCCAAAGCTGCGATTAAGGCATCCACAGCGGCAGGTTCAGAAACGCGAAATCTCCCCAACCACCAAGCGGCATAGTAGCGGAGACTTAAATCTTCAGATCTTAGGTTGGCGATCGCTTGTTCGACAGTGAGCGGCGGTGCTACTGCTGGGGAATTTTCCTCTGAACTGGGCTCCAACATCGATCGCTTTTAGCTCCCCTGCGCTTCGCTGCTCGCTGCGCTTTCGGCAGTCAATGGCTCAATGTTGACAATTTTGCCACCCATGCGCGTAATCCGCTGCATTTCTTCATTCATGCGGTTGTAAGGCACAGTTACAAACACGCTGCCACTACGCCGAATCTCGTAGTTATTCTTGTCATTTTCTTCGTTCTGACGTAACCCTACGACTTCATAACGAAAAACACGGCTAGAAGCTGAGGATATGCCTCCGGCACCTACTGTTGTTTGACCAAACATTGCTGTCTCCTGTAATGATTAGCTATTAACGCCTTGGCAATTTATTTTCGCTCCCGCCTATAACTTTATTTGCAGGAGCATAGATTTCGCTAAAACATAAATTTTGCCCTGCAACGAGGAATCAGCTCCAGCTGACTTTAGCTTTCAACTTGGGAATAAATTGTGTTGATTAATTCATCGAGATCCGCTGGATACTGTCCACTCCACCGCTTGGGACATACAATTGTAGGCGTTAGCTTTCTGATTCCCGCTCTGTTGTAGCTTCGCTGTGACCTTCGCTGCTTTTTGGTATATCTGCTCCTGCGGCTTTGTTCTTGCCTTGAGCTTCCAGGTTTTGGTTAGCTGTTACAGCTTCACTTTTAGCGTCGCTGTCACCGTCAAGAGTCAAAGGTTGAATGCTAACGATTTTACCGCCCATACGGTGAATTCGCTGCATTTCTTCATTCATCCGGTTGTATGGCACCGAGATAAAAAAACTGCCACTGCTGCGAATCGGATAGCTCAGTTGATCGGATTCGTATGTCTGACGCATACCCTCGACTTCGTAGCGATACATCCGATTTTCTGCGCCACTAAGTCTGCTACTGCCTAGTCCGGTTTGACCAAACATAGTTAAAATAGCTCCTGTAATTGTGTCCAAAAAATTTAATGGGGTGATGGGGTGAAATTCTCCCTATCAACCCCATCCTCAAAGGGAACACTCGCGCCCCCTGTTGTGCGTTATTTTAAGCTGGTGTAACGTTGATAATTCTGCCGCCCTTCTTGACGATTTCCTGGTATTTTTGGGATAGTCGCTCGTAAGGTACCAAAATGGCAGTTGCACTGCGACGAACTTTGGGATAGCCGGGTTGGAGAATTCCAACTACCTCGATCCGGTACATCCGTCCGCTTTCTTCCGGGGTACCACCCAGTGCTTTTTTTGGAGCAGCGTCTTGGGGAATGGCAGCACCGTGTCGCCAGCTTGTTCCACCACCAGAGGGTTTAACAATTGTGGAAGTTTGATTTCGGCCAAGTTCACCCATCAAGCGGGGAGTTTTCCCTCCTACCGAACCGCGATCGCTACTAGCATAACCCCT
>QQTW01000547.1_pt1 | contig 23676 bp, 21 predicted proteins | sample 1904831 | NCBI WGS metagenome assembly QQTW01 (sample SAMN09435610, study PRJNA476489) | Subsurface metagenome, whole genome shotgun sequencing project. | reverse complement strand
CTGCTTGGTTCCGCCTCGGCCGGAATCCACAAGATGAAGCTTCAAAAGATCCCGTTGTCGCAGCAGCTTGTAAGTGATGTCTTCCGACGGATTTAGCTTATCGCGGCTATGATTATTCGATCTAATGAAGACAACAGGAGCACGCCGATATCACCAGCCATGTGAAGGCCCTTGGCCAAAAGTACATGGGCATCAGACCTCAGGGTCATACCGAAGAGATGTTCAGAGATACGTCGATCCATGCCGATAAAGGCGAACACGCTGTCCCGATCAGCAACTTCTTGAACGCACAATGTATGGCTATCAGCCCTGTGAGATTCTGATGCTGTGGATCACTGATACTCTATAGACTTCTCCGAGATCTCCATTGGGACCCCCCCGCAGGATTTCAAAGTTGTCTTGGACACGGGAAGCTCCAACTTATGGGTCCCATCGCAGGAGTGTGGCTCCATCGCTTGCTATCTCCACGCCAAGTACGATTCGTCCGCCTCGTCGACATACAAGAAGAATGGTTCGGAGTTCGAAATCCGTTATGGCTCTGGCAGCCTAAGCGGTTTCGTTTCGCAGGATACTGTCCGGATCGGTGATCTCACGGTCAAGAAACAAGATTTCGCCGAAGCAACATCCGAGCCTGGTCTCGCCTTTGCCTTTGGGCGCTTCGATGGCATTATGGGTCTGGGTTACGACACCATCAGCGTCAACAAGATTGTCCCACCCTTCTACAATATGCTGGACCAGGGACTGCTAGACGAGCCGCTGTTCGCATTTTACCTTGGCGATACCGCTAACGGCGATGGTGACGAGTCTGAGGTCACATTCGGTGGTGTCAACAAAGACCATTACACTGGCAAATTGACCAAGATTCCATTGAGACGCAAGGCCTACTGGGAAGTTGAGCTTGATGCCATAAGCTTCAATGGTCAAACTGCCGAGCTCGACGATACTGGTGTGATTCTTGACACTGGCACTTCCCTGATTGCTCTGCCATCGACTCTTGCCGAGCTACTGTAAGTTTGATATTCCGTACGGTTTGCGAAGGTGGGTTTTCTGACATATCTGCAGAAACAAGGAAATCGGTGCCAAGAAATCCTACAATGGCCAATACACGGTGGACTGCGCGAAGCGTGGCTCTCTTCCTGATCTTACCTTCACCTTGACCGGCCATAACTTCACCATCAGCTCAAAGGACTACATTCTTGAGGTTCAAGGCTCATGCATCTCGTCGTTCATGGGCATGGATTTCCCCGAGCCGGTAGGCCCCCTGGCGATCCTAGGTGATGCGTTCTTGAGAAGATGGTACTCTGTGTACGACCTTGGCTCAGGCAGCGTCGGACTGGCCCCGTCAAAGCAGTAAGAAACCTCAATTCAAGAGCAACGTGTCGACCGATGCGGTCTTCGATACCGGAGAGATCGCTTTGTACGGTGGAAAGGAGTTCATCGCTCAGATTGTGGGCTCTTCCGATCCGGAATGAGGCTTTCAGTTAGCAAGTTGTGTACATTACAAAGTCGTTCTATTCATAATACACCTGGTATACATTGATGGTTGCCGTCGCCATGCACCTACGGTACAGCCAAATAAATTTTTCCTAGGTATGCAGTAAAGAACCTCGTGTTACGGAAGGTACAGACAGTAATAGATATTGTGACCCACATTGCCCTGAGGAGAAAATAATTGAAGAAACCTCAGGCCTATAGGGTATGGAATTCTCCAGAAATCTCAATGCAGCACCTCAACCAGTCAGTTATAGATTACTCGTTAGACCTACTTCACAAGTGTAAGAATTGCACGGTTACTAATCTTCCAATGAGAAACGGCGGTTATATGTTTTGTAGGGCAAAGTAACTTGCACCGTCCCTCGGGGTGTCCTCAAGTCTTAACCAATTGGGGTGAGAACGTGAACAGTATCTACTGGCAGTACAAACAGTGCTAATGGGGTCTTGGTATTATATCCCATTGATTTGACGGCGCTCTAATCCTGTCACTTTCTGTCGATGAAGTTGCATGGAACTCCACTGCATTCAAATTCAGTGCACTCATCACCGCATAGGTGTTTTATTGGTAATCTAGCCGGTGCCATGGAGTCTCAGGTGATTGCAACATTACGCTATTCACAGGCCGTACTCTCGACCTTTAGCTAACATTCGCTGTGTATGTCACTATCTCCCGTGACTGATGTCTCTCAGATTTTCTGCATTCTCTGTTCACCTTCTTTCAACTGTCGAAGCCTATCACTCCGTATACAAGTGAGGCATATTCGTTACGTGAATTTCTGGATACTTCTCAAGAAGTGTATACTATGTCTTCTTCTAAGCTTACAGATCTTTCGAAGTCCTTGATCATCAGCTATGGAAAGCACCTTGCTTGAAAATTGGTGACTGGGTCATTCTAACTTCTCCGGCAATTTGGCGATAACTATGCCTACGGACCTCATATCCCTCTGCTTGACATCATAGGATCTTCAAGAGGCGGCAGTCCGGCAGCTCTACCGGAAGATGTTCCACAACCTCGATGGAGGAAAAGCACTTCGCGTCAGCGGTCTCCTCTCTCGGTATAAACCTGGCTTGCCCCATATCAGAGTGATTTTCATAGATCTCAGTCCGACCTCTGATAAAGCAGAACGAGAGGCAAAGCTTCGCCCGGTTCAACTCGTCGTTTGTCTGCTGCTTGACCTCTTACCCTCGAACATCCTTGAGGCATTCAGGTGGGCATGAATGTTGAATTAACTGGAGAACGCACCTGACTTAACACTCCACAGTTGGAATGTCACGGCGCTATTTTCAGCAGAGAACTTTCTCCTTTTATGCAAGAAGCAGAATAAACCTGCAAAGCATGCATATTGAGAACGATGACGGTGCCCTGATGCTTAGGATTGAAAAGCAACCTGGAATTTTTGCCTCTATGGAAGGGATACGCAGTATCAGATTATCCCTGATAAACCTGGACGAGCTTGACGTCGCGAAAAGTTGTACGGTAATTGGAAGCGGGTGCATGCTACAGGGTGTTTGGCCTAAGTTTGATGATAGGGGCAGTTGGCATGGCAGGTCTTGGAGCGTTCTTTTTCGTGCCCAGACTGGACTTCTGAGGCTTTAACACCGATTCACATATAGGCTTACATGTTCACATCATTATACATATTTCCATCTTTACACTTGTCAAGCGTCTTTCCAGCCCGACCGCCTCGAAGCTCGTCACATGCACTGGACTAACAATCCAGGTTTTGGATCATGATCGTTGAACGTCTAAGGGATTCATCACGCTTTGATGATGATTTTTGCTGTTCATCAGGCATCGATGATGAACGTACTTGATCAGAGTTTCTAATCATGATTGTTGATTGTTGATTGTCTCAGGGACTCATTATCGCAGCACGGTGAATCCTTCCTCATTGGGGTTTTCATTTGCGATCGTCGAACGTCTCAACGATCCATCACGGTCTGATGGGTTTCGGGAGTCTGCCAAAGCATATACACACTCTTCATCAGGGCACGGTGAGCTCTTCCCAATTGGGGTTTTCGACCATGATCGTTGTACGTCTCAGAGACTCATCGCGCCCTGATGATGAGTTCTATATGAAGTCGCGAAGAAACTCATCATGAGAGCACCTGTTTAATTGGAAATACAATAGCTGATGTGAGAGAGCTTGGGGCGAACCAAGTTTAGACTGCGTAAGGTATCCCTTGCCTTGTGTAGGACGGTCTACGCCCGACCTTTATGAAATACCTGTTCCTTTATGAAGACCTCCAAACTGAGATTACTTAAGCTTGAAACCACAAACGATTCCTCGCTCGGTCATACACTACAATACAATACACACCCCATTAGCCTACTTTAACAACTTGCCACTGCCCTGTCCTCCTCAACTATGACAGTGTTCTGTCTGTCTGCCTCCCCTTGTACACGCCTTGATCAATTAAAGTACCTCGGCTCATCGAAAACATGATATCGGTGCCCTCGAACCCCTTCGCCCTTGAACAACGCTGGAAATCTCAATCCCTGTGGAACCTGATCTTCGCTGATGCGCTCATTTGAGCCTTCCGGTTGACCGACGACGAATTTTCCAACCTAAGGGACACGATGTCAGTCGTATCTCAAGGATAGAACTTGCAGAGCCAAGAGAAGAAAGGGAGGACATACCTGGATCTCCGTATCCGTAATAGTCGACCTACTGACTCTCGCGTATCCAGTCCTTTTGATTCCCTTGTAGAGAATATACTCGCACCAGCGATCCCAGTCGCTAGGATCGATATCCTTCATCCCACTGCGTTCGCCGACATGTGTGTTGTAATTACCCTCCAAAGGCTTTGTGACGAGGTAGCTCAGCAGAATGAGCGGACGCGGCGAATCGCCCATTAGTTCAGATAAATACTTCGTCTGCAGACGACGGTCTTCAACGTCTTCTTCCTGCCCAGAGTGGAAGACGACAACATCGACGAGCTCGCCGTACATGTCGAGGGTTGCATGAATGGCCGGAGCCAGTTCGCCGGCGGGCGAGGGGAGCAGGTGATGTGTGGAGTTTAGTATAGGGAACTTGGAAAGCAGAGCGGCGCCCCAGGTGTGTTTGTTGGGGCCGGGACCATAGTCGACGTACATGCCAAGATCCTCGGCGAGGTACTGCGTCGAGTCGCGGTTGCCCATGATGATTCTTTGTAGGTCGGACTCCAACAGGCCGATAACGTCGATTTCGAGTTCTTTGATGGCGTCGCGGATTCGCCGCTCGGATGACCACATGTCGTTGTCGAGAGAGAAGTGGATGGTCCAGATACCGACCGTGGCCACTTTGTCGTCCTTGTGATATGGGACATAATCATTGGTTGGGAAGCGGAGGTAAGCCACTGAGGCGGAGAGAAGTTGAAGGGCAACGAGGATGTATAAGTAGTAGGAGCGCTGCTTTCGTCCGGCAAGGTTCGTTGTCTTGCTTCTTGATTTTACGGAGGGTGAGTTTGACACTTGCGCAGAGAAGACCCCAGCAGCGAGAAGAAGCATCATTGCCGTCATAACATAGTCGGTGTGCTCGCGCAGAAGAGGGCCTCCGGGGACGAAAGCATATGCCACCACCCATACGTGCGCTAGCACCATGATGTTGTAGACCAGGAAGCCAACGCCGAATGTGATTGCGGGAGAGTGCCTTGTGGCGGAACCTATAAGCTTTGGTGCGAGGCTCATCAGGTAAACAGCTAAGATCAGAGCACCGTAATAGCCAGTCCAGTGACCGTATCTCGTTAGCAAGGCTGCTCCTACCGAACCGATCCCGAAAGCTGTCCATGACGCCGCTAGATCCCCATAGAACAGTCCTAAAACTAACCCGGCACCCATGGCGGCAATGGTATAAGCACCGTGCGGTGCAGAAATGGGTCCTCTTACTGGGTAACCCTCCCAAACCCATAGAATCATTGTACTGGAATCTGAGAGTAGCGAGTGCATACCAAAGAACAGCCCAGCCAGACCAAGGGCGGCAAGAATAGGTGAGCCTTTCCTACCACTTGGCGCTGGGGGCTCACCTCCGCTAGTTGCCTTTCGCCTTGTGGATCGCAAGATGGCACACACCGCCAGTACAGCGCCGAGCTTGTTCCAGCCCCCATTCTCTGCATGCATGATTGGCCAAATGGGGTTGTTCGTCCAGAATGCGAATTTGGCAACGCTTGAGGCGATCAGTCCTAAGCTCCATGCCGACACCCTAGCTTCTAGCCTGGCAGGTTGTGACCGCTCAGCATACCAAGTTGCCGGCCATGCAAGGCAAGTCATCAACACACCAAAACCAACAGCTAGTAGACGATATTCCGGAGACTTGATGAGGAATGCGAGCAAGCCTGACAGAGAGAGCATGTGCACTGCGCGGAGATTTTGTGTAACAAGAGACCGCAGAGGTGGAACCCCGAGCATGAATGGCGAAATGCTCGCCATGACAATTGCCTCATGGCCTGAGAGGCCCATATGCCACAGAGGGAAGTCTGTACCCGTCAGTGAGTTCAAGCTCTTCCATCTTCGGGATCACGTACACCAGATGCTCAATCCAAGAGATGTCAGTAAAGACCAGAAGACAAACTACATCAGTGGGTTAGCCTTATCACCGTGATATCAGAGAAATGCTCATGAACAAACCCCAGTATAAGTATCTGCAATAGCGTCAAAGGCATCATCCCAGACGAAAAGACCGCCAAACGTCCCGCCGATTGGTTTATCCTTCCTACCGAGCTTTCAGCGTTTCAACACCAGGCTATTCACGGAGCTAATATTACATACTGCTTCTCCAGGACGGCATCTGCAACCATCTCCCGGTCTCTGCAAGAACACTGGCTTAGAACTGATCGAATCGTAATGCATTGCATTCATCATACATTTTGTCTATCTCGGAAGCCGATGCACATACCCTCTGCTCACGCCTTTGACGTCCTTAACAATCACCTCGAAGCCTTCAAAGTCTAGCGCAGTGACAGCGTCAAAGCCAACATCGTATATAATCACGGACCATTCAAACAAGGCATAGATAGAATAAGCTATGCATATGTCAGCAAGATGCCCCTGAGAAACGCAGACTTTGCCTATGGCTATATTCATACCTCCGGCTACTTTGTGCACTTTGTGTTGGATAAAGTAGTATGTCAATGGCACCAAGGTTCCAAAGAAGGCACCTGCAAACACCTTCCTCCAGTATATGGATCTGGGATTCCGACTTAGGGCAAGGCAGCCGAGCGTCCATGGCACTGTAGCCACAAGGTAGGCGACCATGAAAACGTCATGCGCCATATGATGATCTGTGGAAGTAACATATGTCCATCCTCCGCAGGTAATCGTCCGGATGAAACCGATACTAGCTACAAACTTTGGTAGAGTCGAATTCGGCCGCGCTGTAAGAATGTAGAAGAGGAAGACGAGGGCGAATCTCGGACCTACGGCCACGGCCATGTCAGTATCTGATTCACACGAAGAAGATTCTTAGAAGCTAGGTTCGTACCAGACGTGATGGCGATAAACACTTGGAAGACTGAGCGCTCAGGGTAACGGTCTCCAATGGTTGCTGAGACGGATGGAAACCATTCCTGAGGATACCGCTACACCACGCTTTCAGTACTGCTAGTGACATATTGAGCATAAGGATCTTCTCACAAAATACTCGTTCTCGACAATCTTGTAATAGTGCAGGTATCTGTCCTTCGATGAGCACGAATGCCGTAGCTGTTACTTCTGGAAGAATCTCACACTCCAACAATGAATGCACCGAGGAAAGCAGCTAATACAGGTCAGTTCCTACCATGAGCGCCCTGATAGAGAAGTTTTTACCGTATGCCACTATCGTATGTCCCCAAGAAACCCACTTGCCATTGAACTGCTGAAACTTCAGAATTGCCGCTTGACATTAAGGATTGGGCAACCCACCGCAACCACAACATCTCCGTCCTTGAACTTCGGGGCCATGCTTCAGATATCGCACACTAGCTTTTTAACTAGCATAAGTAGATCCACCGCATGGAATTGCAAATTTAGATAAAGGAATGTAGAGAATCAGAGCTGAATGTCATCAAAATCACCACCCCTGAGCTTTTTTTGGACAACGACCTCCGGAAGTTGGTATAAGGTACCTTACCTTATGCGGGCCGTGCATGGGCCGAACAAACTAATTGTACTGCCAAGCTAGGCCCGAAGAAGTACGCTTCACGACAGGCGAATTCTTGTGGAGCTAGAGATTATGAGTTGTTTTCGATGTCAAACCTTTCAAGCTACCTAGGTGCTGGACAGTAATGGCTGGTGCTAGTGATAAGGCGCGCTTCTACCTTGAGCAATCGATTCCTGAGTTACAAGAGTACGAGCGAAAAAACATCTTCACAAAGGTAGAGCCATCCTCAACCTTTCCAAGTCATGTCTGATAGTTCAACAGGGAGAGGTTACCTCAATCACGAAGAAGCGCTCTGACTTTGAGCATAAGATCAATGCTCGAGGTGTACGGCCGGCCGATTATGCGCGTTACGTAGAATTCGAGATGAATCTGGACGCGCTGAGGCGAAAACGGGTGAAGAGGCTCGGTGTCAAAGTCACAGGCTACGCAGGGAAACGACGAATATTTTTCGTTCTTGACCGGGCAACACGGAAGTTGCCCGGCGACGTAGCTTTATGGATGCAATATATAGAATATGCACGGAAAGAAAAGTCTTACAAGAAGCTTTCCCAGATACTCACCAGTGTCTTGAGGTTGCACCCCACGAAACCGGAATTGTGGATCTATGCTGCGCAGTATGCGCTGGATACACAGGCCGACATGACCGAGGCTCGCAGCTATATGCAACGGGGCCTAAGGTTTTGCAAGTCATCGCAGCTTTTATGGGTGGAGTACGCAAAGTTGGAGACCATCTATATAGCTAAACTTGCAGCAAGAAGGCGCATACTTGGCATTGAGGGAGACCAGTTACGGAAACCTGAAGCCACCGCAACAGAGAATGCGGACGCTGATATGCTGGCTCTCCCAAGAATCACAGCGGAGGACATCAATCCAAGCCTCCAGCAAGATGACTCTGTCAATCAGGCTGCGCTCCGGACACTGAGTACAACACCTGCGCTCACGGGCGCGATACCGATAGCCATCTTCGATGCTGCCATGAAGCACTTTTCAGGCAATGATGTCTTGGGCGAAGGGTTCTTCAACATGTTCGCAGACTTCCACGACGTGCCATGTCTTTCCAATATGTTACAGCATGTCGTGGACAGCTTACTCATGACATCACCGAATAGCCCTGCGGCTCTCAGCTGCTTCATCAGGCAACCAGTCATTGGTATCGATACCACAGCCGTTGCATTCCCGGGCGCCTTACAGGTGTCCCTTAAACGACTCAAGTCCTCCAGGCAACTAGCGAACTCGACATGGAAGCTTGCAGAAAGGCTCATCTGTTGGTTGTTGCCGCTAGTACAACAGGGAGAGCAGGACCCCGGCGTCCAGAAAGTCTTGAGAGCAACCTTGGGTCGTGCTGTAGGTGACTACAGGCACGGTGCGATCCTGGACGTCGCAATAAAGAGTGACGAATTCGCACGGATTGTCCAGATGCTCGATCGAGAAGGTTACCAAGGTGATGTACATCAAATGGTTACCGCTGGCCTCAAGAGATGGGCGTCTAATGATAAGTTACGCATGCTGCAAGAGGCGACGAACGACCTCCAGTAGCGGTCTTCCGGTGAAGCCTGGAGCACTGAAGTTAGTAATCAGCGCGTCCTCCACCTTTTCTGGAGCTCTTCTTGCTGCTGTGCGTCTTCTTTGTCCTCAGGCGAGTTTCGTTCTCCGCTCGCTGTCTACAAAGTGAGCGATAAGATCAGCGTGATCTGTCCCACGAAGAAACATGAAGGACATACAGGCTTTTGACTCGTTCCTTCTGATTCAGTGAAGTTTCACCGCGCACTACGCTCTTGCCAATCGCAAGGATGATACCGTGAAGTTTCTCGAAGCATTGAAGAACGTTGTCGCCTTGTTTGCGATTGCCATCCGCTTGGATTACCAATGAATTGGACTTCCCTGCATAGTAACGCGAAAGCACAAGCGGTTGATGGAACAAGCCCGGCAGGAGAGGCTGTAACAAGTTTACTGGCAAGCGAAGTGTAGCCTTTGAATTGACCCTGCAAATCTTAGCATGTGACAGTGTAGCATAGGCCTGAAGTAGCTCCACTAACTTGTTTACGTTCTGACCCCCAGGGCCGGATGATCGGCTGAAGGAGATGTCGCAGATATTCTTTGGAATGGTATTCGAATTGAAGTTTGCAAGCCATTCTCGCGCCTCAGTCATGTCGTTTTCATCAATACCTTCATGCTGATCGGGCCTAAATACCATATGCCGTAGACCGGACGTGACATTATTGTTAACAGACCAACAGGTTGCTATTATAGGTCTACGGAGGACAGTCTGTAGCATCCTCTCACTCATCGCCCTTGATACTGAGGCAAGGAGATCAATAGTCTGGAGTGGATATTCAATGATTGATACTACCGCACGTGACCGTTACATTAGGCGAACCAGAAATTTCCTTCAATACAAAAACTTAGGTGCGTCACCAATCACCAAGACCTTTTCATGACCAACCCCACAACTGTCTTGCTCATCACAATTCATTGTGCATCATCTAGGAGCTTCAACAACACGACGGATCATCACTTCTATTGGAGATGTGCAAGCTTCCCTCGGTGATTGCTGCATGTAGTTCGCTGTAATATCAGGTCACCCTATTTCTGCTGTTGCATAGATGACTTCTAGCCCACCGCCTGAGGCACCTCACTACCGTGGGAAGACCTTGACACCGGAAAGTCCACGTCCTGTTCACCTGCCAGAACCATCGAATATTCCTGTCCTCCAGAATCAAATCGACCCTGTCTTCAATCAGATGTCTACTTATACGAATTCTGCTATTACGACCCAAAACACAGCAGCTACGAACTTGGCTATCCAAATCGACAACGATGACAACAACGGTCTCTCACAATCAAGTCTTAATTCTGTGGAGAATGGTGTAGATGGTGGGGTCCCTCTGGGCGATACGGATTGGGCGGCAGGGGAAGGGAACGATGACTATGCTATGTCCCTTGACTTTGACGATGGAGAAGATGATCAGGAGAACTTTACAGCAGTACCAAATCAATTCACCTCGAGTCACGCTACGGCTGTATCGCCTATGGTTCCCTCTGCAAATCTTGCTGCACCCACGCAGACGCAGCGTGCAAACGAGTCACGTGGCCCAGCCGACAACCCTCCTGAGGATCCTCTCCCTTTCCCTGCAAGCTCTTACACAACCCTTCAAGATGCTACTACCTCGCCATTCGTACTGAATAACGCTGCAGCCGCAGCTGCAACTACTACTGCTACTGAGACGTCCAGCCTCGACAACGACGCTCAGAGTCAGACTAATGCTGGCCTTTCAGTGGAAGTAAGCAACGGAGGCGTGAATTTTCAGACCTTGCTGGATAATCTATCCCCATCCACTGCCACCGCTCCTACTGCCGACACTATCACTGCAGCCACGACGGCTTCCCCAGCCACCTCTAACATCCCCCGACCAAGCAGCGCTAAATCTCCAATCGCTGGCCTTCCCATCCCCGCCGGTCTTCCACCACGTCCGCCACCGCAAGAGAAGCCAGCCATACATCCCAATTACACGCCAGGAGATGACATTCGATCATATCATCAGCTTCACACTCAGACTCATACTCAAACTCCTACCATAACTCCCACCTATGCCTCCCCAGCGAGTAGCACTTTCCGCCCAACTCATGGTTTCCCACCTCCTGTCATTGCTGGTGCACCCGGCACAGCCTCAGTCCCAAGTGGTCTACCGCCGCCACCGCTTGCTACCTTCCAGCAGCCACCTCCTCCAGGCGTAACCCAGCCGCAACAGAGCCCCTCAACGCAGACATTCCGCAATAGGGATAATATTGGCAGAAATGTTGCCCGGTCTGTGTCCTCGGTTGATGGCGATGAAGGTGAAGAACCTTGGGGCCCCGAAATACAGAGGAAGTACGATGACTTTCTGAGCGACGAGAGGGTTTACGTGACCGAAGGTCTCTGGGATCGATTTCCTCCGGGCTCGAGATTGTTTATAGGTATGTTCACTTTGACGGCCAGCATCGTAAAACTTGCTGACATGTTCACTAGGTAATCTTCCTACTGAAAAAGTCACCAAGCGCGATCTCTTCCACATTTTTCAGAAGCATGGAAAGCTTGCACAAGTATCAATCAAACAAGCGTATGGGTTTGTCCAGTTCTTGGATGCAGCATCATGTTCTCGCGCCTTGCAGCAAGAGCAAGGCATGAGCGTGAGGGGACGTCGAATGCGTACGTTCAATAATATTTTTGTCTATTCTACCTAGTACTAACAATCCGTAGATCTGGAGATCTCCAAGCCTCAGAAAAACACGCGTAATGCAGCGGCGACTGCGGCAGGTGACAGTCTAAGACTCGGTCTCAGTCGACGATCACGTTCGCCTGATTATGGTCGGGGGCCAATTTCTCCTCGTAGTTCCTGGCAGCGAACGAGCGGAGACCGGTTCGATAGGGCTTATGATTCAAGAGGGGGTCGAAACCTACCATTCAGTGATTTCCGAGATGAGCCACGACGCCGGGATGATTACCGACCAATGCGGTCCCCTTCACCCAGAGGTTACCGTGGTCGGGACGAATACCGCGGGAGCCGAGATAGGAGCCGTGACAGGTACGAGCCTCCGAGAAGAAGTCGGTCAAGATCGCCAATTGGCCGCAATGGACGGTATAGAAGCCCGAGTCCTAGAAGACGTGATCCTGATGAGGAAACGAACTTGCTTCTTCCAAAAAGACATGCCGGGGATGTGCCAGAAGTCCAGATCATCTTGTTGGACGAAGTTGATCGGTGCGTGGATAATTTACGAAGCAACATTGGAGATGTCACTAATGCCTCTTACAGGACCTTTGTCACCTATGTAGAGAAAGCATTCCGTGACAGAGGCATGCGCTGCGACGTTCTCTCGATGAATTCTCGACTCTCACTTGCCGCAGTCATCCGAAGACAGATCCTGGAGGGAGTCCAGGCTGTTGTGACGCTCACACGGCCAGCACAATTTTCTGGAAAGATTCCTCTGCAGGTGTTCAACCGGAGCGCGGGTATTGACAACGTCCAATTCGATGGTAAGTCTAATCCTCCGTATTTGTAGGATATTCAGTCGCTTATCGATCAAAACCTTAGAATACGACAACCTGGAGACCCACATCGCCGCAGAGCTTGTCGTCCGAGCGAAACATACCCATAGTGCTCCACCATCAGCTCAATATGGTGCGCCACTGCCAAGTTACGGTATGCCTCAGTATGCCCAACCCCCTCCGCAACCAGCGCCGCAGCCGGTACCACAACAACAGCTACCTCCAGGTGCCGCCCCAAATCTGGCGAACCTGATCGGCTCTCTCGATGGTCCTACATTGCAGAAGCTCCTTGGAGCCATGGGACAATCGCAAACACCCCAAACCCCTCAACAACCCGTTCACCAAGCTCAACAACCAGTCGCCCCAGGCTTCTCCGACCTTGCAAGTCTATTAGGTGGAGCGGCTCGTCAGCAGCCTCAACAGCAATCTTATCAGCAACCGCAACAACAAATGCCTTTGCAGGATTCTTACCCGGCTTTGGCAGCGAATCAAGCGTTTGCGAATAATCCCAGTTTGGCATCATATATTGGAAACGCCCCCGGTCGATCGCAACAGTCGATGATGCCTCAGCAACAGCAGCCTCAACCTGGGCAGCATGTTCAGAGCATCATGGAGCAGTTGACCAAGTGGAAGCAATAGTGTTGCATCATGGATTGGTCTTTATTTTCTCACTCCGACAGACTTAGTCATCACAGGCCTGTATGCTGGGATCTGGTACGTATTCCGACATGTTTCTGCATGCGTTGGTGAACAAACTGGCACCGATTGTCGCGTGCGGAGGCGTCCTTGCAGACTGGATCATCGAAAGGCGCTGAAGGGAATACTCTATATCGCTTCTCTTCGCTCTAATGTGATTGCCAGATCTTCAGATTACTTTTGCTTGGTCTTCGCTGTCTCTAAATAAGGAGTGTCTGCTCCAAGTCATATCGTACACTGTCTATAACGTAGCTCTGCCCAGAAGTCTAAGAATTTACAAGTTGTAGAATATTTAAGTCCCAACGCCAGCAATGTGCGTAAGAGCGGGGTGAGCGATTGATCGATATCATGCATCGGACTTTCCCCACACAGATGGCCTCGTCAGTAACAGATGCGTAAGAGGCCGCTCCGCTTTCGCTCTCAGCCACGTCCTCAAAGAGCCCCTCAACTGCTGCTCATTCTTTCCCAACAGATCCAGCCCTCTCTCTTCCAAAGCTATCCTAACTTCCTCCACCTCCATCTCTCCTACCCCTCCATCACTTCCGATCAGCCGGTCGTCCATATCCAAATACTCTGTTCTCCTCCCAATCCTTGACTTCAAAACTGCATCCGGCGGCAAGCCGAGTCCCTCCGGCCACCAATTCGAATGCAATCCCAAACTCCGACTCACATGCAACAACTGCTCTCTCTTCAATCCAGCGACACCTACCTCCTCCGCCGGCGGCGCAACCACCAAATCTCGAAAACTCGCCTTCCGCCTAGCTTCCGCCTTCTCGCGCGCCGTCTGGACTTGTTTGGGTATCAGACAAGTCCCCGGCACAGCTCCACTCAAGAAAGGCACGACCAATGGCGTAAACTCGCCACAAACGAGGAGCACGAGCGCAAACAACGGGATTTTCTTCACATCCCGCGCACTCCGAACCAATAATTGGAAATCGCTCCTTGTCAACAATCCCTCGAGAACGGCACGCTGCAGCGATCCGCCGCATTTCCAATTGACGATGGTTCGGCGTATGTCGCGCGCGGCCTTGTAGTTTGCCCAGACATTCTTGAGACCGGTTTTGTAGAAGGCGAGGTAAGCGCGGCCAGTGCGGTAGAGGTAGGAAACGAGGGCTTGGTCGGCGGCGCGGACGGGCAGGACGAGGGGGGTTGGAAGGGTGGTGGCGGGGCCGTTGACTTTGGGGTTATGCGTTATGCGTGTTGCGGTTGTGGTGTTGGTGCGTTTGTGGATGCTTGCGGGACGGAGGGTGCGGTGGTGCAGGAATTGGATGGAGGGGAGCTTATGGTGGTGGTGGATGTTGAGAGGGTAGAGACGGTGGAGTGGAGATGTGGAGACGGCTCGGAGGCTGCATATTGAGGGTGTGGTCATTGCATGGAGTGAAGATGTTGTACGGATGCTGATCGAGGGAACACCTGGAACTTTTTTTCAGAGAGCTTTTGTCATGCTTATGTGTGAACGCACGCTGACGTGCGGCGGCTTCTTCCGCACCTCAGCTTGACCTTCCGGAAGTTCCATTCGAGCCCATTGGAGAGAGGTCTCAAATCCCAAACTCCACGTTCAGGCTCTATGCAACGATGACAGAATCTTCTAAGGGGTATAATCTCCTCCCTCCTTCTTGCCCACTTCCATGACTGTCCATGCATACGCTGCCATGCAGTCCACGACCCAACTGACAGCCCTCCAGCAGCAAGGATGCGCCCACCAATCCACGCGGCATCCCTTTCGCGCCCTTCGTCGACAAGGTCGAAGACTACGTCTCCTCACGCGCAGAAGTCGACTCGACCATGAAATCCTTCCAAGAGATGATCTCGTCCGTCCCCCTCCCATTCCCCTCCCCCTCCGTCACCCCCACCCCGCTCCAACAGTCACCCATTATACATGAATGAATTTTCTAACGACAGGAACGTTCCCATGTCCGTACAGAAAATACCAATTCATGGAACTCTCCACCCAACGCCGCAGCACCAGCCTCCGCGACAAAATCCCCGACATCCAAAAGACGCTGGAAACAGTGCGCTTCTTGAAGACACGGACACCTAGCTCCGCGCCGCTGAATGCCATGTTCGCGCTTGCTCCGACGCTATATGCACATGCTACCATACCGCCTCCGCCCGCCCCTTCAACATCCTCAATCTCAACCACTACCACAACGACAACTTCGGACTCGGCAGGAACGGCAGAAGCAGAGAGTGGGGACGAGGACGGCGGAGGAGGGAAAGCAGGAGGAGACGCAACTGGCGAGGTATACCTCTGGCTCGGCGCCAACGTCATGCTGGCATATCCGATCGGCGAAGCGGAAGAGTTGCTGGATGAGAAATTGGGGGCAGCGAAGACGGCGCTACAGGGGTGCGAGGAGGATTTGGAGTTTCTAAGGGAGCAGATTACTGTACGTTTTTGTCTACGTTTCTCCCTTCTTTGTCTCTAAGGTTTTCTGAGGCTTTTGTTGTGCGTGTCGGTGTCTTTATCGCGGGGTGTCGAGGGCCGGCAAGGTGTTTGTGCCAGCGGCAAAACAGAGAGACGGGAGTAAGCTAATATGTGTTGTTTTATAGACGTTGGAAGTCGCCACGGCACGAGTCTACAATTGGGATGTGACGCAGCGGCGGAAAGAGAAGGCTGAACAGGGTGATGACGACAATGCGTCGAAGGCTTTGCCCAATGGCTGAGTCTGCTGAGAGATGGACCATCTCTGGGGCGAAGATAGTAGCTCTCGTGGAGGGCTTTGTGCTATGTTCAAGAGATATGTGAGTTTAGCACGTGAAGCTGGGTGTTCTGCGACGTCGATAGATATACCCCTTGATCTGACGCAGAGTGAAAGTTGCTTTGACAAATTGAGTTGATATATATCTGATGGTGCAGGCAGATAGACATTATGTCAGCACCTGAGATAGATGTTCTAGAGTAACTTAGATAGACACCTATGACTATGCCATACATACCATCCGCCTAGACAAGGACCTCCCTATCCCGTTCTGCGCTTACTTGCTCAGTCCCTGAGGCAATTAATACAGATAACCGTGGGTACTAGTTCGCCTCGCTGAACATAACTCCCATATCCACCTAACACGCCGAGACCAGGAAGCCCAGGTTACAGGAATGTGCCTCCACCCATGTCCATGGAAGCGGTGGAGTAATGAGTCGCTGTCGCTTAAAGTGACCTAAAGAGATATAAGGCGCAAACCAGGGGCAGAGAGAAACATGAGTGATAAGGCGAGGAAACCTATCCACCACTGTCATGATCATGACCGCGGTCATCATCGCGTTCGTTGGTGTCGCCAAGCTCATCGCCTTCGCTCTCAACACGCTGGAGTTCCGCTTCAAGGTCTGCTTCCAGATCGCCCCAGCCATCGTCGTCGTCATCAACACCGTCACCGCCATTGCTCACGACGGCCACGTCGATGATTTCTTCTTCGTCTGGCCTCGAGGACAAGTTCAGCTCACCATCGTCCTCACCCACAGCGTCCGATGATTGGGACGAATCTTTTCCCTTCTCCGCAAACGATGACGAGAGAGGCGTAGTGACAGTAGCGACCTTCGTCAAACTCGTCGATCGCTCGTACGCCTTCTTGACTCTCTTTTCGAGCGACGACGGAGCCGCCGTTTCGCCATTGACGTCCGTTGTGCCGTCTGTATCACCGGCTTCGACCTCGTTGTATTTCCGCTTCGTGCCGGAACTCAACGTGCTCGCTGTCTTGGAGGTGCGGACACTTGATTCGCTAGCGATGCTGTCGTTGTCGCTGTCGTTGTCTTCGGCGTCGCTGCCTAAGAAGTCGGCTAGTTCGTCCTTCATCTGGTCCCAGTCTTCGTTCGTACCTCCGACAGGTGATTGGTCGTCGTCGATATTCGAAGGCATCACACCCTCCGGATCCTCCAGGATATCGTCAGTGCGGATTTGGAGTGGAGTAGGAACAGGTTGGTCGGCTTCGTCTTCGGTAGGGACACCGCCGTCTTCTTCTGAGCTTGACAGAATGGTGCTATCGTCCACTTTGGCGTCAAAGTACACACCATCTTTCGACGGAGACGAACCAGGCAGTGAGGATGTCGGCCCTCCTCGGTCTTCGGGGTGTACGGGGATCAGATAAGGTTCTTCATTGACACGCTGCCACCGGGAGATGGAATCGAAAAGCCATTGAGTGGTGACGATTTTGATTTTCCTTCGTCGTGCGGCTTGGCGGACTTTGGCTGTTCGATTCCTTGCGGCGATGACGTGCGTAGTACGTTTGCTGATGTTCTCAGAGATCTGGGCGCCGAAGCTCTTGGCCCACAAGGCTATATCCGAGTTCTGGATGTCCGTTCCAAGCGGGACCACACCAGAAAAGACAAGGCTGACACCTTCGAGGACTCGTAGTTTCATCTGCGGCATGATGGTTTTGATGTCTGGAACAAGCATCAGATCCGCGCCTTTTTCATTGACCGGTACTTTCTTCGCGTGTTGTGCCCCTCTGAGTTGTGCAATACGTCCACCTTGAATACCAGCTAATTTCTGATTGTATGTTTCGAAAAACTCCGTATGGACCATTCGCAGGCTTCTTTCGAGGTATTGCAGTTCGGTATCGTTGTCTTGAAGTAAATTGTGTCGAGGCCTGCCAGAGTCACTCGGTGTTTCTTCGGCTTTTGTGCTCTCGGTCGGTTTGTCATTCTCTGCCGATGCTGCTGCTGCCGCTTCATCATCCGCTTCCAGCTGCTTCTGTTTCTGAAGAAGTGGCCGATCTTGTAACTGAGCCGCAAGTGTCTCATCTTGCTGGCTCGCTTGTGCTTGAAGGGTGGTAGGATCATCCCCTCCACCCATGGACACAAGTTGTTCAAGTGCGGAAATGTTGCTTGATAAGCCCCCAGCCAGTTGTGAAGATGCTCCTGCACCATCGCCATTGATTTTTAGTACTGGCTCCGGAATCGTTGCACCTTCAGCCAAATCTTTGTTGGGATCCGGTACGGCTGCAGCCACCTTAGCCGTCGTTCTAAGCTCTGGTTTCTTTGGCAAGAAGCTTGAGTTGATGTCGCCAATCCCAACGAAGAAGTCATATGGCGTTACTTTGACGAGGTTTTCGCTCCATTTCCACACGTCACCCCTATCATCGATGATAACAACCATCTTGGTATCCACCGGGAACAGTCGCTGTAGGTTTTTCGCTGTCAAGCTTCCACTCTCGTCTCGGCTCAGTATCCTGTCACCAAAGATCTTCCGGTCTGGATCAACTATGTTTGCGATATTCTGCGCGTACAGCCGAGTACCCATGGTGTATATGTGCAACTCATAGATCTTCGACACGTTGTGCAGAAATTCCTCCAAGCCAGGTCGGAGTTTGATATAGTACCAGCATCCCCGAGCACCAGGTCCATCATCAACGAGTTTGAACTTTTTCACGTCCTTAACTGCTGCGTGGTTCGGATTATCCTCATCATTTTGCCATTCCTCAACGGTCGGGTCCACCGTTGCATGTATGATTGTTTGATCTAGATCGACGACGAGAGACAGCTTTTTCGATGCGAGCAAGCGACGTTTGGCTTCTTCTTCGACTCTTGTGGCTTCGGCTTGGCTAACGGTAAGGGAGACGTTGTCATGGACCATGTTAATGGTTGCTCGCGTGGCATCGAGAAGGTCAGTGTTATAGGTAAACCTAATCAAGAGTGGGATCAGCACGTCATTCCCCAGTACTATGATATGCGAGACAGATATTGCGCATACTCAGTCATGTCTTTCCCACAATTGGCGCACATGCCACCGAACTGGATCTCGTGGGCGCATGGCTCCTCAATTTCCGCCACATCCAGACTGTAACTTTGTCAGTACAACACCACTCGGTTTGGCGACATATATGCACATACTTCGCCCTTGTAATCACTGTCCCCTGCTTGATCTTCCACTTTTTCAGCACTCCTTCTACGTTCGACTCGAATCTGCTTGGAAACGTCTTCTCGACCTGATACTCGTTGCCAAGCTCGTCACCCTCTGTCACCGTCGTCTTGTAAAAGTACGAAAACAGCGGAGCGAACCTCTCGACATGGTCGTTTGGTTGCTTCAGCAGCTCGGTGACAGTAATTGGGTAGTGAAGGCTATGCGGTAAACGCAGCAGCATTGGGCGCCTTTTCTCTCCTTCGAAACACGGCCGAAGGAATGTCGCAGATGATTTGTGCTATTGCCGTTGGTGGCGGCGGCGGCTCTGTCGTGTGCTTTGTGTTGATGGTTTGGGGGTTGCGGTGAAGCGAATAGTATTTGGTTCGCATTAGGTATTGCGACGTGATGGACGGCGACAACAGATGTAATTTCTGGTTATGCGCCTGTTGACCTTTCTTGATGAGGATCAATTGCAATGTTGAGTCAAACGATGTATCTCTGTGATGTCTGTTGGATGTCGCGATAATCAGAGCTTCGAACCGTTTGCTCGGCAATTACTTCCACATGCCTGACAACCTTAAAGGCATCAGCTTTGCTTTATATACTGCCAACCTATGGCAAGCAAAGCTCAAGGAAAGGTGCGCTAAGTTACTTCAGGAAAGTGAGATCATAGCCGAGTGCCGCAAGCGTTGTACCATGGTTCAAAGTAGTGCCGTTCCGTGCAACCAAAATGTTCATTACTAACCAATTGTCTTCTACAAATGTAAAGAAGAGGGATCAAGGAGGTATATCGGACTGAAAGTAATGGTATGACAACATTGGACAATACCGGAAAGCACTTGCTCCTACAACGCTGAAAGGGAACGGTCTACTCAAACGCCATGCTAAGCAGCAGACACCTTTCCAAGGTACCCAGGTTCCCGTCTTCATAATGCCTTGACAGATTGAAAGAATGGATTGTCCAGTAACTTCTCATTCCTTATAACCAACTCCTTCATCTTCCCCACCATTTCGTCTTTGCTCATATTCTTACCCTCAACCTCCTTCTTCCACTGGACCAGCACCTCTTTCAGCATTGCGCTTCCTTCCTCCACATCCTGCTTTGAGTGCTTGAGGGCTGCAGCGTCATGTTTGCCGCTGAAGTCTTCCAGTTCGTCTGCCTTTCGCTTCGCCATGTTTATCACTTTCGGTGGAAATCTGACAAGCTCGGCCACATGGATTCCGAAGCTCTGATCGCAGACACCCTCTTCAACCTTGTAGAGAAGGGTTACTTCTCGCCGGTCTTGATCGCTGGTTCCCCCTATATGAGCTACCACGTGCAGGTTTTGCACAGACGGGTATTGCTCGACTAGAGCTGTGAGTTCATGGAAATGTGTTGCAAACATAGCGAAACATCCGATTTCCTTGACTATGTGCTCAGAGATCGCCCAGGCAAGCCCAAACCCGTCATACGTGCTTGTGCCTCGACCGAGCTCGTCGATGATGATCAGTGATTCCGAAGTGGCAGACTTCAGGATGTTGGCCGTCTCCAACATCTCTGCCATAAACGTTGACACTCCTTTGAGCTGTGAGTCGCTGGCGCCCACTCGAGCAAGAATGCAATCGAAGAGCGTAAGCTCAGCTTCTGCACAAGGTACAAAGCAGCCGACTTGGGCCATGAGAGCAATGACGCCAATCTGTCGGATGTATGTCGATTTACCACCCATGTTCGGCCCCGTTATTATCAGAAACTCCGAGCTTCCTCTGACTAAAGAGACATCATTGGTGATGAACTGTATGTCATCTTGCATCTCCAGACAGGGGTGACGGGCTTCTTTCAAGATTGTGTTGCCTGTCCCTCTGGGATGCATCTTCGGTCGAACATAAGATGAAGGCGCGTGAACTGAGACATGAGCGAAGCTGACAATCACATCCAGATGTGCTAATACCCCTGCCAACTGTTCAATGACCGGACAATATGACGCGGCTACATTGACGACTTCGCTGACTAGACCGCTCTGTGTCCGATTGTAGTTTTCCGATAGCTGGTCGAATTCCCGACGCATAGTCTGCATTGTTGTGGTTGTGAAGTACACGCCGTTCTTCTGTGTGGAGCATTCCTGATACTGCTTTTTGTTGCGTATACACCCAGCCTCCTAAGTGCAATTAGCCTGCATTGTGACCAAACTCTGATAGGTTCTACCCACGTTACGTGTGAGTCGGAAGCACCAGCCGTGTACCCTATGGTTCTCTAGGAACAGTTTCTTTTCCGTATCCTGGTCCAGATCCTTACCAACTTTTCGATGCTCCACTTCCATGTCATATTTCAATTTGTCCAACCTCTTCCGGATCATCCGCAGACTATCGTCGAATTCGGGCTTGATGACGAACTCGTGATGATCAAGCGCTTCCAGGTCTACTGTAGTTTCTACCATTTCCTGCAGCTTGGCTAAACTGTCTGAATAACTCCGCAGCTTTGACGTATACTCCGCATCTAGTGGTACCTGATACTGCTCGTCCATCACATTCTCTAGCGTGGTAATGAAACCTGGTATCCTAATCACCACTTGATAAGCCCTCACCACATCCTCAAGGTTAGCCAATTTCCTCTGAAAGCGCTTCGCCAGCCTGTAAAGGTCGGGTATAGATCTCATGTGCTCTTCCTGCAGCGTCTGTCTTAGCTCGGTATCTGTCACGAAAGCCTCGACAAGCTGTTGCCTTCTCTCGATATCTTCCAGGCTCATGAGTGGCTGCTTCAACCATTGAGCTAGTAGTCGTCCTCCAACTGGAGTCTTGCAGTGGTTTAACAGTCCATACAAACTCATATTTTTGGAGCCATCTCGAGGTCCCGGCATCAAGTTCAATGCTTTCAGGGCGGCAGCATCGAGCTTCATATACTGGGATAAGTCGTGTTGGTAAAGTTGATATTGTCCGAAATTGGAGGGGTCCGAGAGGACACCCAGATATTTGATCAACGCAGCAGCAGAGCACATGGCAAGCTTCAGATCTGTCTGAGGCAATGTGCCGACCGCTAATTCATCTCGCAGAAGCCTTGTAAGATCCTGCTCGATGTCTTTCGTGCCAAAATCCCCCACTGCACGCTCCGATACAGCGATGCCGCAGCTATCGGCAATGGCTCTCAGTTTCGCCAACTCGACGTCCTTTTTGGCCCCATCCGCCTGTATCAGACATTCCTTGACACCGAGCTGGATGAGAAGCGACTCCAGGTTCGAATATAGGTCATTGTCCAAGAACTCGCTGACTCCCAGTTCCCTCACGCTCGCATCAGCAAAACACACCCCGACGTTCCTCGCTTCGGACGCCTTTGCAGAGACCTTGATGGCCAATATTATGGGTGCTGAATCCATTTGCCCACCCAGTTCATCTTCAACATCTTGTAGATTTCCAGGTGATGCCTGTTTCGTCACCTTCCATTGCATTCGGCCCGTTGTCTCCCATATCTCCAAGCGCTTTCCAAGTTGAAACAATGCTGCGCGCAGAAAGTTGCGATATACAGTAATGCTCATCGTCACCGATGGCAAGCCACCGTCACTTTTCCCCAGTTGCCGAAGAACAGAGGTAGTTTTGTAAACCTGGCTCACATCCCAACCATCAGCGTCAATACGATCTCAACCTTGCAGGTGTTACGTACCGTTCGAGCAATGAGTGCAGCATCATCACCATGAGCAGTATACCAGTCGCCTCGGTCGAATATTCGGACGGTGTCTTGGTCAGTCACTGGGAGTCCACGGAAGAATCGAATAAAGCCAACTTCGTCATCAACCTGTGGGATTGATTAGCAGGATGAATCCATCATAACGAGCGCAGAGACAACCTTTAGCTCCGGCCGTGAAGACATATTGATTGGTAACCTTAGGTATGGACCTACGAACCACAAAATTCGACAGTGGTTGTTGCGGCACTACGTTGATGCTTGGGACGCGAACACACGCGTAGAGTGATTGCAAGGATCAGCTAGCGCGAAATCACCAGCGTTGAGCATTGCCCTGTTCCCAGGGCTAAATCTGAGGCAATGGCCAGCATTAAAAAAGTCACCTGAAGATGTGTCCATCAATGCACCGCTTTCAACTGTTTGATAACGATTGTTGTGGTAGGTCTTCACCATGCCTTAATTACATCTCCCTGGAACTCTTCCCACCAGAAGGACCTACCAGTGGAGACCTCCTAAGCCGGCCTATGTACACGGTAGCACCAACCCAGAGTCTGCCTTGAACCATCCATGATCTATCCCTATCCGTTGATGAAGCAAAAGCGCCCATCCCATATTACAAGTTCAAGAGTAAGCAAAGTACAGTTAGAAAACGCCTTTCCTAGCCCGTGGTCGCCTCAGGCATATGCAACGTTGCAAACAACCAAGCTGTAGGACAGACCATGGCAGATCTCCAAAAAGCGATGGTAATGGTGATAAACAATTGGTTTTTGACACGCTGGTGTGCCCAGACTCCCGCTCAAAGTCGCTGTGAACGAATGTTACAACACGGCTGGCGCTTGGGGTAGTATGTTCAAAGCG
>QQTW01000546.1_pt1 | contig 23685 bp, 26 predicted proteins | sample 1904831 | NCBI WGS metagenome assembly QQTW01 (sample SAMN09435610, study PRJNA476489) | Subsurface metagenome, whole genome shotgun sequencing project. | reverse complement strand
TAGTCTCGCTATTCAAGCGGATGCATCAACCTTCGACATTTCACAAGCTGCGCGGTTGGACCTGAAACTCATCAACATCATCCCAATCGAAACGAGCGAGCCCCCTCTGCTGACGGAAGCCGGCTCTCCCGAATCCTTGCGAAAGTTCATCGCCGGCTACCGACACAGTTGCGCTGCCAACATGGAGCAGTCTGACGGTCTGAGGGTTGCATACAAGCAGCGTGTCATGGGCCTGTACAACAGCTGGAAGACCCTCAAGGCCGTCTGGACAGAGCCAGATACCGATCCGCAGCAACACGCATGCTTGATGGACATCATATCGAAGAAGATGCAGCGACTGCCGAGTCGCGACCGAGGACTTGGCCAGACAAAGCACATCCCATATCTTCGCCGATCCACCGCGAAACTGATGGGACACTCGACGGAGGAGGAACACAAGAAGTAACAAAAGGATCTCGACTGTTTGCTGCGGATGGGCCCGGCGCTACATGAGTTGTGTGAGGTTTTCGATACCGGTGTTGATGAGTTTCAGGTCCAACCGCGCAGCTTGTGAAATGTCGAAGGTTGATGCATCCGCTTGAATAGCGAGACTACTCTTTCAGGATTCGTTCCGACCTGATACGCCTGTTGGAACGCGCGGTTAACATCTAAGCTGCTTCTGCAAGCGCATGCGCGAGCATCGAGCCGTCATTGACAGTTCTTACCAATTGCAAAGTCCTATCCGACACGGCTCTATCCGTTGACAATCGTGCGGCTACAAGGCTTAAGCATTTCCAAGCTCTGCAACTCTGGCAACCAGTTACGCACCGGGACCCTTCTCAGTCAAGCTCCTGTCCTCCGTTTCCATCTCGCTCTCTTTCTCGGTCCCCTTCTCGGTCCCGTCCGTCTCATAGTCGTCTTCGTCCTCATCCCGTTCTCAACCTCGTCCTCCTCCGGATCCCTGTCCCCGTTCCCGTCCCCATGAGCGCTTTGGGTATGCGAAAGGATGTCTGCACTTAGCCTTCTTATGGCGTGTGTCATTTTCGATAGCATGCTCTTCGGTTTATTGCAAATCTCCGAGATGCCGGCAGAGATCTTCAAACTATAGGCACCTGGCAACCAGCAGAAGCTCGCGTGAAGTAGAAACCCCTGCCCTTGGAAGTAAAACGAACCAGATGCTGCTGGTCTGCCCCTTGTTTAAGGATGATTGCGGCGACAGACGCTTTTGCCTCGCTCCATTCTCCGGTTAGATTCTGCCCCTTCTTTCCTTTCCAAGTGTCTGGCCTGCCGTCTGGATGAGCTGCATTAGCCATCGCTCGTGAGAGATCGGCGCCGATCGCCAGCGATATGGCAAAAGCGATAGTTGGCCTTTGGGCGAGAAACGGCGCGACTGAGAGCCAAGAAGAAAATTTTGGGGATAGCCGTCCTGAACCTGAAGGGGAGATCACTCTCTTCCTGCTTCCTCATCTTTGTTTAGAGCCGGGGATTTGACGGGTACCACCAGTATATGTGTGAAACATGAACCTATGAGTACATCTGGAGATAACCGGGACCGGTGGACCGCGGGAGTACTCGGTACATATTTACAGAGTAAATAACAATGATGATTAATACAGGGGGTTGACGCGTCGGTACCTACAGGGGGGAGCGTTACATAGTACGTCTGACGACATGCCGGCGTGGCACTGGTAGGTCAGAAATGCATTCATTGTTGCGACTCGTACATGTGGACAGCCAGAATTCATAATAACAATGTATGGTCCTCGGAGCCCGGGGTACGTACTCTATCCTTCGTGCATGCATGTACCTAGGTAGCTTTGGGTCGCGATAAATGGACCCAGAGTTGTACCTGGCTAGGTACCCGAGACTGGTAGAAAGGTGCGGCCTGGGCACTAGCCCGGTACCTGATGACATGGAACTACCTTCCGAGCGACCCAAATGCTGTGCAAGGCCGATGTTATGGAATACAATGTCTGACAGATAGCACCGGCAGTCCTTCACTTTCCTTTCACTTTGAGCGTGTAGTATTCTGAGGGGAAGGAAATGGCGTATTAGTAATAACATCCGTGGAAGAGGCTGCCATGCGCGACAACTAACAGGACGGAGTAACGTGCTGTCATGGGTGATACACTGAATGTTTTCCTCTTGGCAATATTCTTGCCATCGTCACCCTAGGTAAACATTTTTCAAGCTGCAAGTCCGGACACCTTGGAAACCCACATAGCTATGTAAACACACACCATTTCTTGTTCTTCACCTTCGATCCGACACCAGTCACCCTTCGCCCTGTTCCTTGCATCCTTGCGTTTCATTCGACAGCCACTTCCTAGAGAGGTTTCGTTAGCCTCGTCTTTTCACGTTTATCTAAAGCCTCTCTCCAGTATCTTCATCAAGGCAAAGCAAAAGCAGAAGCTCAAACCCTCTATCCGTATATCGAAACAGCAGGCCGAAAAGCAATTGTTGCGCTTCTCCAACTAGTCAGCTTCGACCAACCTCTGCCTTCCGTTGCGAGATTCCGTGACCGGCATCTCCCCGGATCGTCCGTAGGTCGCTGTTGCCAACTATCAACCCGTTTAAACACCACATCCTGGATCAAATGACCCGCCAGTCAATGCTGTCTCAGTCGAGTACATTCCTCTGTGGGACTGGCTGCATCGACGCCGTGCATGCACCGTCGCCTTCATTTCACGGTCGCTTATGCCTTGACAGCCAGACCTATCCTCACCAGCCTCTACGATGCCGAAAGGCTCGACGCGTGCGAGGATTCCGGGTCGCGCCGGCTTGAGTGCGGAGCTACAGACCAAGCTTGAAGCACTTGATAAATTAACCGACGCATTGACATTCGGACTCTTGCACGAGTATGAAGCGGTGAAGCGGATGTTCCTACAAGAGCGGCCTAATGAAAGCTTTGACGACCTACTGAAGCCTGAGACGGTTCATATCGTTATTGACCAACGAAAGGGGTATGCCAGGGTCCAACGGTGGCGAAAACGGCTGCGAGACTCTGACTGGAAGCTGAAAGCCGATTCCTTTCTCCTTCACTTTGACCAGCACGCACACGACTCCTGGCGGTTCCTGAAAGGCCTTGTCGAGTTCTCTCAGATCACCACGTTTGATACCGCACTTCCTTTTCTGCAAGAGGCCCACAGCTTCCGTGTCGGGCGCAAGCATCCAGATCAGAGAGTCTGGGCTCCACGCGACATCACGCAGGCACTCGATATGTTCAAGTCACAAGTCGACATGCGTCATTCGACCGTGGACATCGCACCTGGAACTGACAGTGAGCCCATGTCTGCAGCATCATCCGACGATGAGCATGAACAAGGCCGCTTCACTGAAGCTGATGAGGTCGGAGCTCAGATATCCGACGGCCTTGATGAATACAGCTTGGTCTCTCCCCATCATATCGCGACAGCGAAGTCCGAAGCTGTGCGTCACTCACCAGACTCTCCGGTCCCTGTCAGGGAATCACTTCCGCCATTGACTTCTGGTGACGCCTCAACCGGCGGTCGGCTCGTTCGCCTTCGTGACTCCTCCCCACACGTGAACTTGAGCTACCAGCCAGCTGCACAAGACGCTTCTGAGAATGCCATGGATGGAACCATCAGTGTTCTGGATCAAGACCCGGACCGTACCGACGTGGAAGCAGTCACAGGCCCTCCCCATGCTATCGCGACAGAGAAGTCCAAAGTTGCGCATCACTCACCAGATTCTCCGGTCCCTGTCAAGGAATCATCTCAACTTCCGGCATTAACTTCTGGTGATGCCTCAACCGGCGGTCGGCTCACTCACATTCTTGACTCCTCCTCACACATGAACCCGAGCCACCAGCCAGCTGCACAGGACGCTTTTGAAAATGCCATGGATGGAACTATCACCGTTCTAGTTCAAGACCCGGACCGTACCGACATGGAAGCAGTCCCAGACCCTAAGGCCAAGCAACGTGTTGAGCAGCTTCAGAGTTCAGCACAACCCAGACGCAGTGACCTTACAGGGGCGCTCGGGTCTCTCCAGGGCTCGTCGTGGCTTTCTAGCACTGCCATCGAGCTGGTCCTGGCCTTCTTCACGAGAGATCGGGACTATCGTGTCCTTGACCCCTCTTTTCTGCCTGTTGCCAGCCCGCTGTCCCTTGCCGACAAGCCGCCGATATCGTTGCGCCAGCAGAAGTGGGTTCTCGTTCCCATGCACCACGACAGCCATTGGACGGTGGGCTTCCTCGATCTGGGCACTGGGGTGATTGAATACTACGACTCGCTTAGCCGAGAGTTGGCGCAGGCTCGGAGGGCTCTTCTATGCCTAGGCAATTACTTCAGTCTCGATTCCCCTCGCTTGAAGGATATCGTCTGGCGCGTTGAGGCAAAGGTGACACCACTTCTTCGCACTTCTGTCGCCCCTCTGTCATTCACTCACCTGTGGCCAGGCTTCCCCCCAACAGCTGAACAGTTCCGACTGTGGCGTGCATGTTCTCGTGACTTGCTTGTACAAATGTGGAGACATTCCCATGCCTCAATACTTCGACTGCTCCGTCTGGCGGTCAATCTTCTACACGATCTTGGCGGGGACACCGCTGCCGCCGTCGCCGCAGACGGTTGGGAACAGCCTCTCCGAAGAGTCGTCCTTGCCTGCGCCCGAGCAGGGCTTGTCATCGCCACGAAGGAACAATCGTCCGAAGAAGCGGGTTTGGTCCGGTGACGAGGATCTAGATTGGCGCAAAGCGGACGCGGGGGTAGGTGCGCGGAAGACCAAGAGGCAGCCGGAAGCCTTGATGGTTCTTGCAAAATACGAGCAAGATTGGCACAAACGCGACGCTGAACTGGACCTCGAACGCGCACAATCCAGAAGAAAGACGGACTTCTTTGAAAGGGCTTTGCGGACATTCGAGTCGGAAGCAAAAGATCCAGGTTTCGTCGTAGATATCCGCACCAAGCTTCTTGCCACTCAGGATTGCCTCAAAATCAACCTCGAGTCCCACGAAGAACTATGCACGAGGCTAGCACGAATAAACGTTGCCAAGACCACAGCAGAGCGTCTGCAAGAGCACGTCGACAAGGAAAGAAAGCGGCAACGGATTGAGTTTATGAAACGACTGACACAAGCGAGAGAGCAAGCTACGGAAGCTGAGTGCACACTGGCAGAGTTTGATGAGATGGAGAATGCAACGTAGTGATGCTTCCGCTGTGGCTGGCGGTGTTGCTTCAGTCCTCTAACATATACATGGCTTGCAGCTGTAAGTGTCTTCAGAACCACAGCTCTTCGAACTGGCTGCACTGCTAACTGCTATATGAAGATCAGCGATCTCAGCTTTCCAAGTAACGGGCACAATGTCAAATTGCTGCGTCGCACAATCACCTGGAACGTCTGTAGCTTTTCATAAGATGCTAGACTCGAGTATCTACATTTGCTCCCAGCGTCTTAAAACAGCACCGTGAGAAGGCACTAGCTGTTTGTGACCATTTTCCAAAGGCAAACTGCGCGCTACTGGCTGAAGTATGTTGCCTGTCACGTCCTCACCATGAGAAGGTGAGTGTCTACAGTCGCTGACTATCGAGACAACACAGTGCACCTCCAACCACCACAACTCGTCCACTGCCGCTTACCATTTCGGACAAGCTACGACAATTGCAGGTACACTGGCGACTCTGCGTCAAATACTCCCAGGTACGAGAGCTGATGATTCATCAGTGCATGGGTCTTCCCACGCTCATCAGGCCCGACACCGTCGACGTGGCTACGATGAACAACCTGCAGATGCGCGACCTTACCCGCGCCATGCCCGATATGCCCTGCGATTGAGCCGACATTACTCTCACATGATTGAACGCCGCGTAAGCCACCGGCGACGAAGCCAAGGAAGCCCAGCAGACTTTCTGACGGCTAATGTGGACAAGTCATACGAGGCGATGAGAAATCGACGACACGGGACGCGTACGGGTCACCTTCTTGGCGCGCCTTCGCACTGACGACGTCCAAGTGGGAGTACAAGGGCACATCGGCCGGCTTTGATCGGATACTCACGAGTCAACTAGCAATACAAGGACGTTGCCGTCGTTTGGGTCCGTGGAGCTGGCCGTGGTGAGGAGGCAATCTCCCCGCTCCACTGGGTTCTTTCCATCTCAGACCGTGCTTCGAGAAGCCGATTCCGGAGATCAACGGAGGTGATCCCATATTCGCCTTTCGCGCTGGTTACGACAACATCGCATGTCCCGGACAGAGGCCTAAGTGGGACACAGGGTTCGTCGGCCAGGTTTGCGGTCACCAGCCACCTCTATCGTCCACTACCTCCGGCTCACGGCGCTCGACCTGTTCCGCCGACCGGAGCGCCTTGAGATTGACGAGTGCTGAGGAAACTTCGTGGCGAGCATCATCATGGTCACCGCAATGGAGGCCATGACGGAGTAGGTGGCTCATGATGACGCGGATACGCTGCGCCGCTATCACGTGCAAGCAGTTTCCACCGTTATATTTCCACAACTCGAACCTCCCGACGTTCGAGGCCGCCGAGGCGCCCGGCATGCGAACGGGGAAGCAAACCTCTGCCTGATTTGGGCGACCGCGGTGGCTTTCGGACTTCACAAGCTCCATTGCTACAATCCCTCTGCCTGTCACGGCCGAGGCCGCCGTGACTGAGCAGGCTCTGTTCATACTGACTTACCTCGTATAACACCCATGCAAAGAGGAATAGAGAATCTGAAGGGACTCATGTAATATAAGAATCTGGGAGTACAGCATTCTTTTGCATTTTGTTTTCCATCACCCGAGTCTGGGAGCGCTCAATTCTGCGAATCTACAGTGCCGCGTAATGGAGGGTGGTAACCGTACTTGTCGATATCCTTCAGTGCCAAAAGAGCCTCAGATTCTTCATCTGATCGATCTTAGCGTGCCGCTCCAGTCGTTACTGTTAGCTATATCTAGTCCGTCATTGCTAGAACTAGTGGTATTCCTACGTGGCTGCTGCTTCCCTCAAATTGGATCACTACCTGATGAATAATTTGAGACTTTTGAGACTGAACATTTCCTCTCCATAGAACGGGCCCAGCATCAGTAGTAAGTCATGAGAAAAGTGAGCATTCAAGGGTATATACATAGGCTTACTTGATGTTTTCCAGATGATATTCCTTCAGCTCAACGTAGGGACTTTAAGTGCCATGCCTACCTCTGAGCGGGTACGCTGGTAACGACAAAATCAACGTCGGCCAGTGCGTTTTCGCTCACGTTCTTATGGGGGAGTTTCCAGGCGACAGATCCCATCGTATGCTTCTCCTTATACTGGATGAATCTCTTGCTTGGAGTTCGGAGAGGGATTACCAGGTCATTGCTGTCCTCCGCGTCTCTTGTCGATTTATGAGCTAAAGACAATCTGACGCTGAGTCACGGCTATGCTGAAGATCGGTCGTCCTAAATGCCAATTTTTGGAAGTAAATACATAGCAAGTCTCATATGTCTTCTCCAATAAGAGCGGTCTGAGTTGAGACTGAGTCATTCTTTGACCACTTGAATGCGCCGATGGGCGATGGCGCTTTTTGTTCAGCATTGATGCTTACGCCCACGCTACCCGCTGATATGCCCCCGCTCGCTCAGCCAGCGGCTGGTATTGCAAGTGAAGTAGTAAAGAGTGCATATAGCTTCAAGGTTTTGGTCCGAAGATCATTACGACGCTCTAGATGTTGAGCTGAACTCACTTCTGACAGGGTAATCCTTCTGGGCGGCGCCTTTAGATCACGCAGCTGACCAGAAAATCGCTAGAACTTAATGGACTCGAATTGTTCGTGACGAGAAGCCGAACTCGATCGCGACAGTCTTGGCTGGGAGCGTCTCTTGCCATAGATTCTGTAGCGGTGCCGTCACTGTCTGAGCCGTGCCATACGACTCCCAACTCTGGCTGCGCTTTGGCTCGCGACCCTGCTTCTGTGGACTACGTAGGTTGAGGACTTGACTGGAAGTGACTGTCCGCATACTTCTATGAAAGTATCCAGAGATGTTCGGACAGAGTCAACAGCGTGGTAGTGACGGCACAGCCCTCTGTCCGCCCGCATTTGCCTGTTCGCAGGGTGGGCAGCATTGCTGCTGGCAATAATACCGGTGAGCTCTCTTGATGGCTTCCTAATCACTGATGAGTCAAGCCAGCCCGACGGTCACGCCCGACTGTATTCAGCTGATTGTGTATGGATGAGGTGTGGAGCGATTGCTGTCTCGAACAGCGAGAGTCTACCGAGCGCTTTATTGCAACGTGTGCTGAGAGAATCTATCGTGACTGACGTGTGCAAACTCTGTAGGAAGTGTCACTTACAGACATCACAAGAGGTTACAGATCTTCTACGAGGCGCGTCAATGTACCGCCGTAGCATCCCTATGCTCCGAGCCCCGTAGGCACGGCTGAGGGAGGCAGCGATTACCCCGTGGCCTCACATAGAAGCAAGTTCCACTGTCTGGGCCTCGAAGCGAAGGATCTGTCAGTGGGGTCAGCTAAGTGAATAGTCTGTTAGAGCATTTCATGTGGACATTCCTTGAGAGCTTTGGCAGTAGCCCACGAGAGTAGGTACCTAATTCCAATCCCAGCCCCGGCTGACGTTGACAAGGAAACAGATGAGCGATAGCAAAGAGAGAACCACGAGCCGGAATATATGCCATCAAGACTGACAAGAACTTACTCTTTAAAAAGCACCTACTTCCTCCAAGAGTCAAGTGTCACCTCAGGGCATCGAGCCAGAAGTGGGTGCGAGAACAAGGATCACACAGGCATTGACCCTGAACATGAGGCCATGATGTCTTCGACTACTCCGCAGGTTCGCAAAAGTTTTGACACACAAGATTATCGATGGGTCAGTATTGACTGCATTCACGTCGAACCGATGTTCACCATAAGCGTGAGATCTGGTGGCTGTGATTGACTCAGTGCCAAGTTACAGGACAAAACCCTCCGCCCGAAGTTCTATTCACTGCTGGTAATCTTGCCCAGTATCAAGTCAACAATGGGAATGGCGACGTGAATCTTCCAGAGTCACGACAGCATGCGAAAGCCCAGGCGCACCAAAAACTCATGAGAGAAGCACGGACGAGAGGGTCGTATGGCATCTTGACGTAACAGCAGCGACTCCGTAGTGTGCGGCGTTGGAATGAAGGACGAGGCACTTCGTCGGTCTCCAAGCAACGAGGACGCGAGGAAAGCATGCGGGAGTGATTTTGGTGAGACTTGACTCGCAACGTCCGACTTGCGTGTACATGGCACAAGGCAACTGACAAGACTGCGCTTTGGAAAGCAGAGGCGCCAGATACAATCATTATAGATCATCCGTTTGAGCCGACCGGGTCCGGGCCTTTCAGCAGGCAATAACATAGAGCGTTGTCATGTTGTCTTTACGGAGTGCAGCCGTAGCACTACTAAGTGCTGACGTCGGATCTCCGTGGCTGGTCCGTGGGTCATCTAATCTTATCAATAATCAGTCTTGTTGCTCCGCCGACAAGAGATTCGGGTACACCACCGGTGCCAAGCATGCGAACATCAAAACAACCACACTTGTCACTTTTCGTACTCCCACGCATATCGAGGCCGTCAGCCTTACCACGAAATATTCTCACGAGTGAGATCTGATACGAAGCATGCAGCTAAGCCCTGGCTGACGCTGTTCAGAACATGGACCAACAGTCGCCCGATTACAAAGTGCTCTTCTTCGCACAGCAACATCGATACGAAGAGGAGCGACGAAGGCGTGAGGCTGCAGAGCAGGCGCAGAAAACCCTCGAAGAGAACACGCGCAAGACAACCCTGCCTGACTACCTCGACGCGTGTCACGACTACCTCTACTCCGGTCTGACCGTGCAGAATGATGCGACCAAGTCGACGCGAGGCGACCCTGCCAACGCGCTGAACAAGCTTCGGCCGGACAGGATTCTCATATGGGACGAGTTCCCAGCAATCCAGGAGGCGATCTGGGAGGACCTTATGCAGTCCGAATTCGTGTCGGAACGGCATTTCACATCTGTGCATTCATTGCGGGAGATTGGGCAGGGTTACCAGCAGAGGAAGCTGGGCTCTGAACAGGACCTGCATTCTTTCCAGCGCTATACTGTCGAGGACCCGGTGTCTCTGATTGTCAATCGAATGTACAGCAATCTGGCTCTTCGACGGAAATACGGCCTCAACGGTTCCATAAGCTTTGAGAATCACGCCAATAGTCTGAGCCCGGATGTGCAGCTGGGGATGGAGCGAATGGCAATATCTGAAAGTCGGCGACGGTCACCGCGGTTGCAAGCCAAAGCCAAGGCGGCGGGACCATCGAGCTTCAGAGATCCAATACCCTCGGGCACTGCGGCAACGGCCGGAAGAGTGAAAACCGCCCGCCCTCGCGCAGATCAGTTCTGCGTGTACAACACAGGCACTGGTCCAGACAACGAGAGCCGCACTGCCGCGTTCATCAGCGAGTACAAGGCACCACATAAGCTCCCGCTCGGGTTCATCTATGAGGGCCTGGGGGACATGGTGCTCGAAGATGTGATCCAACATTGTGAAACGGAAAGTCCGCAGGACCGATACCGCCGGCTCGTGGCTGCGGTCATCACACAAGCATTCTCCTACATGGTGAGGAGTGGATTGCAGTACGGTTCTATTTGCACCGGCGAAGCATGCATATTCCTACATGTGCCCAACGATCCTCGGACGGTCTACTACTTCCTGTCCGTCCCGAAGGGCGATGTTGGGCCTAGCACGGGATGGGCACTACCCTCCGACGGACCGAATCGCCTGCACCTGACAGCCGTTGGGCAGATGTTGGCTTTTACCCTCCAAACACTGAGGGCAACACCCCGGACCCAAAAGTGGCGGGCTGAGGCCGCCAGGCAACTAAGCACCTGGGAGACGACGTACGAGGCTTTGCTCGATACCATTCCTGAGAGCGACGCGCCTTCATCGGAATACCGGCCGCCTCGACAGAACCTACTACTCCGTATGTCGCCCATCCAGCTCCGACGAAGGCTTGCTCCAACTGGCCCCTCCAACTGCTCGCGACCGTGGGATCAGCATGAGACCGGTGACGAGGACAGCGATCCAGATACCCCCAGCCAAGGGCGATCATTCCGGCCCTCGGCATACACTCCGGCCGCGGTCGGCAGCTCCCCATCAGCTGAAAAGTCCGTTGAAGAGAGGCATGGTGGCAAATATTGCACACAAAACTGCTTGCGCGGTTTGGTCGATGGCGGTCCACTTGACATGCTGTGTCCAAACGCACGACATCACGGAAAGGGCTTTCATCAGATCGATCAACTCACCTTCATATCTCTCATTCGCAAACAACTCGCCGACGACCTGGATACCGACTGCAAGCCTGCAAGTCTGCCTGGAGCATGTGGCGTCTTATTCCGGGTTCGACTGAGATCGCACGGATACATCGTAGCCGCCAAGTGCACCCCTGCCGACTCCGCTCGTTGTCTGAAGTGGGAGGCTATCGTCTACGAGCAACTCCGTCCGATCCAGGGCGTTCATGTGCCGGTTCATCTGGGCAACATCGACCTTGAAACTCCATATTTCTACGAGGGGATTGCAGAGCTGGCTCACATGATGTTTCTTAGCTTTGGAGGAAGGCCGATCTTGAGGTATCTGACCGAGAAGAGAGCGTGCCTTGCTCGTCACGTCGATACCTCTACCCATGCGATCCATGACCTTGGGGTTTTGCATGGGGACCTCATGCCCCGTAATATTCTGTGGAATCAAGAAACCGGTCGGGTGATGGTGATTGATTTTGAGCGGGCGAAGATGGTTAAGCCACGTGTGGTGTTGGGCCCACTCTCAGCAAACCGGAAGAGGAAGGCAAAAATCGAGGACCGTTCGCTCAAGCCAGGGGGAGCAGGATCCTCCGCATTCGTCCAGGAGAGACAACGGGCAGCTTTTGAGCTACGAGACTTGAGATGATTCCTAACTTCCTGTAAATACGCCGCCTTCCCTCGCTTTCAACGTTCTTCACGCCGTTATGAGTACGAGTTGCTATGCTTTTTGAGAGGAAATTGTCGAGTTTCATTGGGATGCTTTCTGCTCGATCCACGAATCTCGTCTGTATTTTAGGAAGCACAGGCCGTCGAGTAATCCGCCTACATGTCTTTGTCTACAGTACATCAGGAATCTTCTACGCCAGGATCTATTGACGTTACCAGCGAGCCTCAGAAGCACACCCCACTCGGTGCTTTTATGCTCGTTCACTGGTGCAGTCTGACGCCAGAATCTCATGCGAACCCCAGAAATGGGCGCTGCGAAGGTTATGATGGGTCTCAAACATAATAACCTTCTGATAATGTCAGAGCTCGGGGGATAATTGGCCGATGTTGCGCTTCTCTCTTAGCCTTGCGGGTCCAGTTTCTTTGCTGCTGATGTGCTCTACATGCTCGAAGAGCTTGCAGTCAATGGCGTCGCGTAGTATCGCCAACCCTAAGCGCTGCTCAAGAAGCTAGTCTTGCTTGGATGACCACGGTAGTTATAACTCACCACTCTGTCGATGTAGACCGAATACTGACGTCGAGGACAGACACTCCGACAGCGAGACCCGCGACAAGCACCGAGGTGTCTCGCCCCAGTATAACATTATCTTTCCATTCAACGAGTAGGCCTACGCCCACCGACCTCTTTCGGCAGACGCATACCTCCACGCGTCCCTGAATTGTGCGACGACCTGTCTCATATGCCTTGGTCGCATGTCGCATTCGTCGATACAGGACATCAAGCACACGAAGGTCTCAACGGCTAGAACGAGAAAAACGAAGACTTTGCAAGTTCTACCACTTGCTCTATCGTATTCTAGACATGGCAATAGCGAACACTGCAGCAGCAGATTCAGCACCCTTCCGACAGTATGAAGGTACTCCCACCAACTACGTAACACGGTGTTCCAGCCCAGAACTCAGTCAGACTTCGAAAAAGGGTCATTCGACCATGAGGGATTTGGCCTGTTGAGAAACGTAGGAGCGGCTTCTTGTAAGATTACTCCTTCCCGTGCCACCCTACCGCGCGAATGACTCTCAAGGTTGCTAAAAGCATAAACTCAGTTCTCGCAGGGCACCACACGGTCACTGTTTACACCGGCTTAAACATGATGCACTTTGGTTCAGTGTGCCGGGTCACCATAGGAGCGCTATGAAGCAATCCGCGTGTTTCGCGGTGGCACTGTAGGGGTCGCTCCTCCTCTGCTGCGCCTATATCTTGGTCCAGCTGGAGGGAGTGTCCCAGCCATGAAACCTAATTGTATGAAGGCCTATGGCGGTACTCATACCGCCGTAATGAACTGCTTTCGTCTTGTGAAAGCATTGCCGTGGACAATGTTATCGTTGAGGATTAGACTTCGATGGACAGTAAGGTGAGCTGCATCAACATTTATTCGACTAGCTGCCTATGCAGTCAATGGACAGTAGTTGAGGACATAGACACTTACCATCCTGGTCCGAGTAAAAACCCTCACATTACTTATGGGATTGGCAATTCGCACTCAGCCGCAATTGTGAGCTGTGCTCCTACGTGTGCGCTGAATTCCTTCATGATGCTCAGCTCTGTTCTGACGATTCATTCTAGCCCAACGGTCAACGATTCTGCCCAATCCTGACGTGATTCAGCCGGCGAACTTGCGCCGCGCGCGGTGATAAGGTCCATTATGGTAGCAGTGGGCGCCGGAGTGCCGCTATGCGGTGCGAAAACCCAGATGCACTTACGGTAGGGTGGTGACCTCTCTAGAGGGCCTGAATGCACCAGAGGGACCAACGAAACGACCGGCAATTTATTACTTCACTTACAACAGATTTCGCTGTTCTCGTCATCACCAGTGAATGCAAATATCATACGCATCGGTGAAGTTCTTGAGCGCTAAAGGACATAAGGGCAGACGCCGCATGTGATAGAGTTGCGTCTTGGCCCATGGCCGCTGACGAGAAGTATTAGACTTTGGGGCTCATCAGTGCAGCCGGAAGCTTTCTAAAATCTAGTAGTATCGACAGACTAACAAAATCAGCCACTGGGCGTTCCAAAACCACCGGCTGAAACGCTACTAGAGATAACCCCGGCATATGCTTCTTCATACGCAGCGAGAGTTGAAAGCCGATTAAAGAGACGAGACCTTCTCAAGTTACGTTTGGCTAGACAGAACCTACGAGTAATCTGAAATTTTTGTCACGACAATCACGGACGTGACAACCGATCAGAAGAGACTTTGGGGTGCTGTTACGAGGAGGAGATCAACCGTTATAAACAGTAGTATTAACCTTCACACGCCTTCCCTTGCGACGTTCGAGGCACCAACTGGGAATGGTCGAAACCCAATGATACTAGGGAAGTCCCCAATGAAGCCGCCGAAGGTCCCTTCTCAGGCACTCACAGAACCAAATCTCCGAGCAGCGCCTTCTCCAGTACGTCAACGTGGCGCAAACACTGTCATTGCCAACGGTTGCGCGGTCAGCGCGTATAGTGGGCTCCTACGTCGAGGATTTCGCTGAGTGCCGTACTGCTGGATCATGTCTACGCCGGCGGACGGACGGCGTGGTCGGGCCATAATCCAAGTTTGACGCAGATTGCGAACTAGTTAAGTACGTTCCGGTCAGTAGCATCGCAGTATGATTTGACCGGGAAGTGGTGCTATTTGGGCAAGAAGTTTCCGTTTCCGACGTATCTGGTGAGTATGTAGAGAGCTGGGGCGGAGAGTAAAGACGAGGGGAGTGGTTGAAGGACGTGGTTATGTTTGGGTTTGGGTGTCAGTTGGTTGCTGAATTGAATATGACTGGTGCTCATATATAATAGGGGCAAAGGTTGACTTTCAGAATCATCAGCACATTATACGGCGCGGTTGGGAACGAGCACAAGTGACAAACAGCATTAGCAGTCCAATAGACAACAAACTTATATTGGGATGCTCAACAACTAGTACCCTTCCCCCTTCAGATCCGGAACCGAATTCCTACCGGAATCGTCACATTCTTCGTACTACTCGACGCCAACACCACTATACTATCCTTCACCAGCGCTGAGCTCGTCCACCTATCATACGTCAGCACAACAGTCGCCCCTATAGCCACCGGCGAGTCCCTCATCCCTACTAACGAAATCCCCGGTCTAGTACCGCGTTAACTGCGCTGGAGTCCCATCTTCGTTATCCTCTGTCTCGTCTCAACTGCTAGGGTGCAGGCTCAGTATATGGAGGATTGTTGACTCCTATAGCTGTCTACGATGCTCAAGTGATATATATGCTGGGCCGAGGCCCGTCTGGGAAGCAGGAACGGAGCCGTGGGAACGGCGATAGGAAAGAATATCTGAATAGGAAACGTAAGAGCCGTTCTGGCTTCTAGAACGGCGACAGGTTAGGGAAAGAGACAGCAAACAGCAGGAGGAAAGAGACCGCAGGCCCGTTCCTTACATCACCGAGCGCTACTGTGTCGGAACCCATGACCATATGGAGTGGGTTCCTCTCGAGTGTCTTGGTCTGTCCGTCGCTAGAGAGTAAGTGCGGTGAAACTCGGCCCCCCTGACAAAGATACGCTCGTTCAAGATGCGCGGTCCCGGATTCGCCTCGTCCCTCTGCCACTTTACGTACCCTGCTAACGCTGCTGTCATGTGTGTAATACGTCGTCTTAAGGGTCCGGCCATTACTGCGTGCCTGCTGTACCGAGGAGCGGAGTTGGTCCTTTTATCCCACCGAGGACAGGGAGACCTAGCATTGAGGTGATGTTGCTGTGCGCGTCATATGTGTAGTTTTCGACGACTCCTGAGACTTCCAATGCCGTGAGCCGGTTGCCGTTGCCATAGGTGTATTTCCGTGTCCACCCGGGGGGCCTGGCGTCGCCGCTGTCGTGCTTCATCAAAAGGATGTTGCCCACGGGATCCCACACGTACTGCTCCAGGTACGTTCCCATGGCGCTGGTCTGGTTGGGTTGATCAATCGTGGGCAACGGCGCTGCTCCGGGAAATCGGCGCCTTGCCGGCCTGCCCGAGCTGTTCCCGTCCCACAGCCTCGATCAAGCGGTATTCAGCTGAGTGTATGTACACGTTGCTGCTTTTGACCCGCTAGTTCCGGAAGAAGATGCGCTGCTAAGCCGAGTCCTTGACAAACGTAACGTTGCTAGGTCGTACGTGTACGCGAGGTCCTGCAGTCCACATCCGGGCTAGCCAGAGATGGCTGGACTTGGATAGTCATCAGGGAACACCGCCTTACTGCGCGTGGTCTTCGTCCGCTTGAGGCGAAAGGTCAAGGGGTCGTACTCCCACATCGTCTGAACTGCGTTTCCATATAGAAACAGCGTCCGTTGTCCGTTGGCATTGTACTCAACGCTCTCCACAGAGACCGTTCTATTCTCAACCCCCCTCATAATAGTGCGGAGGCTCTTCGCTAGACCGGTGTGGTTGTACGCGAAAGACGTAAGAGTCCCCTCTGGCGTGCGTATCGTAACCGGCCGGTTCAGCGCGTCAAACGTAGTGGCGCCCATCAGGGCGCGCGTAGTAGTATCCAGCGGGACATCGGAAGCCCAGTTCAGAGTCTGCTTGTAGTTGGCCACTAGCTGTCGCTCGCTCTCGATTTGGTTCCCTTTGATGTCGTAGACCCTCGTGACGACACCTGGCAGGCCGGTGAACCTGGGCAACCCTGCCGAGTAGATTCGACTGCTTCCTCGGGCGGTGAAATCTCCGTAAGCCGTCTTTGTGATCAACTTCTCCGTCCTAGTAGATTTCCGGAAGAGTATGCCAAAGCCGGTCTCTAGAGTAAGTCAAAGACGGTTCTGAACCTGCGGCCTGTTCCACATGGCCCACAGTTTCCCGCCATTGACCAATCGCGCCGCCGTTCACCAATCGCGTTACGCCGTTCGCTAATCTGCATGCTCACGCATGGCGGCGAGATTCGTGAATGCTGGTGGATCACGTAAAGAATCACGAAATAACTCCGTAGCTTGAGCTATTTCATGGCTTATCGGCGCCCAACGTATACTCCCACAGCCCTGCGAGGAAAAAGCCCTGAAGTATTTTCACACAGAAAAAACCCTGGGCCTAGGCAGCGTCGGGCGGCGCGGTTGGGCTGCGTAGGTACTTGGGTAGGTGCGTTCTAGAGCTCGACGCAGTGGAGGCAGCTAGTGGATGGAGGCGTTGCGTTGATATTAGAGAAGACCTCATACGTGTACGAAGTAGATGAGACATGAACTCACAAATGCTCCGTACATGGCTCATGATGTTCTGCCTTACATTTCCTCGACGCTCATTTTCGACGCTCAAATCTCGAGCGAGTATGGGCCTCAACGTCGCTTTTTACTTACGCGGTCCACGAATCGCCGTATAATGTAAGCGCTATTCACTCGCGCCGCTATTCGTGAACATGCAATGATGTGGAAGTCTTCCTCCGACGACGCAGGGGACGAAGGTGGGTCAGACTACCACTGCGTATTATGGCTGATGGTCGTGAGCGCCCGTGCTAGTAGATTAGAGAGCGTGATGCTCGACGTATTGCGGTGGACCAGACACTTAGCTGCGGCCGCCTTCTCCTTAGGGCCGAGCTGCCCGCCCTCGCGCTGCTTCAACCACGGCGGGGGATACTCCTTCGTAGGCAGCCGGACGAAGTACGAGTCCAGCATGACGTCCGTCGCGGGCTCTATCTACGCCATGTCGTTGACTTCCCACAGCTCCTGCGACCAAAGGTCAAAAACCGTCTTGGACCCAGGTGTGGTCGGGGTTCAGCTAGCCGATCTCGCGGTTAAGCGTGTCGAAGAACGTGATGGACCCGACGCCGACCGCGACAGCAAACTCGAAACGGCACGTGTGAGTGAAAAAGGGCTCGCACTGCCGCACGGGAGATCCTTGTTGTTGAAGATGGTCCAGCCGCTGCCGGTCTAGCGGGGGTCGGCCGGGGTCGAAGTCATCTGGGGAACGCGTTGACTTACAATTTCACCCGTTTCCGGGGTTTGTTGGGGTACGGGACCGGAATCTGCCTGCTCCGTCTACTGGATAATGCATCCAAACCCGTCCGAGTATGAGAAGCCCAGCTGAAGTGGGCTTGTGGCTACATCTGACGCGTGGATCTCGCGGGCGATTGTGATAGTGAGGGGAGGGCCGGGGGTTTTCCGAGTTTCCGGTGCGGAAGTAGGCAAACAGGTCGTAGACGATGCGGTTTATGGCGCTGTCGAGGAGTGTTCTTGCCAATGCTTCCGGGGATTACCACAAAACGCGCCACCGTATCGTCGGACAAGGTCACGGTGAAGGTGTCCAAGACGTAGCCCAGTGACTCCTCGGGCTTGCTCATGAGGGCGGTAACCACGAGCAAGCCCAGGGCGTCATATCGCACCGCGGTCCGGTTCCTGTTGAAGTCTGAGACAAGCACGGCTTCAACACAAGTTGTCGTTGCCCGCGGGTTCGAAAGGGGCGTCAGGTGCCGGCCTACGGGAGCCGACGGTGGTCCTATCATGGAGGTCGCGGACCTCGAGCGGCTGGAGGCAGTACTTATCGTAGTATACCACCTTTTCTTTGGCGTTGTCTGTATGGAGGGAGTCGGCGAATCTATAAAGTTAGTAGAAGTGAGCTCGCACGAACGCCAGTTCATCCGCTGCTAAGTCCGCTCGCTCTAGGGAGTAAATCAATCCGCCGGACGGAAGCCAAAATCCCTCGTCGCTAGGTCTACGGGTGTATCACAGTTCGTCGAAGAAGCCTTGCATCTCGCTGCTGGATCCCTTCCCGCTATCGACATACACTTGCTGAGCTAGTCCCATCGAGAACGCCTTGGTGAATGTCTCGAAGGGCAGTGGGAGGGACTTAATCCTGCCAAACGACAAGTCCTCGGTCAGGTTGTCAGAACGGAAGACCCCCTGGGTGTATTCGAGGATGCGCCGGTGAGGGTCGGTGTTGCTCGCGCTAGAGGACTCCGTGTCCTCATAGGGGAGGTCATGCGCGCCGTCATTGACTGTTGCAATAATGGCTTTCAGTTCATCTAAGCGGATAAGATTTGTGCTGGCGGGCACCGCGCTTTGTGGTTTGCAGTTGACCAGCTCGTATGACTTGGATTTACACAGGTGCCGAAGACGATAGGCACCGTCGGCCAGTACGTCGTTGGTGAAGCTGCTCGTAGTGTTTCGCCAAAATCTACCTCCACTTAGCATGGTCATCTGGTGTGAGGAGAGGCCGTCGGTCTTGGTGTCGGCGGGAATATGTGACTGATACTATGAGCAAGACGTTCCCGATCTCCTCGAGCTCCAGGGTGGCCGGGTGCGAGACTCGGGGGTCAAGGAGATGACGGTCATCCACTGTATAGAACTTTCTTTCGTAATAAACTCCAGAGCTTCCCTCTGCTGAGTCGTAAACACGGCGTGTTAAGCAGTTACTTGTGGCTAAACGACCGAGATGGTGTAGTTCGTTTCGGCAACGGGGTACGGCTATTTCTCCAACTCGGATCCGTCCAGAGCATAGACTTCTTGGCGTAGGAGCGACCCCTTGAGCGAGCGGCATGCATCGTAAGCTTCGTTTGCTGTCAAGTTGATTGGCATGTTGATGCCGTTGGGCAGACAGGCCGAGGCTGGTAGATCCGTGTCGTCTAGGAGCATTGCCTCGAGTTGTTGGTCCGAGAGGGGGCTGTACCCCATCACCAAGGGCTCTTTGTAGTATTCCCCCTCAAAATACCGAGAAACTCGGTGTCCAGAGTAGTAGATCCAGTGTGATCCACGTCTTGGTCAATACAGGAGGGCGTGTGATGCGACGTCGAGGTTCGAGTTTGTTCCCGAGTCTGATGAGAGCTTGAGGGCGGCCAGGCTCTGTGTGTCGACCTGCTCCACGTAACCAAAGCCGGCAAACTCGCGTTCAACCCCGTCAAAATAGCCGTGGTGGTAGCGGTATTCCGACGTGAAGACGTTCTTGCAACCCCGTTCGAGGGTCTTCACACGACTGACAAAGTGCATGGCAAAACGTGACCGAGTGATCCACTGGATATCTGCTGCTTTGTCCTCGAGGTATAACTGGTCGATGTCGTGTACTCCAGGTGGGTTTCCGAGCCGGTGCTGTTGACATACGCCGTCAACAGGTGAGGTTTCTGCCCCCCTATAAGGTCGGTGTACTGCATCTGACGTCCTGCATCGTCGGGCAGCGGAGAGAACCACACCAGGCAAAAGTTCCGTTCTCCAGCAGGTCAAGCACGTCCACTATAGCACTGCCGTTGGTCGGCGGGGACGTCTACGAGACGGTGCTTTCGCTGAAGCTGTTTCCTGCGCGGTTGAAGTAGGCCTGCACCCCTTCTACGGACAGGTAGAATGGATCAGCCGTGCCAGATCCGTTAATGTCGGTCATTCGGACTTTACGGGCGTCGAAACAATCCACAGCGTCCATCCGTGGAGCCCTGTCCATGAACTGGAACCGAACCACCCGTATCCCAGCCTAGTCAGTAGACGATGTCCCCAATGCGTGTTCGGACCACATCCTGAAGGCCGTCTCCGGACATATCGGCAAATCGGATCTCCTCCTTGCTGTCCACAAAGATTACTCGCGGGTCTCCGTCCCCGTTCGGCGGCGTGAGCCATCGCTTGTTTCGCCAAAGCCTTAGTCGCCCCAGAAAGATGTGCCAACTGATTACGTGCTCCTCCGCAATGAGAACATCTGCACGCCCATCTCCAAAGAAATTAACCAGCCGGACATCAGGATGGCCCCAGTCCAGGTTGGGAAGCGATTAGAACGGGCGGAACGGATCCCAGCCAGGGTTGCAGTTTCGACGAAAGAAGCCGGACATCAGACCGTCGAGATCGACCAGGTCTTGGTGGCCATCGCCGCTGAGGTCCATGAAGGGTTGAAGGATGGCGACGGCTTCTCACTGAGCACGCGGCTGGGCCCAAACTTGGCTCGCCCGAGGTTCGCTTAGCAGTAACAGGCATCTGGGCCGAGAAGGACGATGCTAGCAAGGCCTTCACCATTGAGGTCGATGAACTTGTAAGCGAGTTGGTAAATCCCAATGGCCGAGTTCTCCAAGCTGCCCAAGTCGACGGCCTAGAGCCTTCATGCATATTAGGTGGAGATTATTAAAAGTCCGCAGGGGCAGATGAACTGGATCAGGTAGACACCATTGCGTTGTTCAGATGCGCGGTATGTCGCAGCCGCAATGAATATAGCGGCGATGCCGCCTCCCTTGGCGTCCTCTAGATATGAAAAGTCGGCCGAGGAGGCGGGATGGTTATCGCCTATTGGGGCTTCCTCCTTGAAATGGTGCGACATCAAGATCCGCTGGCAAAGACGATACGTCCTTACCTCAAACCTCGACTTGTACGTCGAGAAAGGGTTATTCCGGCACAGCCACGGTGCTCCTTTGTCGTCGGGTGTCGGGTTGGGAGAATCCTGATCACTATAATCAAACACGACCTCCAACATCCATGAGGTATTAGCCAGATTGGGCTCGAGAAGACGAGACATAATGTTGTCGTACTTGATCCTCTTGATGTAGAGGTTTGCTTTAGGCGCGTCTGGAGACCGGTTCTGCTCAAATTCGCCTGACGTATGTTAACAGCCACCGCGTCTTCGCGCTTGTACTCATACACAGTAGTACTCCCCTTGTTGTTAGCTCGTCGTCGGCAGCTAGCTGAAGGTCCTAGGGCCGCAGGGGTTGGGCATCTGCGAGTCGACGGTGGCTCCATAGTGCGTTATCACGTCGTCCCTACTGATGGCGCGCTAATGCGTTTCTCTAGTACCATGGGAAATTCGCTTCTCAATGCGCGAGAAGAGACCTTCGGTCCGCAGGCGGTAACGGCGGATCTCGTACGAGGCGCCACCAATGGTCCAGGCTAAGGGGGCCTGGGCGTCCTATCGACCATTACCGTCCTTATGCACGGGAATCAAATCGTTGTGGCCGCTGAGAAAGAAAAAACGCCGGATCCCTCGTAGTCGTTGTATTGCGGCACCGCCTTGTCGGTCTTTTGGCTGATGGTTGCCAGGCTTAGGGACCATCGCATGGAAATGGTCTGTTGGTCGAGTTGGATGAGTAGGTTATAGAGACTCCTATCTTAAGGCCAGCATTATTGCCGCCATTCACCAATCGCGCTGCCGCTCACCAATCGCGTTACGCCGTTCGCTAATCGTCGGGACGTCAACCGCCACCTCGTAGCTCATGCCGGAACTTGTCTCTTTGACTGTGTAAGAAGAGGCAACGCTTTGCTGAAGTTGCGGTATCTGCTGATGCTGGTCTGCCGGCTGTGGCGCGGCCAGTCCCAGCGGCGTCTTCTCCTTGTTCGACTTGCGCGTCGGGCAGCTGGCAGTGCAACAAATTCTCAGGGACAAATGCAGACTCTAGCATTCTGAAAATACATCGCATGGTCGACCGAAGCGATGGCCGTTGTCGAATCATTTAAGTCCAAACTGCGACGACACTGGGGACTTTTGTAAAGGTCTTCGCCGTTCAACGGTTCAGTATGGTGGAACGTATATCTGATGACTTGTCCTGTAATGAGACTTCTCTATGGGCTCAAAATATACCTACAAAAGAATTTTGGTCCATTGGAAAAACTTGGTCTTGGACCGAAATCTGTCTTGATGCTCGTCGGTCTAGTGGTCTTCGTTCAAAACGGCCTTTCGGTCCAGACCGAAAAATATACTATGCCCGTGGTCTTTTTTAGCGATGAACTTGGGAATATTGCTTGATAATCTATCTAGCTTCTAATATAGGGAGGATATATCAGGAGCTGCTTACTTGTTAAACTTGGCTTTGTGAATGGCGATGCGATGCGTAATCGGCGCTTAGGTTGTACTGTGACGGGTGATTCGCGTCTAAAAAATCACGGAGTAACTCTCTTCTTCATGGTTATAGCAGCCTCGTCGGTGTTCCACGCCGCCCACGAGTTGTCCCATTCACTTATCACGCCACGGTTCACCAATCGCGTTACGCCGCTCGCTAACTCGCACGCCTGCGAACGGCGGCGCGATTCATGAATGACGCTCAGGTTGTACAGCGACTGGGGAACCGCGTAAAAGTAAAAAGCGACCTGCAATCCCTACATTTGAGCCTCGAAAATGAGCCTCGAGATGAGCCTCGAACACGAGCAATCAACAAGCCTCCAACATGAGCATCCAACATGAGCATCCAACATGAGCATCCAACATGAGCATCCAACATGAGCATCCAACATGAGCATCCAACATTGTAAGTTCATGACAGCTCTTTCGTACGATGCCACTTCTGTGATATCAACGTAAGGCCTTCGACTCACAGTGTCCATTAGGCAGGCCGACTCTATCGTGACCTTCCATCACATCAAAACTCATGATCCTCCAAGCTGCCATGCTACCTATGTACTGTACCTAGGTAGGGCTACGTGGGAATACAATCGCCGTACAACCTGAGCGCTATTCACGAATCGCGCCCCCATTCGTAGTCGAGGCAGTCGCTGCGAAATGGTGTACCTATACTATGTAGACAGCGGACATACAGTACCTAGGCAGCGTGGGATCTACGGAGTACAACACCGTGACTCTGCTGTGTAGATCGGTTCACCGATGTCCATTCCCACATGCGGTATATGTCGATGCAATCGTTGCATTACCCCTCTCTAGAGATAGGCTCGTCCCCGAGCCCATTCGCGGAAGAGGAGACGTGTGAGTCCAACCTCTGTCCGTATACGTGACTCTAGCTATACCGCAAGTACTGACCGTGATTGTAATTGAACGGAGCCGCTGCCAGCCGGACCGCTACAGACGCAACCGCTCAGCCGATCCTACTTTCATACCTCTCTGCGCACTTCGCCACGGGAGTCACA
>QQTW01000544.1_pt1 | contig 23697 bp, 22 predicted proteins | sample 1904831 | NCBI WGS metagenome assembly QQTW01 (sample SAMN09435610, study PRJNA476489) | Subsurface metagenome, whole genome shotgun sequencing project. | reverse complement strand
CTATAGCAACTCTAAATACACCTTCTCGATCGAGATTTGATGCTTTGTCGTTTTCGCCGTTATGTTGCTTGAGCGTGCAAAAATAAACACCGTTGGGCAACACGCTACCAGGATTGTAAAACAGCGACGTTTCGCCCCAACTAGCTTTCGGGACTACACCCGAAAGCTAGTTGCATATGTATTGGATGATTTCTTCTGGTGTCACAGTTTCTCCTGACTGCTTTTGTCACACTGCAATATAAAGAAGCAATTTTAGCCTCCAAGCTTTCCTAAGAGCAACCTTACCCCGCTACCAACTACTTTTGACCACACCCACTTCTAATTTACTTACTGCCGTTTCCAAGGCTGCTAAAAAAACCTCAACGCTTTGCGCTCCGACAATCGTTTCCGTGCCGATTTTGATTGACGGTACGCCGCGTATATTTCGGCTTGCTGCTTGCGCTTCTAAAGCTTTTACTTCTGCAACGCCTTCATGAGAATTTAAAAACGCTCTAACATTGTTAGCGTCTAATCCAATTTCCACTGCAAGTTTGACTAGAGTTTCAACATCGGTAATATCGTGACCTTGGGTAAAGTAAGCACTCAAAATTCGCTCAACCATCTCTGTAGCTTTACCTTCTTGCTCTGCATACCAACTTAAGCGATGTGCCTTTAAAGTATTTGGTGTAATTTGCATTAAGTCATAGCGAAATTCAATGCTGTCACCACTAGCTGCTTGCATCGTTTGAGTATCAAGGGTTTGTGAATATTCCCAACTTCCAAACTTATTAGAACGATAGGTTTTGCGATCCATGCCTGCTTCTGGCATAGTTGGGTTTAGCTCAAACGGATACCAAAGGCGTTTAATCTTAACAGGGGCTTTTAATTGCTCAATTGCTCGATTGAGCCTTTTATCTACTACCAAACACCAAGGACAGATAAAGTCTGAAGTAATTTCAATCGTTAAAGTCATAAGTTCCTTGCCATTAATTCCTGACTTTTTAACGATAACTCTCTTCATAAAAAATGATAATATAGCTGGTATGCTAAACACCTTTGCGTTTTATGCAAAAGTAGAAAAAACTTAATGGATCAGTTTGCAGCAATACGTGCTTTTGTCAAAGTGGTAGAAACGGGGGGATTCTCTGAAGCATCTAGGCAGACTTTAGTAGCAGTGTCTTCTGTGACCCGCCAGGTAAATGCTCTAGAAGCAATGCTTAATACTCAGTTACTCAATCGCTCAACTCGCAGCGTTACTCTTACAGCGCAAGGACGCAAATACTACGATCAAGCCGTTCGCATTTTGCAAGACTTGGAGGAAGCAAACCAAGGCGTAATAGAACAAGACGTTCCACGCGGATTGTTGAAAGTTAGCGTACCCGTTGCTTTTGGCAGACTGCACATTGCACCGATAATCAGCGATTTCATTGTGCAGTATCCAGAATTAAAGCTAGATTTGAGATTGAGTGATGGACTATCTAACTTAGTAGAAGAAGATTTAGATGTTGTAATTCGGATCGGCAATCTCGACCGCTCCGGGGGAAATCTAATTATGCGTAAAATTTCCTCTCATACGCGCCTTGTCTGTGGTAGTGCAAGGTATTTCGAGCAGCATGGTAAACCCCAACATCCAGAGGATTTAGCAGAGCATAATTGTTTATTGTTTGCCTATTTTATGGGCTATGACATTTGGAAATTTAAACGAGATAATGAGTTTTATGATGTTAAGGTCAGTGGTTCTTTAATATCGAGCAACTCTGAGGTACTTCGCCAAGTTTGTTTAGATGGTACGGGTTTAATTTTGATGCCAACTTGGTTAATTGGTGAAGATATCCGCAAAGGAAGTTTGCAAGCGGTGTTGACTGATTGTCAAGTGTACCCTCAAACCAGTGTAGATATGGGTATTTATGCGCTTTATTTGCCCTCTCGGAGAAATTCGCTGCGGGTCAAAACTTTCATTGATTTTTTAATTAAACGATTTGGTAATCCGCCTTACTGGGAAGAAACTACGCTTTGAAAAAGCTCTAATCAAGCTGTCGCCCCGTTAGTTCAACAAAAATATCTTCTAAGTTGGCTGGGCGTACCATCATTCCTGTTTTATCAATCTGGCTCTCTAGATAAGCGTTCGCGTTGGTTAAATCGGGAAAAAACTTATACTCCCAGCGATCGCCTACTTGTTTCATTACTAACCCTTCGCCATAATGAGATTTTAGTTGTTGTAATGTACCGTTAGAGATAAGTTTGCCGCCGTCCATAATCCCAATGCGATCGCATAAATACTCGACTTCATCCATATAGTGTGTTGTCAATAACATTGTCATTCCCTGCTTATTTAAGCCCTTAATAATCTCCCATAACCGCCGCCTCGTTTGGGGATCTAATCCTACGGTAGGTTCATCTAAAAACAATATTTTTGGTTCATGCAATAACGCTCTAGCAATCTGTAATCGACGTTTCATTCCACCAGATAGAGTTTTGACTAAATCGTTGCGTCGCTCGATTAATTCCACATATTCTAGCCAGCGATTAATTGATTTCTGCCGTTGGGGATTGGAAAGGTGATGCAATCGCCCGTGCAGTTCCATGTTTTCCCATACGCTCAAATCAGCGTCTACACTGGTTTGCTGCAATACGACACCGATATTTTGCTTTGCTTGCAATGGTTGGCGAGTAACATCAAACCCAGCTACTTCAATGTGTCCTTGAGTAGGTTTAGTTAGAGTAGTTAGCATCCGAATAGTAGTAGATTTGCCTGCGCCATTGGGCCCAAGCAAACCAAACATTTCCCCAGATTGGATTGTAAAAGATAAATCACTAACCACCGGAGCATCGTTATAAACTTTGCGAACGTTTTGCACAGAGACGGCAACAGTCATAAATGTGATGCTTATTGCTTATTTTTTCCTACCCTAGCATTACGACTGGCAATTTCTAAGTAAATCAGTGCGATCGCTGCGACTATATTATTTATTTCATATTTGTACAGCATACATTGACCAAAAATTAATTATAAGTTTGTAATATTTGGTTAAGTTTGGCATAGTTTTTATTTGCATTTTGAAATTGTCTTTTTAGCGCATTACTGGCACATATTAGCTAAATTTTCAAGTACATATAACACCACAAATACAATCTTTAAATTAAAAGTTAGTATTTTAAAGCTTTCATGAAGATTTTAAAAGTGGATAACCTTCAAGCTGGCAATATTAGCAAGTATTGGTATTAAAAGCGCAATAACAAAACTTATTTTCTGTTTTCAAAAATATTAAAAAAGTGAACTTGAAGTATCAAAAATTACCTTATGTAATTAAAATTATCTACTCGCAATGATTTTCATCTGTATTATGAAAATCCTGTAACTCAGATATACATGGAATAGTCTGTATTTTTGATGGCAAATAGTAGTAAGTATTTTTTAGAGAACCGAGAGTAAATAGTTCAGTGTTAATGTCACTAATTCATTTAATTTTATACTTTTGATCCAGGTATTTTTCACTTAATTTATGTAACATTAAAAATTTATTTCTTTGAAAAAAGCGTATATTTAGACAGGGGAATTCAAGCATCTACTGTAGACTTTTTTGCTGTATCACTCATTTTCTTATTTTGAGTTATTCAACATTTTGAAGATCGATTTTCCTTTGGGGAAATTGCTCAAAGTTGAGGAGATTCTGTGCAAATAGCTTAATTTTTGACCTGTAGCACGACCTAAAATCCATACATTTTTAACCATACTCACGAAACAATGAGCAAGGAAAAGAACAGTAGTTATAGCAGTTTGCCTAAGTCAGAAAGGTTTAAAAACACCCGTTCGGTGTCAAGCGACAAAGACATCAGTCAGATTGCTTCCTCTAAAACCTTAATGTCAAGGCTTTTTCAGCGCATACAAATCACCGCTATAAAGCTAGTGATGATATTAAGTAGATTGGGACAGTTAGTTTCTAGCTGGTCTAAAAGTTTGAAAAGGTTTAGCGCGATTTCCGCCTTAGTAATGGCAACGCTCCTAGCTGGACATACGGTGTCAGCACAGATTATAAATCCGGAACCATTTCAACCATTAGCCTCGCTCAAAACCGTATCGATTCCAGAACCAGATAATCTTAAAGACTTCGTGCAAGACAAAACCGCAGCGATCGCACTGGGAAAATCTTTGTTTTGGGATATGCAGCTTGGTACAGATGGCATTCAATCGTGTGCCGGTTGCCACTTTCATGCTGGAGCAGATAACAGGTCTAAAAATCAAATCAATCCGGGACCGGATAATGTTTTTGACATTGGGGGTAGACCAAATTACCAACTGACAGCCGCAGATTATCCATTCCATAAGCTAGAAAACAGGAATAACCGTTCTTCAAGACTTATAGCTGATAGCGACGATATTACTGGCTCTCAAGGAGTCTTTAAAACTGAATTTGTTGATGTTAATCCTGGTAGCGATAAGGATATTGTTAAACCACTCACAGATGATGTCTTTAATGTCAATAAGAGCAATGTCCGTCAAGTAACAGGTCGCAACTCTCCAACCGTAATTAACGCCGTGTTCAACTTCCGTAATTTCTGGGATGGACGCGCTCAAAACATTTTTAATGGAGTAAACGAGTTCGGCTTGAGAGATCCTCGAAATCCTAATCCTGATACCTCGGTCTTCAAAGTAACCGCTCCAGGTCAACTATCAGAAGTACCAGTCAGTCTCAAAAATTCGTCCTTAGCTTCCCAAGCGGTTGGCCCGCCACTTAGTGCCTTCGAGGCTGCGGCTGAAGACCTGCCTATCGGGGCATTACGCGAACCTAATAATGATAGCTCTGACCCATCACCAAATGGTACCTCTGACCTATCACCAACAGAGCAACTCGAACCTATCAAACGGAAGGGGAGAAAGTTAGGCAAGAAGCTAACTGTACTTAGACCGCTCAACAAACAGTTTGTTGCTACAGATGACAGCGTTCTTGGTAGTTATAGTCGAGGAAATCAGCCTGGGTTAAATGTCGATAGCTATTCAAAGTTAATTGAGCAAGCATTCAAGCCAGAATGGTGGAGTTCTAATACGATTATCCAAGTCGATCCTGTAACTGGCGATCGCACTAAGTTGTCTAGTCCTACAAAGGGTGAGCCATTAAGTACTATTCAATACACGCAAATGGAGTACAATTTCTCACTGTTTTTTGGGTTAGCAGTTCAAGCTTATGAATCCACATTAGTTTCAGACAATTCCCCCTTTGACCAGTACTTTGATGGCAATTCTTCTGCTTTAAGCGATCGACAGAAGCGAGGACTAAGAGTATTTCAAAATCAGGGTAAGTGCATCAACTGTCACGGTGGAGCAGAGTTTACCAATGCTTCGGTGAAGAACGTTGAGGATGAACGACTTGAAAGAATGACGATGGTGGACAATAGAGAAGCCGTATATGACAATGGCTTCTATAACATCGGCGTTAGACCTATCCAAGAGGATTTAGGTGTAGGCGGCGATGACCCGTTCGGCAACCCACTTTCAGAGTCGCGGCTAGCTCAACAAAGGACGTTCAAGAAACTCCTGGGTGAAGAACCAAATATTAGCGTAAGTTCTAGGCAAAGAATAGCTGCCGATGGAGCTTTCAAGACACCTGGACTGCGTAATATAGAACTTACTGCTCCTTATTTCCACAATGGTGGGCAAGCCACTCTAGAGCAAGTCGTTGATTTCTACAACCGAGGCGGAGATTTTCACCAGGAAAACATTGCTAACTTAGACCCGGATATTCGGAACTTAAATTTGAGTGCTGAAAATAAGGCTGATTTGGTAGCTTTCCTTAAATCACTAACGGACGATCGCGTGCGTTACGACAAAGCGCCCTTCGATCACCCACAGCTATTTGTCCCTAACGGACATCCGGGAAATCAAAATTCTGTCATCGATAGCGGTAACGGACAAGCTACTGACCAATTACTAGAGATTCCGGCTGTTGGACGTAATGGCGGAAATGGTACGCCAAATTTCCTTGCTAGTTCAAAATAATTTGAGCAGTGCGATCGCAATTTAGATAAGTTTCCATTTAGGAATCTCATCTAACAACTATGAAAAGCTCGCACCTGCGGGCTTTTTTTACTTCTATAGATTGCTGTGTAGAGGCGGGGATAGTTTTAGCTGATGCGTACTTGCATCTACCCACTTATTGGCAATCGGCATTCGCCAACCCGAACCAAAAGCGCGATCGGTAATCTTTAATCCTGGCGGTGCTTGGCGGCGCTTAAACTCTGATCGCGCTACCAATGCCAAAATCCGCGTTACGGTGGCTTTATCGTGTCCCGCGCTTACAATTTGCGCCGCAGATTGATAATTATGGATCGAGCGCTGCAATATATCGTCTAAAACATCGTAAGGTGGCAAAGAATCTGCGTCAACTTGTCCGGGCTTGAGTTCCGCGCTGGGAGGCTTAGTTAAAATGTTTGTGGGGATAATTTCAGTAGGGCGATTTAGCCAGTTACAGATAGAATATACGCGAGTTTTGGGAACATCAGAAATCGCTGCCAAACCGCCATTCATATCGCCATACAAAGTACAGTAACCTACCGCCATTTCTGACTTATTACCTGTAGACAGTAGCAGATAACCGAATTTGTTAGCGATCGCCATCAGCAAATTACCTCGAATCCGCGATTGAATATTCTCCTCTGCTAATCCAAAAGGTGTATTGGCAAATAAAGGTTCTAAAGTCGTGTCATAACCCGCCATTAATTCGCCAATCGGCAAAGTTTGGGTTTGAATCCCTAGATTTTTAGCTAAATGTAAAGCATCATGAACGGAATGATCCGAACTATAAGGAGAAGGCATTAATACTGCTAAAACATTCTCTTCTCCCAAAGCTGAAGTAGCAATTTGAGCGACTAACGCCGAATCAACCCCACCGCTTAAGCCGATAACTACTTTGGTAAAACCACACTTGCGGCTATAGTCACGAACGCCTAATACCAAGGCTTGGTAGATTTCTTCGTCGTCATTTTCTGACATAGGTGCGATTACGCTTGGTTTTAAATCTACCAATTGTTCGTCAAAGTCTACCATCAATAAATCGGTTTCAAAAGCCTTAGCACGACCAATTACTTCACCTTGGCGGTTAAAACCAACGCTACAACCATCAAAAATTAGATCGTCATTTGCGCCTACTTGATTGGCGTAAATAATTGGTTTTTGATAACGAATAGCAGCGTGTCGCAGCATTGCTTCTCTCAGGTGTGGTTTATTCGCGCTATAGGGAGACGCTGATAGATTGACGATCAAATCTACATTCAGAGCCGCCAAGTCTGCAATGGGGTTAGTTGCATAACTGCGCTTTCCCCAGAAGTCTTCATCATTCCAGAAGTCTTCGCAGATAGTCACACCAATTTTAATAGAGGAGAAACTAAAATAATTAATTTGTAAACCTGGCTCAAAATAACGGTGTTCGTCAAAGACATCGTAGTTAGGTAAAAGCCGCTTATGAAAAACTTGCTCAACTTTGCCTTGGTGTAGCAATGCTGCACTATTAAATAACGGTTTACCACCGGATTGATAGAATTTATTGTTTAGTTGAACACAACCTACCAATACCGCCATATTTTGCGGCAAATCATGCGCCAATTGCTCTATAGTCGCCGCCATATCCTCGATAAAACTACTATTGAGTAACAAATCCTTGGGAGGATAGCCACATAAAGATAGTTCCGGCGTTATTAGTAAAGAGACATTTTGCTGTTCTGCTTGACGTGCAAATTGGAGAATTTGACTAGCATTACCAGCTATTTCGCCGATAGTGGGGTTAATTTGGGCGATCGCAATTTTCATAACTTACATCTAAATAAACACCAAAGGCTGATCTTTAAACGGTGCAAAAGCATCCGCATCAAACCGATACAATGTAGCTGGACGACCTGCACCCCTTGAGACTTTAACTTTGCTATCCGCTAAAAAACCTAATTTCAATAGTCGCGCCCGAAAGTTGGAATAATCAGAGAAGTTATCGCCCAAAACTGTAGAGTAAAGCTGATACAGATCGCTTAAAGTAAACAATTCTGGCAACACTTCAAAAGCAACCGGACTGTACTCTAGTTTATTTTTCAATCTTCTGTGTCCGTAAGCCAAAATCTCTTGATGATCGAAAGCTAGTTGCGGTACTTCTTTCACGGGATACCAAGCAATACCGCTTACCCCATCAGCAATTAATTCTGCTTCCTCAAACCGCACCAAAGCAAAATAACTTACCGATAGATAACGCACTCCATAACAATCAACAGCTTCACGCGGATCGCGGTTTGGGCCACCAAAAGTATATAGTTGCTCTAAATACAAGTTTTTCGCGCGAATTTTCTCTGCCAAAATTCGATAAGCGCCATCTTCTAGCGATTCCCCTTGACGTACCAAAGTACCAGGGAGTCCCCAATAATCTAAAAACGGCTCTTGGTGTCGCATTACCAATAAAACTAATAACCGATTTTGCAATGTATCGACAGAAAAAATTACATTATCAACTCCGACTTTAAAATCAGCTAAAGGTTGTTTATTTAGTGAATCGGCATTTTTTGGGATATGTCCTGGCATTTGTACAAATGCTCTCGATGAATATAAGCTTGAATCGGAGGAGTTACTGCTTGAGTATCGCCGAAGTCTCGATAGGCCGTTGAAGACACATTTAAACCCGTTAGATCCGCAACTTCTACCTTTGTTCCCAAGTCTCGCAATTGCTGCAAATCCTCATCCTCCAGTTTATAACCTGGTCTGGGGATAACTAATAATTGCACTTGCTGTAATAATTCTTGGGCTTTGTACCAACTAGGTAATTGGTTAACCAAATCTGCACCAACAACCAAAGTAAAATCTACCCTTTCCTCACTCCACAATTTTCTAGCTTTTTCTACTGTTTCCAGCGTCCGACGGCTACTAAGTTCGGGATAAAACCCAATATTATGTCGTGGTGGGCGCATTTCCTCAATTAACAGGCGCAGCATTGTACCGCGATGAGTTAAAGAAGTTTGGTGAGATTTAAACGGATTATCCGCCGCCCAAATAGCTACCCAATCGTAATAATCGCCAAGCCAGCTAAGAATCCTTTGATGTCCAGAAGTAGGGGGATCTGCACTTGTACCAAATAAAGCAACTCTCATCTATTTTTTTTACTTACTTTTTGGGCTAACTTTTGCAAATCGGGAGAAATAGTTACTTCACAACTTACAGGTTGTTTGATATCTCGACATTCTGGGGGCAAACTAGCTACAGAATTTCTAGTACGCGATCGCAAATCTGCTAGACTTTCTGGTAATTGTAACCTTTGTCCTTGCTTAACTACCAACTGCAACAATGGCTGAGAATCCGGCGGTTTTGCGCCCGTAATCAACCCCAATTCGTCGCTTTGAACTACTCCATCTACAAACGTGCGCCAAATTTGCTTGCGTCCTGGATAAGTAACTTTACTACTAGAAGCTTTCATTACCGGGATACCATCAATCTCAACTAACTTATACACCCCATTTACAGGCGCTCCCGTCACTAACTTAGTTCCAATGCCATAACCATCAATGCAAGCACCGCTAGCTTTTAGCCTAAGTATTTCTGCTTCGTCAATATCGCCACTGGCAATAATCGGTACATTTGGTAAAAGATTTCTGACTGCTTTTGATAATTCCTCTAAATTCCCTGAATCTATTCTTACTCCGGCTAGTTCAATTTCTCCAGAGTTTACTTTTTGCGCTAATTTTTCCGCCGCCGCGATCGTATCAAAAGTATCAATTAGTAACGTGCCACTAGGGAAATAGCGCTGAAACGCGCTAAAAGCTTTCTCCTCACTACCTTCTAAAGCACTAAGCGCCATAACTAAAGCATGAGCCATTGTTCCGCTAGGTTTTTGCCCTAATTTCAAGGCTGCTAGTACATTAGACGTAGCATCAAACCCTCCAGCTAAAGCCGCTCGTGCCGCCCACAAAGAGCCTTGCGGACTAAAAGCCCTCCGCGTCCCAAATTCTAATAAAGTCGCCCCCGCCCCTGCTACATCTCGCAAACGAGCCGCTTTCGTAGCTACCAAAGTTTGATAATTTAAGGTATTAAGCAAATAAGTTTCTACTAACTGAGCTTGCCATAATGGCGCTTCTACTCTTAATAATGGCTCATTGGCAAAAACTGCCGTCCCCTCTGGTACTGCCCAAACATCCCCTGTAAACCGCGCACTAGCCAGTAACGACCAAAATTTATCGGGTACGCGCTCAAAAATTTCCGTTGCTTTTAATGCGTCTAATCCCGCCGCACTAAAACAAAACTTGTCTAGGTACTCCAATGCTTGCGCCAAACCCATAGCGATCAAATAACCAAACCCTTCTGGCAACTTGCGCGCAAACAATTCAAAGCTAGCCTGTTTTTGCTCTACACCTTCTCCTACATAGCTTGCTGCCATTGTAAGCCCGTAAAGGTCTGTAAGTAAGCTATAATCTTGCCTTTCTGTTAGGGTTAGTTCTTGAGATGGTGCTACGGGTTGAAGGTGGCGATCTTGCAGACACTCCCAGGTGGGGAAAGTCGTCATAGCGCAGTTACCTCAATGGGGTTAGTTTTTTTAATTATAGTATATTTCACCAAAATACTAACGAGTTTTTGGTATTGTTTGGTACAAATAGGTAGATTAATTAGTTTATTGAGTTTTATTTATGGTGTTTTCTGAATAAATCAGGGAGATAAAGTAATGCGAATATAAGCAAACAAATACTGCGAAGGCTTGCAAATGATTAAGGTGCGATCGCATTTACTCATTTTTGCCTCTACGATGCTGCTAATAACATTCCTTGGCAATTGCTTAGAGGTATGGATTTATGAATATTTCCCAACGACTTGTCAGTATTTTTCAATATCTTTTTGAAGGATTAGCGCGGATTTTTACCCTTACCGATGATGAATATCCTTTAATTGGCGTACAGCCTTTTGCAGGCGAAACTCAAAAACCCGGCGAAAGCTGGCACTAAAAAAGCTTGTTTTGAATATATATAGTTAAAAAAGTTGGTAGAAATATGGTTTCTTTACCAACTTTTTAATTACTTGCGCGATTACGCAAAGCGTAGCGCCAAGGGCGATCGCAGTTTCCGTTAAAAAGTGTATGTAATCACTTAGTGCTAGTTATCTTAGGCGGTTCTGATGGACAGTTTAATGTCCCTTCGATAACTATAAAGTAGGGGAAACGATAAAAACCCTACACCACTACTAATTAACGGAAACTGTCAATCAATGGCAAGTTAGGCGATCGCTTGTTCCTTAGACATCGTTCTCCTTTAGGAATCAACGAGCAAGACAAACAGCAAAACCCTTGCTACGACCTAGCAGCATAGATAATTATTTATCTGTGTCACTTGTACTATTTTTATATACAAATTAATTTTATTAATCAATCAAAAGAGTTAATAAATTTAGGTGTTTAAGCAACCTTTAAGTAGATGCTAAAGAGTGCAAACCTATGTTTAAGAGCGTCTCACCTTTGTAATGAGTATGAATACTTAAACGGAAATCTATCTTTTCAGGGATAAATTTGTTACCAATCCAACTTTTGTATCCGTCTTTAAAATCTCAGATTTGCTCAAAAGTATTAATATAAAAAGATTTTCTTCCCGGAATACAATTACTTACTGCTACGATAAAATGCTTCCATAAAAATAATGTCTCAAATTTTTAGAGTGGCTGCATAAATGGCTCTCTTTAAGAAGATTTATTGTTCTCAAAAGGAGTTTTTGCAACACTAACTCAAAGAGAGATATTGCTCTAATTTTAATCACTCATTCTCCACTCCAGCTTAAGATATTAGTCCGTTTTTTAGTAACACAGGCTCTATAAAATCGTTAGTAACACCATAGTCATTGAGCGTAAATTGTACTTGCAACATCAGGCGATTACTCTGTTGTGGCGGTGTAGCTTTGTGAAAACAATTTACATCTTCCACAAATCCAGTCCCAGCTTCTCCACTTATATGCACTAAGCTTTCTTCGCCATAATACTCAATTATTTCTCGATCTGAGCGGAGTTTAAATACAGATAGTAAGTGCTTAAGCTTTTTCTTTTTATGACTACCACGAACGTAGACGTGAGAACCATTAGACAAAGTCACGTCCGTAAGGTAAAAAAATACTTTCAAGCATTTATAATCATCTAAATCATAGTGAAAAAAGTAAGCTCCTTTATTTAAATCGTATTCTGTTTTGTTAACAAACAGCCACCATAGCCGAGTTCCAGATACTATAGGTTCTGCACCAAAATAAGAGCGAGCAAGTGCTAACAACTTTTGATCCTTAGCTATATTTTTAATTGCTGGACAATTTAAACTACTATTAAAGTAATCTCCTCTAACAAACTGCCGTTTATTTTTTGTTTCTATACTTTGCTTCTGTGTATATAAAAAGCCCATACTAGGCTCGGCATCACCATAGCAATAGTTATTTTGAGTAAAATGAATTATTTCGTGTAAAATATTTTTAGGTAATTTCAATCCCGAATAGCAACCATCTTCTTTCAAAAATTTAACTGCCTCATCTACGTTAATATCCTCAAACATTGAATCAGCACTTTCTAAGTTTGCGATCGCAGGACGTTTAGATAGATAAGCCGCCGCCAACTGGATAACTCTAAATCGTCCTAGAGTAAACATCAGTAGCCATCGAGGATTTTTTAGCGCTTTTTTGTAATAATCTTGTAGCCTCGATTTAGTTTGTAACCAAAAACCACGATAAAACAGTGGATAGTCAGGTTGTTTTAGATTTAGCAATTTGTTCACCTTAAATATTAAATAAATTTAAGTTATTCAGCCAATTAGCTTGATTAGTTGTTTGACAGCGCTATCTTTTTGGAGTAGTTATCTACCCACAATACTAAATGATTCCGACCGCAATATCGCTTTCTTGAGGCTACATTATGGTCTTGTCGGCTTTTAGTAATAAAGGTCTTTAGGGGAGGATCTCGCCCTTGTAATAAGTATAAATACTTAAACGGAAAATCTAGCTGTTCAGGAATAAGTTTGTTGCAATCCAACTTTTGTATCCGTCTTCAGAATCTCAGATTTGCTTGAAAATATTAACATAAAAGGTTTTTGTTGCTAGGTATAATTGGCTACTTCAAACAGGAGATGCTCTTACTTATTTATAGGAATAAATTAATTATTTTTAGATAAATGCGATAGAGCCACAAGCTCGCAGAGCTTCGCATTTTTTAATTTATAGGTAGATACTTTAGCCTAAATAATGGGGCAGTAGTTCAATTAAGAAAAAACCTAGAGCCGCACTTCCTAACGGTACAGTTAAGTTATCGATACCATATACAGAGAAAGCTTCTAAAATTGTCGCTACCAGCGCCACACTTAAAGATACTACCCATGTTTGCCAATTATTCCCATTGACGCTTAAAAAAATTAAGCCTGAAACAATTAAGCTAACTAAAGCCATTGTGCCAGAACCTTCCCAGCTTTTCTTATTTTCCCAGATATTGTAAGGATGCTTGCCAAATCTTTGTCCAACTAAAGCCGCTAAACCATCTCCCCAAGCCATAACTAATATGCCTAAAGCTGCGTATTGAGGACGATTGATAGTCCAAAACCAAGCAATTAATATGCCAATACTTACGGCATAAAAAAATGTACCTAAGCTTTTACGCCCTACACTATTAATTCCAGGTAAAATTGGGAAGCGATAAGACAAAAAAGTAACTATACTTGCCAAAATTGAAGCGCCAATACCTACAAACGCCGGGATATGCAGCCACCAAGCAAACAAAATTATATTACCTGTACCAATATGGACAACTTTGCGGACAACTTCAGCGTTGCCATTACCAAAACGATTTAGCAAAGATGCTACAAGTAAAAGTAAGCCTATCCAAAGTACAACGATCGCAATTTGTAGACTTATCGGCGAAAGTAAAGTATCCAAAGTATCTAAACTAAAAAATAAGCTTCTTTATACAAATGTAGTAGATTCTTTCTCAGGTGAATCATGAAAATGCTGCTTTTATGGCTAATTCGTGGCTATCGCTTATTTATTTCGCCTTTATTTGCGCCTACTTGTCGATTTCACCCAACGTGTTCGATGTACGCCATGGAAGCTATAGAAAGATTTGGGGTAATAAAAGGTAGTTTTATGGCAATAAAGCGAATTTTGCGCTGTCATCCATTGCATCCAGGTGGTTACGATCCTGTACCGCCATTAACTAAAGAAGTTATTAAATGAAACCATATCAGCAAATTGCGATCGCCGAATGTGGCGAATCAATGGTACAAATTCCTTTAGAAATATTTGCCGTACACTCACCTCATCCTTATCAGCTATTAGGTGCAACTTATGCAGTATCACCTTATTATCTGCGTAAATCTGTACTCGATAGTTTAATCAAGGCGCAAGAATATCTACAATCAAAAAATCCCGGTTGGCGGATTCAAATTTTTGATGCTTATCGCCCAGTGTCCGTACAGCAGTTTATGGTAGATTACACTTTCGCCCAAGTAGTCAAAGCCCAAAAGCTGAATATAGCCAGCTTATCCGCCGCAAAGCGTGAAGATATTTGGCAACAAGTTTATCAAATTTGGGCTGTACCAAGCTTAGATCCCCTGACTCCATCGCCTCACAGTACGGGCGCAGCAATCGATATTACTTTAGTAGATAGTACGGGTAAAGTAATTAATATGGGTTCGCCTATAGATGAAATGTCAGTGCGATCGCATCCTGATTATTTTGCTAATAGCAGTTTACCCGAACAGCAACAATATCATAGCGATCGCCAACTATTGCGAGAAGTAATGGCATACGCAGGTTTTGCGCGTCATCCGGGAGAATGGTGGCATTTTTGTCAAGGCGATCAAATGTGGGCTTGGTTGAGTATTAATCCTGTTGTCGCGCGTTACGGGCGAGTAGAAGAAGCTAATTACCCATCTTGCGGATTTAACCGCTTCATCTCCCAGGTTGTATAAGTACCGATGGGACTCCACAGTAGATAAGGAACAAGTAGTAATGCTGCCCAACTTGAAATTGGTAATACTGTTAGTGTGAGTAAAAGCCCAACAACTGCACCAGTACCGCCGATAATTGTACCAATTTTTAAACTGCGGAGTCTAAACATTACTGGAGTGTAAGCGATAGTAACAATTTCTAGCAGTAAATACAGCCCCATTAATAACCAATTTTTGCTATTTTCCCAGACTATATAAGCCGACCAAGCGCCACAAATAAAAATAGTAATCCAAATAAAGGGAATTGCAAATTCAAAGGTTAACCAACTAGGACGACGCAAGCGATTAAACCATCTGCGATCTTTTGGTGTAAAAAAGTTCGCCGCCATTGCGACAAGTACCGTTACGCCCCCAATAACCAGCCAAGATTTAATCATATTTTTATTATTGCTGTTTTAATCCAATCTTGTCTGTTTGTAGAGACGTTACACTGCAACGTCTCTACATTAATTTGAATAGTGGAGACTGCAACACATCTCTACATTAATTTGAATAGAATTACTCACCTGATTTAGATTAATATAAATTGCGTTTAATTCTTTTCCTGCTAGAGGAATAAGATCGCCTGTCGGAGTAACTACTAATGTCAAAAACAGAAAATCAAGATAGGCAACATCCTTTATATCACCGCGATCGCATTATCGTTGACAATCTATTAATATCATCGCCCACCGATTACAATTTAGCCGAGCTTGCTAGATTGCGGGTTCGTTACAATGGCTTTCCGGGTGCTAGAGATATTCAAAAAGATTTAGATGTAGCATTGCAAAACTGGCAACTTACAGAAAGCGAACTATTTGCTAAAACTCTCGAAATTCACAAGGATAAACCACTTTATAAAAGTAAAGCAAATAAGGGTGAAGATGAGGACTGGAGCTAAACAACCAGCTACCGAGTAAACTATTTTAACTAGCTACTATATTTTATATGTCTGATTTTTTATTAGAAGTTGGTACAGAAGAACTACCAGCAAGCTTTGTTGCTGATGCGTTGCAGCAATGGCGCGTACTTATTCCCCAGAGTTTGACCCAAAATAATCTGGCGATCAAATCCCTAGAAGTTTACGGTACTCCCAGAAGATTAGCTGTATTAATTACAGGTTTACCCGCAAAACAACCAGATAGAGTTGAAGACGTTAAAGGGCCACCATCTCAGGCTGCTTTTAAAGATGGTCAACCAACTAAAGCCGCCGTAGGTTTTGCTAGAAAGCAGGGTGTAGAAGTAGAAAAATTAGAAATTCGTCCCACCGATAAAGGCGACTTTGTATTTGTTCGTCAAACTATCCCCGGACGAGTAACAACAGAAATATTAGGCGAAATTGCCACTAGTTGGATATTACAGCTAGAAGGGAAAAGGTTTATGCGTTGGGGAGATGGCGATTTGAAGTTTCCCCGCCGGATTGAAAGGCTAGTTGCTTTGCTTGATGATACAGTATTGCCCATTGAACTAATTAACGGATCAGAGACGATAAAGAGCGATCGCATTACATCTGGTCATCGCGTATTGCATCCCCAACCTGTTACCCTCAACAATGCTAATGATTATGTTAGTAGTTTGCGATCGGCTTTTGTAGATGTTGATGTTACTGAACGTACTACCAAAATACAAGAACAAGTAGAGTCCGCAGCGCGAAATTTAGGCGGACATTTAGCTAATTATCCAGAATTACTAGCAGAGGTTACAAATTTAGTCGAATGGTCTTCCGCCGTTGTCGGGAAGTTTGACGAAGAATTTTTACTCTTACCCCCAGAAGTAATTACAACAGTGATGGTAACTCATCAACGTTATTTCCCGGTATTTAAAGCCGTTAGCGGAAATTTGTCAGGAGTCAGCGCTAACAAAACCCAATCGGTCGATACTTTGTTGCCTTATTTTATAACCGTTTCTAATGGCGATCCGCTTAAAAGTGATATCATCGCGGCGGGAAATGAAAGAGTAATTCGTGCTAGGTTAGCAGATGGTCAATTTTTCTATAATGCAGATTTAGCAAAACCTTTAGAAAGCTATTTACCAAAGCTAGAAAAGGTCACGTTTCAAGAAGATTTAGGTTCAGTACGTGCCAAAGTAGAGCGGATAGTGAGGATTACTAAGCTAATTAACGAGCAATTAGATGCGCCAGAAAGTCAAGAAATTGAACGCGCAGCTTTATTGTGTAAAGCCGACTTAGTTACCCAAATGGTTTATGAATTTCCTGAATTGCAGGGAATAATGGGACAAAAATATGCTTTAGCAAGTGGAGAATCTGCTGCCGTAGCTACAGCCATTGAGGAACATTACTTACCCAAAAGTGCAGGGGATGTAATGCCACAATCTTTACCTGGTCAAGTTGTAGGCATAGCAGACAGGCTCGATACTTTGGTTAGTATATTTGGATTAGGGATGTTACCAACGGGTTCCTCTGATCCTTTTGCTTTGCGCCGTGCAGCCAATGCAATAATTAATATCGTTTGGATGGCAAACTTACCAATTAACTTAGATGCTCTGCTAGAACAAGTAGCCAGCAAAGAAACTAAGGTACAGTTGCAAGAATTTTTTATTCAAAGAATCCGCAATCAACTACAAGACGAACGCGGTATCGACTACGATTTAGTAAACGCAGCTTGCAGCGATCAAGATACAGAATATAACTTGCGCGCATTAACAGATTTATTAGATGTACGCGATCGCGCTTTATTTTTGCAGACTATCCGCAACAATCACACCTTAGAGAAAATTTACGAAACCGTCAATCGTTCTACTCGTTTAGCAATCCAAGGTAATTTAGATACAAATGAGTTAAACCCCGAAGGCGTGGTAAATCCCGCATTGTTTCAAAAATCCTCCGAATCGGCTTTTTACGAAGGGTTGGTGCAATTAGTACCTCAAACACAAACAGCAAAACGCGATCGCAATTATCAGCAATTGGTAACAGCAATTAGTGAAATTGCGCCCATTGTCAGCAAGTTTTTTGATGGCGACGATAGCGTTTTAGTGATGGATAATGACCCAGATATTAAGCAAAACCGTTTGAATTTATTGGGTTTATTAAGAAATCACTCCCGCGTTTTAGGAGATTTTGGAGCGATCGTTAAAGGATAAACTATGAAAACGGCTCATGTAATTGGACTTGGAAAGTCGGGAATTGCCGCCGCAAGATTGTTAAAGGGTGATGGCTGGAATGTAGTGATAAGCGATCGCGCTTTTAATGAAACTCTGCAACAACAGCAAGCAGAATTAGCCGCCGAAGGTATAGAAGTAAAGCTAAATTACTCCCTAAATTTAGAGGATGAGGACGTACCAAAAATCATTGTTGTAAGTCCTGGCGTGCCTTGGGATGCGCCTATTTTGATTCAAGCGCGCGAAAAGTCCATTGAAACTATTGGCGAGATGGAGCTTGCATGGCGGGTTTTAAATTTCTCGGCTTGGGTAGGAATTACGGGTACAAATGGCAAAACTACAACTACAGCTTTGATTGCAGCTATTTTTCAAGCGGCGGGTTTTAACGCTCCTGCTTGCGGAAATATTGGCTACGCGGCTTGCGAATTGGCGTTAAAGGCAAGACAGGGAATTAAGCCCGATTGGATAATTGCAGAACTAAGTAGCTATCAAATCGAGTCATCGGCGAGTGTTACGCCCAAAATCGGTGTTTGGACGACTTTTACACCCGATCATCTCAGCCGCCACCAAACTTTAGATCGCTATTTTGAAATTAAAGCTCATTTATTAAAGCAGTCTGAACATCAAATTTTTAATGGTGATGATGAATATTTAAGTAATTTAGGAGCTAGTTTTGGGCATCCTTCGGCGTGTTGGACGAGTGTTAACGGGAAAGATTATGTAATCGGAAATCCAGAACTAGGAGCTTATATAGAGGCTGGCTGGGTGGTCTATGGCGGCGAACAACTTGTAGAAGTATCGGCTTTGCGGATGGTAGGAAAGCACAATCATCAAAATCTGTTAATGGCAGTAGCGGCGGCGAAATTGGCGGGAATTGATAATAGTGCGATCGCATCAGCCATAACTAATTTCCCTGGTGTCCCCCACCGCTTAGAACATATTTGTACTTGGCAAGGAATAGACTTTATTAACGACAGTAAGGCTACTAATTACGATGCGGCGGAAGTTGGATTGTCAGCCATTGATGGTAAAGCGATTTTAATTGCTGGAGGCGAAGCTAAAGCGGGAGATGACGATAAATGGATAAAAATAATTCAAGCTAAGGCGGCGGCGGTATTATTAATTGGCAATGCAGCAGAGCAATTTGCCGAACGTTTGCAGCAAGCGGGTTATACCCATTACCAAATTGTAGAAACAATGGATAAGGCAGTAATTAAGGCGGCAGAATTAGCACCACAATACAATATTTCAGTAGTTTTACTATCACCTGCTTGTGCTAGTTTTGACCAATATCAAAACTTTGAGCAACGGGGCGACCATTTCCGCCAATTGTGCTTGGCACTGTAAGAATAACTGACAAGATCGGTTTACCGATTAGTAATTTTTGATGGGAGCGCTAGGATTGATGGTAGGAGGGTAAAGCTCTCCGTTGCTGATAATTCAGCAACCCTTACAACTTTGGCGTAGGTTTTTATGATTAGATTTATGGTAAGCGTACTGGTATTTTTTATTGATACGCTGTACCGCGATCGCCCTTATCAACGTTTTTATGTTTTAGAAACTGTAGCCCGTGTTCCTTACTTTTCTTTTCTTTCGGTTTTACATCTCTACGAAACCCTTGGCTGGTGGCGTAAAGCCGATTGGCTTAAAGTTCACTTTGCAGAAACTTGGAACGAATTACACCACCTGCTGATTATGGAGTCTCTAGGCGGCGATAAGCAATGGATTGACCGTTTTATTGCTCAACACACTGCCTTAGCTTACTACTGGGTAGTTGTGGTATTGTATGGAACTTCTCCGCGTTCTGCTTACTACTTGATGGAACTAATCGAAGGACACGCTTACCATACTTACGATACTTTTGTTAAAGAAAACGCCGCCCAACTAAAAGAGCAACCAGCACCGCAAGTTGCTATTAATTACTATCGCAATGGCGATCTTTATCTGTTTGACGAGTTTCAAACTTGTACAATACCCGAATCTCGCCGCCCAACAATTGACAACTTGTACGATGTCTTTGTCAATATTCGAGATGATGAAGGCGAACACGTTAAAACGATGGTAGCTTGTCAAAACCCTGATGCTCAAAAAACTTTCAAGAGTCCTCATACTCAAGATTCTGTTGCCCAAAAGATAGTTTTGCCGCCTGCATCTGAGCAAGAAGTTCAAGCAGCCGAACAAGAAGCTGATTTAGTAACAATGGGTTAATTTTGTAGTTATTAGCTCCCTTTAACATAAAAAGTTGAAGGGAGTTTTTTAATTAGGAGCGCGATCGCCCATTTCTAATAATCTATGAGTAGCATTGACCACAACTTGCGCCGCACCTACAAAAAAAGAGCGCTCAATATTTGCTACAGTGTCGCTTGATTGGTGATAGTGAGGCGATCGCAAATTTGCCGTATCTGTAACTAACACCGCGCCTATTCCTTGATACCAAAAAGGCGCATGATCGCTACGTAAAACATCTGGCGTAAACAATCCTTTAAGCGGAATAGGTAAAGTTATTACAGGTAACGTGGCGCTGTTAAAAGCATTTAATAGCTGTAAATGTTCCGCATCACCTACTACTGCTAAAAAGTCACCGCGATTACGTTGTGTAAATGTTGGCAATCCTGGCGGGTACTTCTGACAATTGGGAGTATAGCAACCAAACCCAATCATATCCATAACTATCACGCCGTTTAAGTCAGCTAAATTTGCTTTATTAGCTGTAAATGCCAAACTACCGCGCAAGCCGATTTCTTCCGCATCAAAAAAAACTAACTTTAAAGTCTGTGGAGTGGGGAGAGTGCTAAAAAGTCGCGCAATTTCGAGTAGCGTTGCAACTCCACTTGCATTATCATCCGCCCCAGGAGAACCAGGAACAGTATCGTAATGAGCAGCAACAATAATTGTCCCAATTTTCGAGCTTTTTCCCGGATGTTCGGCAACAATATTTATACCATCGACAAAACTTTGTAGGTTAGGCGACCAACCGAGACTTTTTAAAGACGCAGTAATATAGTTACGAGCAAAGGTGCGATTTTTATAAGTAGAGCGATCGCCATTGGCGCTACGCTGTGCGTAATCGCCCGTCAACTTTTGAAGATGCTCAAATAAGTAAGTTTCTGATACTTTTGGGGTAGAAAGTACAGGCGGCGGGGTTACTTCTTGCTTAACTTCCATCGGTGTGGATACAGATTGAGGAGCAACAAAAAATCTACTACTAACCAAACCCATTCCTAAAAGTAGTAATAGCAAAAAGAGGATTAATTTACTCATGAGTCGTGCGATCGCGCCTTTTCTAGAATAATAAGGGCGATTACGCTTTTAAAATTCAATTCCTGGTTGAGCTTTTACCCCTTGCTCCCGGAAAGGATGCTTGATTAGCGTCATTTCTGTAACCAAGTCCGCTCGTTCAATTAGAGCCAAAGGAGCGCCTCTCCCAGTAAGGATTAAGTGACTATCTATAGGCTTTTCTTCTAAGCCTGCTAAAACTTCCTCTACCTGCAAATAGCCCAGTTTTAGCGCCACATTTACCTCATCTAGTAGCACTAACTTATAATTTGGGTTGCGGATAAAAGTTAAAGCAGTTTGCCAAGCTTCTCCAGCTTTTTCAATATCGCGGTTTCTGTCTTGAGTTTCCCAAGTGAACCCTTCACCCATAGCATGAAACTCTAATTGTTCTGACCATAAGCTAAATACAGCCTTTTCCGCAGGTTCCCAAGCGCCCTTAATAAACTGCACGATCGCAACTTTATACCCATGACCAAGACTCCGCAATACCATTCCTAAAGCGGCGGTAGTTTTGCCCTTACCATTGCCTGTATTGACAATAATTAAACCTTTTTCTTGATCAGCTTTAGCTACGCGCTCTTGCTGTACTTCCTTGCGCCTCTGCATCTTGCTTTGATACTGTTCTTCCGTAAGCGATGATGAGTTCGATCCCGCTACATCCGTTTCGTTGTTGAGATTAGGTTGCATCAATTTTTGGCACATATTACTAATAAAAATTGTAATTTGAAATTGCTATTAGCAATTAACGGTGGGAGTTGTGACCCATCGCTTCTCGATCTGGTCTGAATTAATACAGTCTAAGGAAAATTTGTGTCTTAGAGTACTTCTGACTGAGGATCAATTAGAAATCAGTCAGATTCACTTTTATGCAATAGCTCCATCGACTCAGTATTAAGTCAAAACTAATTGTGATGCTGCTAACGGTTAGCAGTTGTTCCATTTTAGTTACTGCGTACCTGGGTTATCGTAGCGGTCAATCTAACTTGACAAGTCGCGTTTTTAGCCAACTTACCAGTTTGCGATCATCTAAAGCTTATCAAATTGAGTCTTATTTCAGAAATGTTCGCAATCACATCCAAACATTGAGCGAAGATCCAACTGTTGTTACCGCGACAAATGAATTTACCAGCACTTACCGCCAACTTGAGACGGTACAAGTTACCGCAGAATTTAACCAAAAACTGACAGCCTATTATCGGGATGAATTTTTACCCAAATTAGCCAAAACTGAACCGGGTTCGCCATTACTGAACTCTTTTTTGCCGGAAAGTCCAGCTAGTTCCTATCTTCAGTATCACTATATCGCCGCCAATCCCAACCCAATTGGCAAAAAAGACGTACTAAATGCGGCGACGGATAACAGTAAGTACAGTGGCATTCATGCTCGTTATCATCCAATCTTTCGCAACATTATTAAAACATTTGGTTACTATGATATGTTTTTGATCGATCCTCAAGGCAGGGTTGTTTACACTCTTTACAAAGAAACTGACTTTACCACCAATCTTACAACCGGAGCTTATAGCGAGAGTAATTTGGCGCGACTGGTAGCTCAGGTTCGACGGGCAAATAAAACAGATTACGCGAGAATTATTGACTTTGAAGGATATATTCCTTCCTATGGCGCACCAGCAATATTTATCGCTGCTCCATTTTTGATCGCGCAAAATTTATTGGCGTGTTAGCGGTGCAATTGCCAGTAGATGAAATTAATAATGTCATGACAGGAAACCGTAACTGGGAAAGCGACGGTTTAGGAAAAACTGGAGAAACTTATCTAGTAGGACAAGATTATTTAATGCGATCAGTGTCTCGGTTTTTGGTGGAAACTCCAGAGGAGTATTTGCAAAATTTGCGAAGTCTTGGCACAAAAGAACTCACAATTACCCGGATTCGTCAGTACGATACATCAATTTTAGAGCAGAAAGTCAGCACTCAAGGAGTTGAGGAAGCTTTAACAGGCAAGCAAGGGACGCAAATTATTCGAGATTATCGTAATATTCCGGTGTTGAGTTCCTACGCACCTTTAAAGATTGGCGAATTAGATTGGGTGATTTTAGCCGAAATTGATCTCACCGAAGCTTACGCGCCAATTAAGTCCTTTGAGCGCCAACTTTTGGTTTCGGCAACGTTACTAATGTTACTCGTAACGCTACTGGCTATGGGACTTGCATATTTATTCGTCAAACCGATTAATCAATTAATTGACAATGCGCGCAAAGTAGAAGCAGGACAATTAGATGCGATCGCGCCTTTACATACCGATGACGAATTTGGGGAACTCACCCGTTCTCCTAAGAAACAATTTGAGTGGAGGATGTAGCAACAAGCTCAAATCCTAATGTTTGAGCCTGTTTCTGAAGACGTTTGAGAATTT
>QQTW01000543.1_pt1 | contig 23701 bp, 21 predicted proteins | sample 1904831 | NCBI WGS metagenome assembly QQTW01 (sample SAMN09435610, study PRJNA476489) | Subsurface metagenome, whole genome shotgun sequencing project. | reverse complement strand
ATGTACGCCTGCTCTTTTGATGGTATTTTATTTTCAACCTAACTAATGGAGTCAAGCGTTAGTTGCCTAAATAGTCAAGTAATATTCAATACATTTAAAATTTCAGCGATTAATGTTATTACTAGACAATGCTATCGATCTAAGCTAACAACAAGAGCTATCTATGGTATAAATTAACACTCGGACGCTTAAATTCCCATTTATGGGAAACAAAACATAAAATAGTTAAGACTAACAACTTAGAGAATTTACAACACATCGCCAACATGGGATCTAAAGGTTTGTCAAAAGCAGTCAGTCAGCCAGGAGTTGCACTCTTTACTATCTTGGCAACGATCGCCGTTGCTTGTCCGCTTCCTAGCAAGGCTCAAGCGCCAGGTCAGAATCAGCCTGTACCACCAACACCAAGTGTACAACCACCTGTGCGAGTGCCTGGACCAACAACCCCCGTGCAAGCACCACTAGATTATACGTTGGGCGGAGGCGATCGCATTCAGATCAACGTGTTTGAAGTACCAGAGTACAGCGGCGCTTACCAAGTTCCACCAGGAGGCTCGTTGTATTTACCTTTGATTGGTGGTGTAAGCGTTTTGGGATTGACGCAAGAACAAGCAGCAGAAGCGATCGCTGCGAGATATTCTCGTTATCTTAGACGACCTTTAGTAACTGTAAGTTTGATATCTCCTCGCCCGATTAACGTTGTAATTGCTGGAGAGGTAAACCGTCCAGGTTCTTACACTGTAGGCTTGCAAGGTGGCGCGGGTGATAATCCTGGCGTACAGTATCCAACTATTGTTGGCGCGATTACCCTAGCGGAAGGCACGACATTAGCAGCAGACTTGCGCCAAGTACAACTGCGCAGAAGAAATGGACTTGGACCAGATGTAATAAGCAATCTCGATCTAACGCAATTAGTACAAACAGGTAACTTACCTCAAGATATTACCTTGCGTGATGGCGATACGATTTTTATTCCGCCAGCAACAGAAGTCAATCTAGCTGAAATCCGGCAATTTGCCACAGCCAGTTTTGCACCAGCGACAAACAGACCGCGTACAGTAACAGTTGTAGGCGAAGTTACCCGTCCTGGTACGTATGTTATAGTTGGCGGTTCTACTACAGGGATTGCAACAGAACAAGGCGGAGGCAGTGCAGGCGCTGGATTACCAACTGTATCGAGAGCAATTCAGCTAGCTGGTGGGGTGACATCTTTAGCTGATGTCCGCAACGTTCAATTGCGCCGCCAGACAAAATCAGGGCCAGAACAAAATCTGAGTCTAAATTTTTGGCAACTACTTACAGGCGATACGAATCAAGACACGCTAGTGCAAGATGGAGATACTATTGTTGTTGCTACCGCTCCCGAACAAAATGCCGCCGAAGCAACTACAGTAGCTACCGCCAACTTCTCGCCTGCGACTATTAGAGTCAGCGTCATCGGCGAACTAAAACGTCCAACTGGGGGCGGTGGCGGGGAAACTCTCCAATTGCCAGCTAATACCTCATTAAATCAGGCAATTTTAGCAGCAGGAGGATTCAACGATTCCAGGGCAAGGAGAAGCACCGTAGACCTAATTCGCCTCAATCCCAATGGCTCAATTACAAAACGTCAAGTAAGAGTCAACTTGTCTCAAGGTATCAATGAGCAAACTAATCCTATCTTGCGCAATAACGATGTGGTTGTCGTTAACCGCTCTTCTTTAGCCAAAATCGGCGATACTATCGGGGCAGTTGGCAATCCTATCTTGAATATCTTTAGTATTTTCAGATTGTTTGGGAACTAATAATCTCCAAACTAGAGGGAAAGACAGAAAATTTGGTTTTAGACAAGGCACTTGTGCGAATATCTACAGATATAGAATTTCTCTTTCCCCTTAACCTTTTTCCTGCTTTATAGCAGTACGGCGATCGCTTTAAGCAAGTCCGCAGGTTGAAAAGGCTTAGTAAAGTAATCGTTTGCCCCTAAATCTCTAGCTTTTTGGCGGTGCTGGTCGTTTTCCCTAGATGTCAGCATCGCTACAGGTAAACTATGCCAGCGATCGTGAGAGCGTATTTCTCTAAGTAAGGTAAACCCGTCCATTCTTGGCATTTCAATATCAGAAATTACCAAATCGTACAAGTCGCCCGAACGGTTCAAAGTCTCTAAAGCTTCTTTCCCATCTCGACATTGCACGACTTGATAGCCAGAAGAGTTGAGAACTCGGTCTAATAACCGCCGGACAGCAACCGAATCGTCAACTATTAAAATTGTGGGAACTTGCTGTTGAGGTAAGCTAGGCAAAGATTTACTAACTGTTGGTAATTGTCTTTGGGCAATTAATTCGCCTAAGTAGTTCGGTGATAAGACAGCTACTACTTCACCTGTACCCAACACAGTACAACCTGCAATATAAGCAGGGACATCAATTGTGGCATCAAAAGGCTTGAGTACCAATTCTCTTTCTCCCAACAAAGAGTTGACAGCTACTACCACAGGCTGACCTCCCACATCTAACACAATCCCTAGATGCTGGTTAAATTGGCTAGCAGAGGGGACGCTATCAGAACGAGTATAGGGAAGTAACTGCGTTAAACAAAATAAAGGCGCTTGGCGGTTTTGCCAAACAATGGCTTTTGGTTGAGATGAGTAATCGCAAAACTCAGCTAGGGCAATAATTTCTAAAATATTTACCGAAGGAATCGCCAAAGTTCTTTGCTGGCAGCGACAAAGCAGCAAAGGTAAAATACTTAAAGTTAAGGGAATCGTAATTTTAAACTTTGTCCCTTGTTGCAATTTTGTTTCTACCTGAACTTTGCCGCGCAACCGCTCTATTTGCAGGCGGACTGCATCTAAGCCTGCGCCCCTACCAGAAAGATCTGTGACGGTTTGGGCCGTAGAAAACCCTGGCACAAATAGAAATTGGAGAATTTCGTCTGTACTAAGAGATGCATTAGATGCGCATAGACCTATTTCTGCTGCTCTAGCTTGGACTTTTTTGGTATTGATACCGCGCCCATCATCAGAAATCGCAATTATTACCTGATTGCCTTGAACGCTTGCTGTGAGTGTGATTTTCGCAGTTTTAGACTTGTTTGCTGTTAATCGTTCTTGTGGAGTTTCAATCCCGTGATCGAAGGCATTGCGCAGCAAATGGGTTAGAGGGGTTTGCAATTGTTCGAGAATTACTTGGTCGATGAGAGTTTCTTTGCCGACAATTTCTAGTTCTACGGATTTGCGATAACGTTGGCTGAGATTTTGCAAGGGTGTGATAAATCTTTCTGCCAGAAATTTAAATGGGACGAGGCGCGATTGAGTTAAATCGCCCCGCAAACCATCTAGCTGCTGGCGCAACTGATCTAGTGCTGCTTGAAAATCGCGGGTAACTAGCTCGATATCTGATTTTGTTTCCTGTACTCGCACCATGACCTCTTGCAAATCTTGTAAGGTCGAGTGAAAGCCTGTGTATTGGTCGAATTGCAACGAGTCAAATTCGTTATTGCTAGTTTCTACAGAATTTCCCCCCAAGGATGAAGCTAATGGAGTTGCTAGTTGGTCGTAGAAAATCCTTACTTGTTCGTTAATTGGGTTGAGCTTTTGCGACTCTTTGTTGAGAGTTACATTAGCTTGATGGAGTTGGGAATGGTAGAGAGATAAGCGTTCGTGACCAATTAGCAATTCGCCTAGAGTATTATTCATCCTGTCTAGTCTGGTGACAGGAATGCGCAAGTTTAAAGTAGGCGTAACTGCGGTTTGAGTTTCTGGGGGAGTTGTTTCTACTACTGTAGTTGTTTGGGCAGGAGTTTTGGGGTTGAGAGTTTGCGATCGCAATTGGCGCAGTTGGGCGATCGCATTTTTGGCGACGCTTTCTAAATTATCTTGCCCTAACTGAGGCTTAAGCGCTTCAGCTTCTTCTAACAGCCAAGCAAGGCTCAATGTCTGTCCTAGTAGCGTGCATTCCTCAACAAAGCTTGCTAGTCCTTGCTTAAGGGCTTGCTGTCGGATAGGCGGCTTTAGCAATTGCTCAACTCTTTGGATGCATTCTTCTAGATCGACTTCAAGGACGGTTTTGAGGATAAAAGGATTGATAGCGATCGCATCATTACTAACTTCAACTTCTGCTTGCACCTGGGGTGCTAATTCTTGCAAAAAGCCATCAAGAGCAGTAACCAAGGGTAGAGAATTGGGGTCAGTAATCGCCTGATTATTGGGGTTAGCGATCGCTTCAGCAACTAAATCTTTGATTTGCTCTATCCCCAAAAACAGCAACTCATAAGCCGTCTCTTTGTGGGCTTCTACTCTACCAGCATCTAGAGCTTGAAGTAGATCTTCTAGTTTATGAGCAAGTTTATTTAAAGATGGTAGTTGAGCTATACCCGCTCCACCTTTAATTGAGTGTGCCGCCCGCATTAAGACTGTATATTCGTGCTTGACTTCGCTTGGGTTAGTCGAGGTAGCATCAGCAAAAGTAACTAAGCGCTGCATGCCTTGCTCTAGCATGATCAAGTAGTCGGGCGCATCTTCGTACAGAAAGCAAGAACGGGCTTCTTGCAAAATAGCATCTAAACTAACCGCATCTAGTACCATTTATTTTGCTACCTGGAAACGAGATACTGAGTTTTGCAATTGTTCAGCAACGCCAACTAGTTGCTTTAAGGAGACAGATACTACTTCTGACTCATTGGAGGTATTTTGAGCGATCGCTGCGACTTCTTGCATGGTTTGGTTCACCATCTGCGAAGCTTGCGTCTGAGATACGGTACTTGCCGAAATTGATTGCAACAGTTCGTCAATCTTGTTGCTAATACTCGCAAGTCCTTGCAAAGTTTGTTTGGTTTCTCCTACTAGTTGAGTGCCTGTAACTACTTGGGTAGTGCTAGCTTCCATTGTTTGCAGCACTTCCGCCGTTTCTACTTGAATGGTGCTGACAAGTTGCTCAATTTCTTTGGTTGAATCGGTGACTCGTTCTGCCAAGCGGCGGACTTCATCTGCTACTACGCGGAAGCCTTGACCGTTTTCGCCAGCACGAGCGGCTTCAATAGAAGCGTTAAAAGCCAGCAAGTTTGTTTTTTCAGAAATTCCCGAAATAATGCTGACAATTTTGGAGATTTCCTGCGATGACTCTGCCAAACGTTTAACTTTTTTGGATGTTTCCGCGACGCTAGTACGAATATTTTGAATACTGCCTACGGTTCTATCCATAGTTTCGCCTCCATTTTTAGCAGCTAATACAGCTTCACGGGCGATCGCTGCTGCTTGTTGGGCAGATGCGGCTACAGATTGAATCGATAGTCCGATTTCTTCTACCGAATTGAGGGCTTGATTTACAGCTTGTGTCTGAGTTGTTGCTTCATGAGATAATTTGCCGACAGTAGCTTCGCTACTAAAAGTTGATTCTTGAACTTGAGCGCTTGCCGCTTTTACTTGGGTAACAATTTCTCTTAAGCTGCGAATTGTGGCGTTAAAAGCATCAGCAATCGAACCCATTGCATCCTCATTTACTTGAGCTTGAACGGTTAAATCTCCTCGTTGCGCGCCTTCAATTTCTAGCAATAGTCCAATTACGCCTTGTTGCAAGCTTTCCTTTTCTTTACGCTGTTTTTCTGCCTCCAGGCGACTTTGCTCTTGCTGTTGGCGAACTTTATTGAGGTTAGAGTCAATGCTCATCGCCATCTGATTTAGTTCTTTAGCTAGGATGCCGATTTCATCTTGACGTTCGGTGTTCTCAAGCCTTACTCCTTGTTCTCCTGCTGCTACTTGTTGGGCAAAACCAGACAACTTCCGCAAAGGGCGGACAAAATAACCAGCTAGCCAAGCAGCAACTAGAGCAAGTAATATCAAGCTGCCAATCCCGATACTGTAGGCAAGTAGTTGTTGGCTGCGGAGGTTACTTTTGACTTCATCTAAGGACTCGCCAACATAAGTCATGCCGATAGGCTTGGCTTGGGGGTTGAGTTGCTTTTGGTGGTCGTAGATCGGGCTGTAGTATGTAACGTATTCTTGTCCGATAATATTTGCCAAGCCGCTGAAGTCTTCGCCCTGGTTGAGGACTTTATCTGCAACTTCTCGTGCTGCTCGCGTGCCTGTTGCTCTAGTTGTGCGATCACTATAAGGTACGTTTGTAATTACCCGCCAGTCACGAGCAAATAATGTCGCTGTATCTGTTTTGTAATTCTGCGAGAAGTTGTCTACCAACTCGTAGTTACGGTTTTGCAATGCACCAACAATAACTGTTCCTACTACTTTATTGCCAAGCTTAATCGGACGAACAGCCATGCTGACTAATCCGATTTTCCCCTCCTCGATGTCGTAAGTGCCTATAGGAAAAGGTTGTTTGGCTTCGGGCAGGTTGTTGGTAGGTTGCGATCGCAAGCCAATATTTGCTTGTTTGTCAAGTCCTAAACTTTGCAACGATGCTTGTTTTAATAACTCCATTCCAGACAATGGCTGTCCTGTTTTTAAGGCAGCTTGCACGATGGGAATACTTTTTAGATCGGTTCCATTTGCCAAAGATTGGATAAGGCGATATTTTTGGGCGCTAGCGGCTGCATTTTTTGCTGACAGAGAGTTGTTGGTGTCTGCATCTATTACTTGAATTTCTTGCCCGACTACTCTACCTTGGCTATCGGTAAAAATTTGAAAGCTTTTATTGAATTCAGGGTTAGAACCGTTCTGGATTTTTAGAGCATTTTTGATAAAGGTGCTAGAACTTGCTACTTGATTGGGATTGCTCAAGTCAAGTTTGGTTGCTTCTGCTAAAGCAGCTAAGTTCTCCGCTTTTGTCTCGCTTTCTACTTGCGCCCAGAGAACATACTCATCTTTAAACACTGTTCCATCTTTTTGCAAGGATGCTTTTAAGTCTTGCAGCGCGCGGTTGTAGTTAAGAGTAATTAGTCCTTGGGTAACTGCAACTACAGGTAGCACCCCACTAGCTATAACAAAAATCGCCAGTTTGGCGCGGAGGCTTAAGTTATCCCAATGTTTAAACAGTGACTTTTTAGGACTAAATTGCTTTTTCGCGATAGGAATTAGTTGCGGTTCTGGAGCTTGATCTATGTCTGCGCTAGGTGAGACGAGAATATTACTTTCTGGGACATCCAAGGCTTCTAAAGCTTTTAGGGCGATCGCTCCCATAGAACCTACTGGATCTGCATCAACTACTTCTTGATACACCAATTTGGCTTCGCTGATTCTGCCTGATTGTTCTAAAGCTGTTGCCAAACTAATTTTACTGACCAAATCTGTAGAATCAAGTTCAACTTCAGCTTGCAAAGAGGTAATTAGCGATTCTATATCCTGAGAAGTGCCATAAGAATTATTTATAGCTGTCATAGATTATTTACCAAATTAGAAGAAATTTCAGTTTGAATATTATTTAAAATTCCATTGACATCAACTACAGCGACAGGTTCCTCTTCGATGAGGGCGATCGCTGAAGAAAATGTTTGTAAGGTAGAAAAAATTTGATTGATTAAAGGTTGAAAATCTACCGAATCTAAAGCAATAACTCCTTTTAAAGCAGAGACTACACAGCCAACTTGGCGCTCTTGTGTTTGCGCATTTAGTTTGCTAGGAGTATTTAATACTAATAAAGTTAAATTATCTTGAGGTCTAATGGTTTTTTGGGATGGGGGTATTTTGAGTAAATCTCCCAAATCCAAAACCCATAACAGTTTGCCACGCTGATTTACTACGCCAAGTAAAGCTGGGGAAACTCCTGGAATTGGACAAACTTCTCCACAAGCTAGTGAAATTACTTCTTTAGTACTGTCTAAAGGTAAAACAACTTTGACTGACTGGCGTAGTTGTACAAAAAAGTAGTCGTTCAGCATAAAACTTGGAGCTTAAAAAAAATAGTTAATTGAGGTGTTTGCAGATTGTTTGTACTAAATTATTAGGGACGAAAGGTTTAGTAATATAGTCGTTTCCTCCTTGACGTAATGCCCAAAATTGATCGAACTCTTGGTCTTTTGAAGAACAAAAAACAATAGGTACATTTTTAAATTGAGAATTGGCTCTAATTTGCCGACATAAATCCAAACCACTAATTCCAGGCATAATAATATCTAGAACTATCAAGTCTGGCTGTTCGTTCTCAGCTAGCCAAGTTAAAGCTAGTTCGGCTGATTCAGCTAAAGCTACTTTTAAGCCCGATCGTTGTAGTAAAGAAACTATTAAACGTTGTTCGGCACGAGAATCTTCGACAACTAATACAGTTTTCATTGACTTGCCTCCAATTGAGTAGAATTAACTAATTCATTGACAATACTTAGGAGTTGCTGAGGCTGAAATGGTTTAGTAACATAATTTGTTGCTCCTACCATCCGAGCGCGAATTCGATCGACTAATCCATCTCTTCCAGTCAACATCACAATCGGAACTTCTTTGAGGGCGCTTGATAGACGCAGCATACGACAGAGTTCGTAGCCGTCTATTTCTGGCATAGAAATATCCATTAATACTAAATTAGGCTTATCTCTTACCAGTGTTGTTAAGGCTCTTGCTGGTTCTATTAGTTCAATAACTCGATAGCCAGAACTCTCAAGAATGAGCTTGACATTTCGCTGAACGGTTTTACTATCATCAATACAAGCAACAATAGGTCTATTATCGTTTTGAGAACTACGGTAAGGATTAATGCCAATAATTTCAGCGCGAACTAATGGTTGCAAGAAAGTAGCTAGTTTCAAAGTATCCATTTTTAACTTGGTAGCTACTTCGTATATACAAGAGTTTTGACTGAGCGTTTGGGTTAATAAATCAATTTGTTGTGGTTTACCAGTCTTTTTTTGATAGATAGCTTGAGCAAATTTTTCTAATTCTTCGATGAAAGGGCGGTGAAAAGGAGATTGAATATCAACTTGTAGTTGTTTCCACTGACTAACTGAGTTTTGTAGTGGGGCAAAGGTTTGTTGTAAAGAAACAGACAGTAATAAAGGATCTAAACCAATTTTTTTATCAAAACCAAGCTGGACGTGAGGCAAGGCAATTGTATTTAAAATTGCTTCTTGAGATACTAAAAAAAGTAGTTGCCTAACTTGTTGTAAAGATAGTCTCCCCGATTGCCAACAATGGCAAAGGTATTGATAATCTGATTGAGACTTCTCTAACGCAGAAAATTCTAGTTGAGGGCAATTTTTCTGGAGTAAATAGGCAAGGCGTTCTTGCCCGCCGCCAATACTACAAGCGTAGTGAATTTGTCCGCTCCCTACATAGATTCGCCAATAAATAGAGTCTAAGTTGGGATCTCGGATTGTAAGTTGGCCAGAAAGCTTTTTTTTAGCAATCTCTTGTAAGGCTTTGGCAGCCGATACATTTGATTTGGCAGATGGAGTTGATTTTAGTTGAGATTCAACATTATCAGCCATTGCAGAAACTCCTACAGCAGGATGCATAGAATAGATCTAATAGGTATGGATACAACTCAAAATTTATATAATTGATATTGGCGAGGGCTTACCCTGCCAATGCACTCAACTGAGTTCTTCTTAAAATTAACGCTACTGACGTTATCAGCGTAACCGAGATTTTACGGATAACTTGACTGCTGAATGTACGGTGTAAGGGAAATTACTGCATAAGGTTTTTACCTATTTTTTGATAGTATGAGTCAAAAAATAAGGACAAATACTTAAACTTATTTCAAGTACCTTTATAGATATTTGAGGCAGCACAGTAATAAAAGTTGGTAATTCTATGTACGTATTAGCTTGTGGTTTTTAGGCAACCTAGCGATGATAGGCTGATGGCAATACTTTGCAGCGCACTAGAAGCAAAAGTATGGGCGAATGGAATTCGCGGCTACACATACGCTCGTCCGCCTGCGCGGACTATAGAGAATCTTTGAGTTGCAACTAGATTTATCGCTGATGAGTATGGTGGCTTGGTTCGCTCAAACTAATACCGTTAGCTTGGAGTTGTTGCAAAAAGAACTCTTCTAAAGAAGGGCGGGACAAGTTCAAGGTTAGAATTTGAGTGTTAGTAAGATGACGATGAGCGAGAAAATCATCAAGTTGGCTGGGGAGGATTTGACCGTACCAAGTTGTATCTTGTTCGCAAATTAGGGCTGATACCCATTTACTGACTAATTCTAAGTTACCGCCTTTACCTTTGATGTGGTAAGAAGTCGCTGTTCCTAATAGTTCGTCAAGAGAACCACTACAAATCAATTGTCCTTGAGCTAAGATAGCCACGCGATCGCAAATTTGTTCTACTTCCGACAAAATATGGCTGTTGAAGAAAATTGTTTTGCCTTGCTGTTTGAGAGAAAGAATAATGTTCCGCATTTGGTAACGCCCAATCGGATCTAGTCCTGACATTGGTTCGTCTAAAAATACTAGTTCTGGATCGTTGATTAATGCTTGCGCCATCCCCACGCGCTGAAGCATCCCTTTAGAGTATTGGCGCATTTGCTTTTTGCGCGCGGCGCTTTGAGGTAGCCCTACTAGTTCTAATAGGTAAGGAATCCTTTGGCGCTGCACTTTGGCAGGAATTTGAAACAATCCTGCTGTCATTTGCAAGCATTCCCAGCCTGTTAAGTAGTCGTAGAAATAGGCATTTTCTGGTAGATAGCCCAAGCGCTGCTTGACAGAGCGATCGCCCAACGGCTGATTTAATAGCAAGCCGCGTCCAGATGTGGGACGAACAATCCCTAATAAAAGCTTGAGTAAAGTAGTTTTGCCTGCGCCATTTGGCCCTAAAAGCCCAAAAGTCTCGCCTTGATAGACGCGAAGAGAGCAGTTTTTCAAGGAAGCAATTTTTTGATTGAGCCAAAAGCCAGTACGATAAGTTTTGCCCAAGTCAAAAGTTTGCACCACTGACGGGCGATCGCCCATATTAGGTTTATCTGGTGATTCAACTGGCTGCATCTGGCTCTACCAAGGTCTGCTGAAACTATCTAATATATAGTTGAACATCAAAAAGGAAATAGATGGAACGTTCAAAAATTATTGCTGTACTTACTGGAGCTTTCGCAGTATTTTTGGGCATCGCTTATTTGGTTATCGTGCAGATACTCGACTTTCGTGGCGAGATGTTACCTGCACCCCAAAGTCAGCTAGTCCAACCGAGCATAACAATTGCCCAAAGTTGGGATAATGGCGATCGCGATTTATAGTTTAGCCGATCTATTAAATTAGGCAATAGCATGGGGGATTCAAAGTAGGGGGCGAATGGAATTCGCACGCCAGTCCACACGGGCGGGGGAAAATAAGAGGGGCGAATAGAATTCGCGCAAGTAAGAGGGGCGAATGGAATTCGCGTCTACACAGACAAAGTCCGCCTACGCGGACTAAGAGAAATAATGTACGTTGGGTATTTGGAACTTTCGTAAGCGGGTTACTCAGAAATATTGCTTGTTTAGCTTTGATTAATCGCCTCCGCTTCTAATGGAGAGAATAATCTGGTGTCTGGATCGTATGTCCAAGCAATACCTTCAGGATCGCGGCTCTTAGTCCATTGCGAAAAATCAGCATCGTCTCTACGCTTGTAGATCGTGCTGGAGTGAACATCAAGCCTTTTGGCAAGTTCTGATTGAATCAAAGATGACGAGTCAGATTGATTTTCATCCGCTGCTTCTAGATGTTCTGGTGCTTCAACAGAGGACGAAGGATAAATTGGAGTATCTAGCGATTCCTCTGGGAGTGCTGATGGCTCGTTATTTTGGCTTGTTTCTGGCAAAAGCGCTGGTTCGCTATCGTCAAGAATACTGCCCAGAATACTTGCCGTCATAAAATAGTAAATCGGGTCTTGGCTTTCATAGTTGCGGCATTGAGCGCCGAACTCATGGGCTTTGCTTTCTAGGTAACGCTTGGCTGTTGCTGCGCTAAAGTTTGCTTTCATTGCCAAATCTAGCGGCGTAATTGAGCCTTGGTTGTGCTGAATTAAGCTGTAAAAGAGCGGATCTACTTGTTGGCTCCATTTTTGCCATTGGTATTGTTGATAAACGTTCAAGCCTACGCTAAACAAAAGTAGAGCCAAAATTATTCGCCAGGTGGCAAATAGGAAAATAATCAAAATTGCCACTGGCAAAATGAGAATCAGAAATCCGCCACCAGCTTTGTTATCTATTGCTTTTTCATTCATGCCGATTATTGCAAATTGACCTTTGGCAAAATCATCTTAATTTTTGCTTAAATTGAAGTCAATTGTTTATTGCCTTGGCAAAAGTTGACAATTCTATTTTTGCTCAAGGCTAATTATTAGGCAAAAGCTGCATGAAAGTTACTTCCCACACTAAGCGCGGTTGAACGTAACTAAGTAGAGATTTGCGGGCTGTTTCTAATTGTTGGAGCGGGGATGAGGCAATTTTGCCAGCGAGGAATTGCTGCCAATAATGATGTTGGAGATAATCGACTAACCACAATTGCTTTTCGGTATCCAAAGTATCAACTTGCCGAGCAATATCTAGAGCATCACGCAAAGATTTAGGTAACTGAGCTAATTTGCTCAGTAATTCGGTCGGAATTGCTTGAATTTGCTGCGCCGATGCGATCGCTTGCCCTGGGCTACCTTGCGCTGTATCTATGATTGCCGGATATTGCTGCAATATTGTTTCATTCCCAGTTTGGCGCAATACCTGAGCAAGTTGTTCTGGGTTAAGGCGATAAAAGGGGATTTTTTGACAGCGCGATACTAAAGTAGGCAACAAAGCATCAACGCTAGGGGCGATTAAAATTATTGTTGCTTTTCCTGGTTCTTCCAGTGTTTTTAGCAAAGCATTTGCCGCTGATTCTGCCATAGTTTCAGCTTGTTCTATAACTACTACTAGGCGAGGAGCGATCGCGCTACGGCGGCTGAGAAATTGAGCAATTTCCCGAATTTGCTCAGTGCGAATGATTGGCGGTGCTTTGCGCTTTAGCCCTTTTTCTGCTGCTTCTGCGGCACTCAAGCGCTGTCCTTGATGCAGGTAAGTAGGCTCTACCCACAATACATCTGGGTGGTTGCCTTGACGTAAAAGATTTTGAGTATGAGCTTGCTGTTGCGGTGGCAAGTTTGAGCAAAACAACTGCTCTATAAAGCATCGCGCAGCTATTGTGCGCCCTATACCATCTATGCCAGCAAATAAGTAAGCTGGAGCAAGGCGATTTTGATTTATAGCCTGAGTTAGTAATTCGACGGCTTGGGGTTGTCCGATTAGGGAAGCAAAATAATTCATCTAGATAAACTAAAAATTAGAATTTATGAAAGTTCTAAGCTGCGCCACAAGTACCATGAAGCAACACTACGATAGGGTTGCCACTTTTGCCCCAGACTAGTAACTGTCGCTCGATTGGGAAGCTCTGGCAAGCCGTATATTTTCCGAATTCCTGCCTGCACCCCCAAATCATCGACAGGCAAAACGTCTTGGCGTTGGAGACGAAAAATTAGCAACATCTGCACTGTCCAACGTCCAATTCCTTTAACTTGGGTTAGAGTCTGCACGATCGCCTCGTCATCCATTGTTTCTAATTCAACTAAAGTTGGCAACCCATCGGCAACCTTTTGCGCTAAATCTTTTATGTACCCAACTTTAGGGCGAGATAAGCCTACTTGGCGCAATATTTCATCAGGCGTATTGAGGATGTCTTGGGCAGTAGGAAAGGGCTGATGAGGATAAAGCAACAAAAACCGCTTGTAGATAGCCGCAGCAGCTTTAGTAGAAATTTGTTGATGAATAATCGCTCTTGATAGTGCCGAAAACAAGTCTCCCTGCTGGGCAACTTCATCAAGGCGACAATGTCCAATGCGTTCAATTGCTTGTCCTAAAACTGGATCGGCTTGCTGAAGAAACTTGACAGCATCATCATAAGCGATCGCTTGCCGATCTATTTGCATATTTCAAGGTCGAGAAGTCGCTGATACCAACATATTCCATCTGCGTTTATCCGCGTCCATCTGCGTTCGCTAAAAATCTCCTAATTCGCTAGCTGAATCCGCATCAACAAATAAAGTTGCCTGAACTTGCGATCGCAATATAGAAGCAGGACAATCTATAGAAATCGGCGATCGCAACATTTTTTTCACGATCGTTGCCTTACGCTTATGGGGGGCAAGGCAAAGTATTTTTTTGGCTGCACAAATAGGCGGAATTGTCAATGTAAAAGCATATTGCGGTACAGCTTCAACGCTAGGAAAATACCCTTCACCTACTTGTTGTTGGCGCGTGGCTAATTCTAGCTTGACTAATTTTATCTGCCGAGAATCGTTAAAATCTGCTACGGATGGTTCGTTAAAAGCCAAATGTCCGTTTTCGCCTACTCCTAGGCAACAAAGGTCAATTGGTTGCGCCTGCAATAATTGCGTATAGCGATCGCATTCTACCAACGGTTGCATGGTATCGCCTTCTATATAGTGAAAAGCGGCTGGATTTACTTGCTTTTCTACTCTCTGCTGCAAATAACGCCGGAAACTAGCGCTATGGCTTGCCTCAATGCCCAAATACTCATCAAGATGAAAAAAGACAATCCGCGACCAATCTATACCACCCAAGGCAATTAAAGTATCTAGAAATTTAATTTGCGAATTGCCTGTAGCTAAGATGACAGCAACCTGACTTTGGTGAGCGAGAATATTTTGTAGATAGTCGTGGGCGATTTCTGCTACATCTTGAGTTAATTCAGCTTCTTGGTGATAAAGGCGTACTGATAACTTGTCAACTTGAAAGCATTTGACGGCTGGAGGCAGTTGTGAAGGATAAGATGAATCAAACATTATTTGAATCTTAAGTAGGAACTGTTAGCGGCGTACCGTTATCTTGGGGGCGAAGTTGCAGCAAAAAAGGAACAGCTTTTTTTACCCAGTTTTGACTTGACGTGTAATCAGCAGCTTCTTCGCCAAAGCAAATATCCAACATATCAGTATGAATGATGCCAGGATTGAGGGGAATAGCAGCCATACCAGCAGGCAATTCTTGGGCAAGAGATCGAGTTAGTCCTTCAATTGCCCACTTGGAAGCGCAGTAAGGCGCTACCTGGGGAGAAGTAGAGCGCCCCCAACCAGAACTAAAATTAACGATAATGCCCCGTTTGTTTTTAATCATTGCTGGGACAAAGTGGCGAATGACATTAGCAACGCCTTTAATATTCACATCAATGAGGCGATCGAATTCATCGGCGCTTACTTGCCATAAAGGGGCTGGTTGATTGATTATTCCAGCATTATTGAGCAATAAATCTGGTGCAGCGTATTTAGATAGCAGATTATGCGCCCAAGCTTGTACTTGCTGCTCGTTACTTACATCTACTACAGCAAAATTGTGAGGCGAACCGAGTTGCTGTAATTTTTCTACAACTTCAGGCGATCGCGCACAGCCCAAAACAGTATGTTTTGCTTTGATAAACTGCTCGGTCATAGCCAGCCCTAGACCCCGACTTACACCTGTAATAACGACGATCTTTGCCATATCTAGCTATAACTATGAGTTTGATGGGGGTTGTGATGCAATTAAACTAGCATAACGTTGGCTACTGCAATGAACTATTGGCTAATTAAATCTGAAATAGGAACTTACAGCATCCTAGACTTAGAAAAATCAGGACAAACTATTTGGGATGGGGTACGCAATTATCAAGCACGAAACTTTTTGCGCCAAATGCAGATAGGAGATATCGCTTTTTTCTATCATTCCAATATCAAAATTCCAGGCATAGTCGGACTAGCGCGTATAGTTGCTCAAGTTACCGATCCTACTCAGTTTGATCCAGATAGCAAATACTACGACCCCAAATCAGAGCCTAAATTCCCTCGCTGGCAGACAGTAACCATAGAATATATCAAAACTTTTCCCCATCTCATCCCGCTAGAAAAACTAAAGCAAGAATTTAGCGCCGAAGAACTTTGGGTGACAAGACGCGGTAATCGGCTATCAGTCATGCCAGTATCGGAAATAGTCGCAAGCAGAATCTTAGCAATGACGCAGAATCAACATTGAATGGAGAATGTAACGTCAAATACCCAATGTATAAAACAAGATCCATCTTAGGGCAAAGGTTGATACTAGCAAGCTAATCCTAAGCTAAAAGAGTTGATATTCAATTATTTAATCATTGAGAAATAACATTTGCCGCAATTATGCCTAATAGAGATTGCGACTTTTAATAGCGATTAAATTACAGTTAGTAGCGATCGCCTATACAGCCCAGCACCTGAACCCAGGTAGTGGGGTCAAATAATCGCACTAACAACGTTATTTAGGCGATCGCACCTTATTAAATAGAGGTTTTTGATGAAAAATCGGCAATTAGGCAAAAGTGGTCTGACCGTCTCGGCAATGGGCTTAGGCTGCATGGGAATGTCAGACTTTTATGGCACTCGCGGCGACGATAACGAAGCGATCGCGACGATTCATCAAGCAATAGATTTGGGCATAAATTTTCTCGATACTGCTGATATGTATGGACCGCATACCAATGAGCAATTGGTAGGTCGAGCAATTAGCGATCGTAGAGCGCAAGTAGTTCTAGCAACCAAATTCGGCATTGTCCGCACATCTGACCCCAGCGCGCGCGGTATTAATGGTACGCCAGAGTACGTCCGCTCCGCTTGCGAAGCAAGTTTGCGACGTTTGGGCGTAGAAACAATCGATTTATACTACCAGCATCGAGTAGATCCAAATACTCCAATTGAAGAAACTGTAGGGGCGATGGCTGGGCTAGTGCAAGAAGGTAAGGTGCGCTATCTTGGGCTTTCCGAAGCAGGTCCAGAAACTTTACGCCGCGCTTATGCCGTCCATCCGATTACTGCATTGCAAACTGAGTATTCGTTGTGGAGCCGCGAACCAGAAGCAGAAATTTTTGCTGTTTGTCGAGAATTGGGTATTGGCTTTGTTGCTTATAGCCCTTTAGGACGAGGCTTTTTAACCGGACAAATCAAGCAGTTTGAAGACTTTGCCCCAGATGATTATCGCCGTTCCTCACCGCGCTTTCAAGGCGAAAATTTCCAGAAAAATTTGCAACTAGTAGAGCAAATTGAAGAAATTGCTCAGAAAAAAGGCTGCAAACCATCACAACTAGCTTTAGCTTGGGTGCTGGCTCAAGGAGAAGATATTGTGCCAATTCCTGGAACTAAGCGCAGACAATATTTACAAGAAAACGCGGCGGCTGCGGACATAGTTTTGACACCAGAAGAACTCCAGCAAATTGACGAAATATTGCCTCAAGGCGTTGCAGCAGGCGATCGCTATTCAGCAGAGATGATGAACTTAGTGGCAAGGTAATGCTAGGTGCAATTTATAGTCTGTAATGCAATTTTTAGGAGACTTTAGATGATTAAGAGTATTGGATACGCTGCTCGTAGTGCAACTACTCCTCTGAGTTCTTTTGCTTTTGAACGTGAAGAACCAAGCCAGAGCGACGTACAAATTGAAATCCTTTACTGTGGGGTCTGTCACTCAGACTTACATCAAGTGCGCAATGAATGGCACAACACAGTTTATCCGTGCTTGCCTGGACACGAAATCGTTGGCAGAGTAGTCAAGGTTGGCTCGGCAGTCACCAAATTTAAAGAAGGCGATTTAGCGGGTGTTGGCTGCATGGTTAATTCGTGTCAGTCATGTTCGCCGTGTCAAGAAGGTTTAGAGCAATACTGCGAAGGACCGAAGGGCTGGACTGCAACTTATAACGGACCGCTAAAGCCAGACGGTACAAATACCTTCGGTGGCTATTCTAATAACATTGTCGTGACCGAAAAATTTGTGCTGAAAGTCCCCGATAATCTGGATCTCAAAGCAGTTGCCCCCTTGTTGTGTGCTGGTATTACTACTTATTCACCACTACGCCACTGGCAGGTAAGTCCAGGGCAGAAGGTAGGTGTGGTGGGACTCGGAGGATTGGGAGATGTAGCAATCAAGCTGGCAAAAGCAATGGGTGCTAGCGTGACTGTATTTACTACCTCACCCGAAAAAGAAGTAGATGCCCGCAACTTGGGCGCTGATGACGTTGTGCTGTCTACTGACAAGGAGGCTATGAGCAAACATCAACTCAGCTTTGACTTTATCTTGAGTACTATTCCAGTTTCCCACGACATCAATCCCTACGTGAACCTGTTGAAGCGCGATGCCACGCTCACACTGGTAGGAGCGCTGGAGCCGCTAGAGCCAGTAGACAACAGCCAAGTTGCCTTTCACCGTCGCAACATTGCTGGTTCGCTAATTGGTGGTATTGCCGAAACGCAGGAATTACTAGACTTTTGTGCCGAACACAATATTGTTTCGGACGTGGAGATCGTTCCCATTCAACAAATTAATGAAGCATACGAGCGGATGCTGAAGGGCGATGTGAAGTACCGCTTCGTCATAGATATGGCTTCGTTGCACCAGGAATTCGAGCGCCAATCTTAGTTGCAAACAATTGACTTGTGCAATAACGGCTGGACTAAGGTAATCCTTAAGGCTGGTTTTTAATATAGGGCTTGGGTAAAGGTTAAAGGCAAATACTACCCTTTTCCCTACTTTTGCAATAAGTACATACAAGGCGGACTAAGCCTAATGTAGACGAGCCAGCCACATGCGTATTTTCCCCCCGCCCGTGTGGACTGGCGGGCGATTTCTATTCGCCCCATATGACAAAAGCGGACAAAATGCCCGCCTCATATAATTACCCCTTGACCGGAAAGATGGGATACAAGCCCCGCCCTTTAACGTAGTGGAGGGCGGCTTTGGTCTTTTATATATTGTATTAATACTTCTATCGGCGCACCACCAACTGAGACGGCAAAATAACTAGGACTCCACAAAGATTCGGGATGAGGTTTCTTGTATCCTGCTTGCCCATATTTACGGCTAGAAACACCTTTTAAAGAGTTTACTATCTGGGATATGGATAATTTAGGCGGGTATTCTATCAAGGCGTGAACATGATTCCCTTCGCCGTTAAACTCCAAAATATTAAAGTTCATCTTCAAAGCTACTTCTTTAAAAGATTGTTCTACTAAAAGCAATCCCTCCTCAGTAAAGACAGGTTTACGGTACTTAGTTACGCAGACCAAATGAATTTTTAGGTCGGTAACGCTATGTCTTTCTCTACGATACATCTTTACTTTTAATGCAGACCTACTTATAATAATAGGATGAAAGCACGTTATCAGTACAGAATTTATCCAACCGCCCAACAGTGCAAAGAACTTGCAAGAGTATTTGGCTGTTGTAGGGTTGTTTATAACGATGCGCTGGCGCTGTGCAAACAGTCGGATAAACTAGCGGCATTTTCGGGGGGAAGGATTCCTCCCGAAAGATGCCTTCCAAGCAACGGAGACTTGCAGAAAGTCTGCATCACTCAAGCTAAAAAGACCGAAGCACGAGAATGGCTCTGCGAGGTTTCAAACATACCTTTGCAACAGTCTATAGCTGATTTAGGAGTAGCCTATAAAAACTTTTTTGATTCTCTCAAGGGTAAAAGAAAAGGAATTAAAGTTAAACCTCCTAAGTTCAAAAAGAAGGACAACCGACAGACGGCAAGGTTTAGAAAAGGTGGCTTTTCTATTAAAAATGGAAAAGTCTACTTAGCAAAAATTGGCAACCTATCCACCGTTTGGTCACGACCTCTGCCGTCAGAACCTAGCTCTGTAACAGCGATTAAAGATAGGGCTGGACGGTACTTTTTAAGCTTTGTAGTAGAAGCCAGTGCTATCAATCTACCCGCCTTAAACCCATCAATAGGCATCGATTTAGGTTTAAAAACCTTTGCCTATTTAAGTTCTGGCGTTGCAGTTAATAGTCCTAGCTACTCGTTAATTGAACGCAAAATTAGGAAAGCGCAACGCAAACTAGCAAGAAGGAAGAAAAGCGCTAAGCGTCGTGAAGTGATGCGTTTAAAAGTAGCCAAACTGAAGGCGAAACAAGCGGATAAACGCAAAGATTTCCTGCACAAATTGTCTACTAAAGTAGTAAGTGAAAACCAAACTATTGCTTTAGAAGATTTGGGTGTAAGTGGAATGCTGAAAAATCGTTGTTTATCCAGGGCGATAAGCCAAGCTGGATGGCGTGATTTCAGGACGATGTGTGAAGCAAAGTCTCACAAGTTTGGGCGCGAGTTTGTCGTTATTAGTCGATGGGAACCAACTAGCCAAGTCTGTTCTGATTGCGGCTACAGATGGGGCAAGCTAGACCTATCAGTACGAGAAATAGTTTGCATTAACTGTAACTCTCACCACGATAGGGACAGGAACGCCGCTAGGAGAATAGAACAAGTCGGGGTAGGACATATCCACGACTCTAAACGGACAGGGAGGGAGTGTAAGACCGAGTTTTCGGCAGTTTCCGTTGAACTGTCAACCCATCAGAAGTACGAGCAATTAAACTTGTTCGACTGTCTGGGAATCACCGTACCTTTAGGTTGGTGAGGGTGTCAAACAGACAACTTGTTTTAGAGCTAGGTACAGGACAAAAATTGAATTACTTGCAGAAACTCATCGCTAAAGTGTTGTAGGTTGAGCAGAATTCGACGTAGATGATCTAGACCATGACGAAAGAGACTCTTGGCTTTGCGCCCATGCTTTTTGATGGGAATCGCTTGTTGTTGTGCTAACCATTCTCCTGTGCGAAATGCCCAACATAATGCAATCGCTAACAAGGCAACCATGCGACGCAAGCGCTCTGGATCTTGGAGATGAGTCGATTCTAAACAAAATCCTCTTGTCTTTAAGCAACCAAACAATGTTTCAATCCCCCATCTTTTTGCATAGTCGGTGATGCCCTGATAGGGTCGATGAGCAGTCACCACAATTAATAAGTCTCCATCTTCCAGGCGCAAAGCAGCGACATAAAGCCAATGTCCCCAAATCTGACGACGACCCCGTAGCACCTGTTGCTGGTCGACTTGCAGATTGCTAAATACAACCTTAGCTTTCAAACACTGGCGACCATTATTCAACTTATCGCTAGCCCGAACACGAATGCGAAAATCAACCCGCCCCTTCTCTAACAAATACTTAAACCACTTCGCCCCAACAAATTCCCGATCTGCCGTTAGGTAGTCTACCTTTGCCTCCGGAAAGACATCGAAAAACTCCTCCAGCATATCAATCCGCTCACAACTGTTTGAGTTTCCCTTTTTATCCAACATCCACCACAAAGCGCGGGAAAGCCACGCCCTTGTGAACCACTCCGAGCATCAGAATGTTAAACACACAATCGCCAAACTCCCAAGTGGTTCGGTCAATCGATAACACCCAAGGCTCTGGAATTTTCATCAGGTTAACCACCAACCGAGCAATTGTGTAGTAGTCCAACTCAAACGTGCCAAAAAACCGCTGTAACCGCTTGTAGTTTGACTCTAGTCTAGCTTTGCTTTGAAATCCGGTTGCTAATTCTGTCAAGTTAACGGTTTTGACGCGAAACAGCGCAATCAAAAATAGGGCTAGAAATGTCACTCGTGCGCCGTGCCAGCCGAGATAGGGCTGCAAAGTATTGCGGATTAGAGTAACCTGATTCATAGGGTTTCATGTTCTGAATGTGGTAATTCTCATGAAACCCTTTCCCTGTAAGTTATTGCAAGCTTTTGTCCTGTACTGAGGTTTTAGAGTTGCTACAACTTCAACTAAATCGGCTTGATTGCTCATCACCCGATCTATTGACTTATAAACATCTTGCTCGTTTACGAGTCTTTAAGCCATAACGTAGTGGCGATCGCCACTACGACTCAAAATAGGTGCAGAAGTCATCAATCTCACAGAACAACACTGTCTTTACTAGACAGAGGACGGAGGCGCTGAATGCTTTGACTTAATTTCAGCTTGCTTGCCTCCTCTTTTTCTGATCCCGAACTGACGTTATTTACAGATTTACAGAAATACTGAATGAAAGCAACGCCTACATGTGAGAGCGCGCACACTAGTGGGAACACTAACATTAGTGACTTAGTTTTCTTCCCCATGTTTCGACTTAATCATCGCGCCTTGGAAATTCTGCATCTAGAAGTTAAGAAATGTTCAAAAGCTGATGCGGCTGGTCAGGGGAAGCGGAGCATTATTTTGAAAAGACTAGAGAAACTCCGTTCCTTAAAAGGAGAACCTGCCTCCCTAGAAGAATTGCGCGATACGGTCAGCGATATCTTTCCTAACTTCAGTGAGAAAGCCCTCAAAACTGCTGCAAGAGCCAATCGTCCGCCTGGAGTTTTGAGCAAAATTCAATGGACTGCTCTTATGCTTGTCGGTTCGGCGGGGGCGCTGTGGGTTGTGAATCTGCCTTATCCCATGATTCGCTGGCCCGTGGCACGCACAGCACCAATTCTACTACTGCCTAGCTATATCAGTATGGATTACCACTATCGGCACGCTATTGCACGGGTAGAGCAAGCAGATCAACTGATTAACCAGACAACCAGCCCTGCTGATTTAACGCTAGGCTCAGTCAAGGTCAAGGAAGCACAAGCACATCTAGATGCTTTGCCTGTTTGGTTTTTGGGCTATTGGCCGCAATATAGCTTTTGGTTTGGTTGGCAATTTACACTAGATGAGTTTAAAACAGCCAGAGCCAATGTGGGGCGGATGGAAGCCAAAGTGTTCCAAGAGGAGAACGCGCTCAAGCAGCTTGAACAAGGGGAACGGGCGCTTGATGCCGCGCAGCAGCAGTATCAACAAGGGCAGACCGCAGCCGAGCAAGAAACAGCGCTCTCCTCTTGGCAAGAAGCAATAGATCGGCTGGAGCAAGTGCCACCAGAAACGCTAGCAGGGAGAACCACTCAAACTCTTCTAGTAGCTGCCAAGCGAGATTTTGAGCAGGTGGCGGGGTTAGCAACAGGAGGCGCGCGGACTAACACATTAATTGCGGCGGCGCAGCAATTTGCGCTTTCCGCAACTGAAGCTGCCCAAAATCCACCGCATAGCACCGATGAGTGGGAAGAGATTGCCCTTTTATGGCAGCAAGCAATTGAACGACTGACACAAGTTCCAGTAGAAGACCCTGGCTACCTTGAAGCGCAAAAATTACTCGCCAACTACCAGAAAAATCTAGGCATTGTTCGCACTCGCAAGTCAGCAGAGCAAGCATCTGCCCGTGCGCTCGAACAGGCGAAAGATACAATTCCTACAATGTTTGCTGCTAGCGCGGCTGATAACTCTACTGCGAATCGCAATTACTTGATAGCTCAGTTGCAGGGCATTATCAATCAACTCCAAACCGTGCAATCAGGGACAACTGCCTATTTGGAAGCACAACAGCTACTGGCATCAGCGCAAAAAAAGCTGGAGCAGGTTCAGCCTAAATAAACAGTAGCTTGCTCAGTCTGCTATCAGTTGTGATTCAAGGGTAGCTGATTACAGTTAAAGTCAGTCATCGCACTGATAGCTTCAGCAAAAATCATCTCAGAGCATACCCCACTAGTTTAGGAGTGGGTTTTTCTTTGCCGATTAGTGCAACACAACTAACCTTATGTTACGTCGCTTTTAAGAAACCCTTTTATGTTGAATCGTGTGGACTATTTCTACAAGTCCGGTAGCTGCTTGCAGATGGGCATTGCTGAATTGGTAATGAATTAATGCAGGTGTGCAACTTTAAAGCTTGATTTGCTCGTTGGCTTCAGGTTGAAAAACATTACAGTTTGAGCAACGCCAGAAACCATTTGCGCGATGCAGTCAAAGTGCGAAAACTTATGCAAGAGGAGGCACTTTGACTCTTTTAACGTGGTAAAGCGATAATCAAGGCGAACAATCCCCTATAAATAAAATTCCTGAATGCGATGGTCGCTCTGCGCGTCTCGCCGTAGGCATAGCACTTTACGTCCGCGCCTATAAACCAACATTGGTTTGTGC
>QQTW01000542.1_pt1 | contig 23744 bp, 17 predicted proteins | sample 1904831 | NCBI WGS metagenome assembly QQTW01 (sample SAMN09435610, study PRJNA476489) | Subsurface metagenome, whole genome shotgun sequencing project. | reverse complement strand
TCCCTTCGGCATAAACTGGCGAATCTTTACAGGTAGCATCACTTAGAGCATTGCTCAGTTTCATCAATTCTGAAACGCCTGTATTAAACTGATATTCGCCCTCTAAGTCTTCTGTAACTTCTTTAATTGCAGTGTGAATTGCCCGTCGCAGATCCTTCTCAGTTTTATTCAAATCCTTTGTAGAGACGCGATATATCGCGTCTCTACCATCGGCAAATTCTGTTACTAAACGCCAGACGCGATTTAAGAACCGGAATTGCCCTTCTACATCTGCTTCATCCCACTCCAAGTCTTTTTCTGGAGGTGCTTTGAACAGAATGAACATTCGAGCTGTATCTACGCCATATTTGGCTATCACATCTTCTGGGGCTACACCGTTACCCTTGGACTTTGACATCGTGGCGTAAACTAATTGTAAAGTTTCGCCTGTCTGTGGGTCGCGTGGATCGTCAGAATTGACCAGATGGGAGGGAACCCATTTATCTTTATCAGACTTGTTGGGATTCATGTAAGTTAATCCCTGCACCATCCCCTGAGTTAACAGGCGTTGAAAGGGTTCGTCAAAGTTGAGTAGGCAGGGTGTAGCGGAGCTATCCCGAAGGGAATCGCGTATTACTTTGGTAAAAAAGCGCGAATACAACAAGTGCAAAATCGCGTGTTCAATACCCCCTACATACTGATCTACTGGCATCCAATCATTCGCCTTAGCCGGATGGAACGCCTGCTGCTCATTCTTGGCATCGGTATAACGCAAGAAATACCACGATGAATCAATAAATGTATCCATCGTGTCTGTCTCTCTTTTTGCTTGAGTCCCACAAGTTGGGCAAGGCGCATTTACCCAGTTTTCCAACTGAGCCAAGGGTGAACCACCACGCCCAGTAAATTCCACATCTTCAGGTAACTGCACGGGCAAGTCTTTATCTGGCACTGGCACAATACCGCAGCTGGGACAGTGAATTACTGGTATCGGTGCGCCCCAGTATCTTTGTCGTGAAATTAGCCAATCCCGCAAGCGATATTGTACTCTAGCTTTACCCCAGCCTTGTTGTTCGGCGTATTTAACGATCGCTTCCTTGGCATCAGTTGAAGCCATGCCATTAAATTGGCTAGAATTGACCACAATTCCAGGTTCGGTGTATGCCTGTTGTAGAGACGTTGCGTCCTGTTCTAGAGACGTTGCACGCAACGTCTCTACAGATTCTGATGGCACGATTACGGCTTTAATCGGCAAATTCTGTTCCTTGGCAAATTTGAAATCCCGTGCATCATGGGCAGGTACACCCATAACTGCCCCAGTGCCATACTCATACAGCACGTAGTCAGCAATCCAAATCGGAATTTCTTCACCCGTGAAGGGATTAATCGCCTTACCTCCGGTGGGAATACCACGCTTGGGCTTATCCTCAGCCGTGCGTTCCAACTCGCTTTGATTGGAAACTTCTTGAATAAAAGCTTCCACCGCTGCTTGCCGTTCTTTTGTTGTTACCTGCAATGTCTTGGGATGTTCTGGCGCTAAGACAACGTAGGTAACACCATAAACCGTATCTGGACGGGTGGTATATACGCCGATTTTTTCATCCATCCCGACAATGGGAAATTCTAAATATGCCCCAGTTGATTTACCAATCCAATTGGCTTGCATCAACTTGACGCGCTCCGGCCAGCCTGTCAAAGAGTCGAGATCTTGTAATAATTCTTCAGCATAGTCGGTAATCTTCAAAAACCACTGTCGCAGCAGTTTGCGCTCGACTTTCGCCCCACTGCGCCAAGAACGCCCTTCGCTATCAACTTGCTCGTTTGCTAGAACAGTTTGGTCAACTGGGTCCCAGTTAACGGCGGCTTCTTTCTGGTAAGCCAGCCCGGCTTTCAAAAACTGCAAGAAAATCCACTGCGTCCACTTGTAGTAGTCGGGCGAACAAGTAGCAACTTCTCGGCTCCAATCAATCGATAAGCCCAGCCGCTGCAATTGCTGCCGCATCTGGGCAATATTTTGATATGTCCACTTGGCGGGGGGAACACCATGCTTAATAGCTGCGTTTTCTGCGGGTAAGCCAAAAGCGTCCCACCCCATCGGATGCAGTACCCGACACCCTTGCATTCTTTTAAGGCGGGCAATTACATCTGTAATCACGTAATTTCGGACGTGACCCATGTGCAAGCTTCCCGATGGATAGGGGAACATGGATAGGGCATAGAACTTAGGCTTATCTTTGTTTTCCTCGGTTTGATATAAACCTTGTTCTGCCCAGGTTTTTTGCCACTTCTCCTCAATTGCTGCGGGGTTGTAACGGGACTCCACGCTTTGAGACTCCTACTAACGCGATCGTGTATGTCTCACGATCATAGATTATGCCGTGTTTTCACAGCATAATCATCGGCAAGTGGTGAGTCGTTACAAAAAATTTCGTAAGTCAGGCTCAGCCTGAAAACGCCTAGTTCCTGGGCTGCTGCCTAGAAACTAAAAATTTAGATACATTAATTTTTATATCGAGTAATTTAGATCCTGTGCGATCTCATGGATAAATTGAAATATCAACCCCAAAAGTTGATTAGAGTTTTTGTCTACGGCACGCTCAAACCAGGCGAATGTAATTATCAACGCTATTGTGCCGCAAACGTAGTGGAAGAGAAATGTGCCATCGCCTGGGGTCAACTCTTTTCACTTCCCTTTGGCTATCCCGCCATGACACCTGGCTCCTCTCCTGTCCGAGGGTTTTTGCTCTCGTTTGCCGATGTCCAGATTTTACCTCAGCTCGATTGGCTTGAAGATTACGATCCGCAAAGACCACTTAGCGAAAACGAATATTACCGACAACAAATCGAAGTTTACGATCGATCCCTAACGTCACTAGGAAATGCTTGGGCTTATTTAATGACTCCTGCACAAGTTAACTTATTTGGTGGAGTTCCTCTTAGCAATGGCTGGTGGAAAGGATAAAGTCTGAAGGCTGAAGGATAAAGTATGAAGTTTTATACTTCATACTTCATACTTCATCCTTCATCCTTTTAGTTGATGTCTCTATTCTGCTGCTGTTGGGGAGATTCAATTGGTTGGCTTTGCTCCCCTGGTGGCGCGATTCCTAGTTTAGGAATTTCCACCACTGGGCTGTTCAGCGCCACCCTCAGCGGTTCAATTTCTTGGTGAGGCGATTGCGCGATTTGCAACAATTGCCGTGTTGGTAGAACTGTGGACACAGCACCTAGAACCATAGCTGCGATCGCGCTACCGCTCCAAACTACAGCCCGACGACGAGAGCGGCGATCCACTCGTTGATAAACTAGTTCTATCGTTTGTTCTACTGGCTTTTGTGCTGCTGGGACTGGAATTGTCTGGAAGCTAGAGCGCAATTTTAACAATCTTTCATACAATCGCTGACTTTCCGGATCGTTTGCTAACCACTCTTCTACTTGTTTGCGTTCAGCAGCAGTGACTTCTCCGTCAAGGTAAGCACTGAGTAACTCGAAGCGATCGCGCTTGAGCATATCCATAGCACCAATTAATTGATTTGCTGCACCACTATTACTTGTTAGTAAATCCCCTGGAGAATTGGGGTTTGTATTGATTTTAAAATTCCTATCAGCCGTCATCTTATCATGATTAAATTTATTTTATCCAAACACAATAAATAAATAACCCCCTAGTTCGTCAATACTCCTAAGTATGATATGAGTAAAGTTTTAGAGCAAATCTAGAGTTTAAATTCGGCAATTTTAGCTTGTTTCCTGTTTTTTTAATCAATATAGCTTACTGTCCGTCGAGATAACTTTGCAATTGTGATTGTAATCTAGCTCTGGCTCTGGCAATTCTAGATTTTACAGTTCCTAAAGAAACGTTGGTGATTTCCGCAATTTCTTCGTAAGGCATTCCTTCGATTTCCCTCAGAACAATTGTGGTGCGAAACACCTCTGGTAAATCGGCGATCGCCTCATGTAACTGTTCATAAAATTCCCGCGTTGTCAATTCCTCTTCAGGACTGGGATTATCGCCAGCAATTTCCCAATCCATTTCCCCGTCTTCGGCGCTGCGAGGGTTATCTAGCGACAACGGACTCCTCACCCGCTTGCGTTTACGCAACTCATCGTAAAATAAGTTCGTAGCAATGCGGCTTAACCAACCTCGGAATTTGACTGGCTCGTTTAACCGCTTAATATTGCGGTAAACTCGAATCCAAACTTCTTGACTTAAGTCTGCTCGGTCTTGCCAGTCAGGAGCCAAATGGTATAGTAGCCGCTCCACATGAGACTGATAACGGCGTACCAGTTCGGCAAATGCGGCTTTCTCTGGGCGCAGCCCAGCCTGACAGCGCAAAATCAAATCGTAATTAGACAGCTTGTCTACTTGCACTGGCGCTGGAGTAACAGTTGTTTCAACTGTTGACCAGCATACAGGAATTGATTGATTCATAGATGCCAATGGCTCTAAAACATCCCTTTATTTATTTAGACACTTCGGTTCAAAGGAAGTTCCCATGCTTTAGGGATGATTCCAGCGATTGCTCGAACGAGAGCGAGACTGTCACTTTGTTGGCTGGCGTTCAACACCGGGGGTAACATTTATTACGTCTGGCTGTCTTAAAACGAGAGGGAATAAGAGCATCGCGTAGGTTTTTTTATATTGCCCCACTTATGAGGCAGCATATGATATCTAAATGTCAAATGCAGAGATCGGCAAGAGGGGCGAAGTTTTAGTATGTTAAATCCCTTAGAGCGAAAATCCCATCGACGACCAAGGCGATCGCCCTTATTATTATTTTTGCTGCTTTTGCTGTGGAGTATTGTCATCGGCTGTGGTTTAGCTTTGATAACTAATGCCCAACCGACTAAACAGAATGCTGCACCATCAGAGGCAATTGGTACTGTCGATCCAGTTCCCCAACGCTACCAATTGGGGCAACAAGTATACTTAGAAAATTGTGCCACTTGCCATATTGGTGTGCCACCTGCTGTACTGCCGACTCAAACTTGGCAACGGCTGCTGCAAGATACCCAGCACTATGGTGTCCAGCTTAAACCTTTAGTCGATCCACCCCGCTTACTGGTGTGGAACTATCTTAGAACTTTCTCGCGCCCCCTCAACAAAGAAGAAGAAATACCTTATCGCATACAAGAATCTCGCTATTTCAAAGCATTGCATCCCAAAGTCAAGCTACCACGTCCGATCAATCTTAATAGCTGTGCCACTTGTCATCTCGGTGCGACTGAGTACAACTTTCGTCCCCTGACTCCAGAATGGGAGAACTCCCCTTAGCCGAGGAGCAGGGGGAGCAGGGGAAGAAGAGAAGCAGGGGAGGAATGCAAACAAGAAATCTTTCTTACAGGAGTACTCTCCCCCTGCACCCCCAGCCACCCCTGCTTCCCCTGCTCTCTTATTAGGGCTTTCTCTACCAAGCGCGATCGCATACCCACCCCACCCCAAAAGGAAGTGAAATGATACGATCTATAACAGCCTAAAACCTAGACTCAAGCGCCAAAACTAACTCCAAATTAGTAAATTTTGAATTTTGAAAAAAAGTTAGCATTTAGCTAAAACTTTTCACCGCAGACGCGGTGAGGGCAAAATCAAAAGTCAACGTTCCGCGCTCTTATGACTGGCGCGGCTACGCCACGCTCAAAACTCTGTAAAGGCAGATTTACCAATGATATCTGTAATCGCACAGACAACAAAGAAAAACCCGCCTTTACAAACTCCAAAAATCTTATAGTTTCCCTTACCAACCATGCTGAAAAACTTGCTGGGCGATCCGAACGCTCGTAAGCTCAAAAAATACCAACCTTACGTTACAGAAATCAATCTGCTAGAGGAAGATATTCAGGCACTTTCCGATGACCAACTAGCCAGCAAAACAACGGAATTTAAACAGCGGCTAGAAAAAGGAGAAACCCTGGATAGCTTGCTACCTGAAGCCTTTGCCGTAGTACGGGAAACCGCACGACGGGTATTAGGTTTGCGACATTTTGATGTTCAACTTTTGGGTGGCACGATCCTTCATCAAGGGCAAATTGCCGAAATGAAGACGGGTGAAGGAAAAACATTGGTAGCTACCCTACCTGCGTATCTTAATGCACTCACTGGTAAAGGTGTCCACGTTGTCACAGTTAACGATTACCTGGCGCGGCGCGACGCTGAGTGGATGGGACAGGTACATCGCTTCTTGGGGTTGACTGTCGGGCTGATTCAGCAAGGCATGGGGCCAAATGAGCGCAAGAAAAACTATGACTGCGACATTACTTATGTAACAAATAGTGAAGTTGGCTTTGATTATTTGCGCGACAACATGGCAACTGCAATAGCAGATGTCGTGCAACGCCCATTCAACTATTGCGTCATTGACGAGGTGGACTCGATCTTAGTTGATGAAGCACGGACACCGTTAATTATCTCTGGACAAGTCGAAAAACCAACAGAAAAATACCTCAAGGCAGCCCAAATCGCAGCAGCTTTGAACAAGGATGACCATTACGAAGTTGATGAAAAAGCTCGTAACGTACTGTTGAGCGATGAAGGCTTTGCCGAAGCAGAAAACTTACTGGAAGTAACAGATTTATTCGACCCCAACGATCCTTGGGCGCACTTTGTATTTAATGCGATTAAAGCCAAAGAATTATTTCTCAAGGATGTAAATTATATCGTCCGCAATGACGAAATTGTAATTGTGGATGAATTTACCGGACGAGTACTTCCAGGGCGGCGTTGGAGTGATGGACTGCACCAGGCAATTGAAGCTAAAGAAAGGGTGGAAATTCAACCAGAAACTCAAACTCTGGCGACAATTACTTACCAAAATATGTTTCTGCTGTATCCCAAGTTAGGTGGAATGACAGGAACGGCGAAAACAGAAGAAGCTGAGTTTGAAAAGATTTATAAACTCGAAGTCACAATTATTCCCACCAACAGAGTCAGAAGCCGTCACGACTTATCTGATGTTGTATATAAGACTGAGGATGCCAAGTGGCGAGCGATCGCGCAAGAATGTGCCCAAATGCACGAACTTGGGCGACCCGTATTGGTAGGAACTACCAGCGTCGAAAAATCGGAAGTACTGAGTAGTCTATTAAACCAGCTAGAAATTCCCTACAACTTGCTCAACGCCAGACCAGAGAACGTAGAACGGGAATCAGAAATTATTGCTCAGGCTGGTAGAAAAGGCGCTGTTACAATCGCTACCAACATGGCTGGTCGAGGCACAGACATCATTCTGGGTGGAAATGCCGAGTACATGGCAAGGCTGAAGTTGCGAGAATACTTTATGCCTCAAATCGTGCTGCCAGAGGATGAAGATGTTTTTGCTATGGCGCGGATACCCGGTATGCCACCATCATCAAGTGGTGGCGGTCAAGGCTTTGTTCCTGGTAAAAAAGTTAAGACTTGGAAAGCGTCGCCTCAAATTTACCCCACTCAATTATCGCGCGAAACAGAACAACTGCTCAAAGCAGCAGTAGAATTTGCGGTGCGGGAATATGGCGAACGTAGTTTAACCGAATTAGAGGCAGAAGATAAGGTAGCTGTAGCCGCCGAAAAAGCCCCTACAGATGACCCAGTAATCCAACAATTGCGACAAGTCTACAACCGAATCAAGCACGAATACGAACAATTCACCAGCCGGGAACACGATGAGGTTGTATCCATTGGTGGTTTGCACGTAATTGGTACAGAACGCCACGAATCGCGGCGGGTTGACAACCAATTGCGGGGACGGGCTGGTCGTCAAGGCGACCCCGGTTCGACTCGATTTTTCCTCAGTTTAGAGGATAACTTGCTGCGAATTTTTGGTGGCGATCGCGTCTCCAATTTGATGAATCTCTTCCGGGTTGAGGAAGATATGCCGATCGAATCTAAGATGCTCACCCGTAGCCTTGAAGGGGCGCAGAAAAAAGTCGAAACTTACTACTACGACATCCGCAAGCAGGTGTTTGAGTACGACGAAGTAATGAATAAACAACGTCGTGCGATCTACGCCGAACGTCGTCGCGTACTCGAAGGGCTAGATCTCAAAGAACAGGTACTCGGTTACGCCGAAAAAACAATGGATGAGATCGTAGATTACTACATCAATCCTGACTTGCCCTCGGAAGATTGGGACTTAGCCAACTTAGTCAGTAAGGTGAAGGAATTTGTCTATCTGCTGGCAGATCTGGAGCCAGAACAACTAGAAGATCTTTCCGTTAGCGAAATCAAAACCTTCCTACACGAACAGGTGCGGATAGCCTATGACATTAAAGAAGCAGAAATCGACTCCGTTCAGCCCGGACTAATGCGGCAAGCCGAGCGGTTCTTCATCTTAAATCAGATTGACACTCTCTGGCGCGAACACCTACAACAAATGGATTCTTTACGCGAGTCAGTTGGACTGCGCGGTTACGGACAAAAAGACCCATTGATCGAGTACAAGAGCGAAGGATTTGAAATGTTCTTGGACATGATGATCAATATTCGCCGAAATGTGGTATACTCTTTGTTCCAATTCCAGCCGCAAATGCAGCCACCAGAGACAGCCGCTTCGGAGTTAGTTTAAAGTTATTAGCGCTGAGCAATTAGGTTAAAGCTAATTGCTCATCCTCTCATGTTGTTGTTCCAGCAGAGCTTGTCAGGCTACCGTTATCCTGTTTTGAGTTGGAATGGGAGTAAAAGAAGCCAACGCCCAGTAACCCAGCTATTACTACAGCAACGATCAGTAATACCTTCCGATTTAGGATAGATGTAGTAGCGGTAGTCAGAGTTGAGGCTTTGCTGCTCTCTGAAGGCTTAACATTTGGCTTGATATCGCTCAATTGAGGGAAATTCTCTAACTTAGCAGTTTCCTGAGAATAATTCACACTAGAAGTAGTAGCAGGAGCCTGTGTTGGGGGTTTGCTGCTTTCAAGTGGCTTAACATTTGGTTTGATATTGCTCAATTGAGGGAAATTCTCCAACTTAGAGGTTTCCTGAGAATAATTCACGCTAGAAGTAGTAGCAGGAGTCTGAGTTGGAACTTTGCGGCTTTCAACTGCTTTGTCATTTCGCCCAGCTGCATTATTCAATGGAGAAATTGTCTCAGGATTCTTCGCCCCTTCCAACATCAGGTCAACGAGTACCCCATAAGCATCTATCCACGCCTGCTTAACTTCTAGCGTCCAGTCCGCTCCTAGATAAGATTCAAAGGTTTTTAAGAGGGCTGCACCCACCATTGGATAATGTTGTTCAATAGCGCCATAGCTCACGTGCCTTTCGCCTAGATTCTTGAGGATAATCTTTAAGTAATTAGGGTTGCGTAGATTCTCAATCACCAGCACTAAAGACATCATTAACTTCTGCTGCTGCTCCTCCATATTGGTTTTAGCAAACAATGGCCGTAGCTGAGGATAGTCAGTGAGCAAGTTTTGATAGAAACTGAAAGCAAAATCGTTTGCTTGAGGCTTAACGCGCTCAAAACTTTTTTCTAAAACTTCGACGTTAAGAGACATATTTTAGGAATAAATTTATTTGCTTTTATTCATAGCGTTTTAGTAAGCTAATAAACTCCTTGAATCTACGGATGTTTCTCTAGTTTTCCTAAAGGAGCGATCGCGTTTATCCGTAAATACCGCAAAGCGAAGTTTTCAAGTCAATTTTTTCGGCTGTGCGTTCAGCAATCAGTCTTGACAAATTGTATTTACCGATGGCCTACTTGCTTTTATAGTTATTTTGTACTAATTAGTTGGAAAACATATTTTTAGCACAAGCATAACTAATTAACAAGCTTGCAGCCGAGTAAGAAGCAAGTAATATTGGAGTTAAAAGCGATCGCCTGGGAAACCAACCATCAAAGGCGAGTAAATTTTTGAAGTGCGATCTTGATGTCAAACCCAACAAAGTAGATGGCTTCACACTAATTGGTTGATTTATTTTGAGCGGAAACAGAAGCCATACAGCTAGCACAGATACTGCAATAAAGAGCTTGCCACAAAATCAGCATCCGAAGCATAACAACTACAAACGTCGTTTTCTGGGTTGATTGTTTTAAATTGGAAATGAGGAGTGAACGCAAAGGCTGAATGTTAAATCGGATTCGATTGAATTCATCATTCGCAGCACTAGCCACTCTTAGATGTTTGCAGATTAGAGGTAAAGAGCGGGTGTTGGAAACTTTCTGGATTTTTGCCGTTGGACTGATACCACCACTGTTTTCACTATGGATGATGCGCCGGAGTGAAGTTGAGACACAAGCCAGATTGAGGCGCGCCTTGACTAGCACGTACAGAGTCAGGACACAGAGGCTTTACAATACACCCATTCCTAGCGAAACTCGTTCCCAGAGGCTGCGTGAATCTCGTTTTGAAACGCCGCGCGATCGCTACTACCTAGAAGGAGTGGGTTATCTAATTGGCGATATTAGCTGCCGATTTAATGCCCGTTCTGGTTATCTCAGGTGTGCAGTTAATCCCGAAGGCCCCTGTGATGGTTGTCGCCATTATCAGGAAGTAGGGGAAAAATCCAAGTCGATATGATTTACATTCTGTGATTTTTAATTTTTAATTTCTAATAGTTTTGAGGAGTTTATGGGTTGTTGAAAGCTTTTACCCATAAAGGCTGGTTTCATTTTGTCCTGCTGATGGCGTGGCTAGCCATTGGTACGGCATTACGGTTTACCAATTTGACAGCAAAATCTCCTTGGGCAGATGAATTTGCGACTTTGGTTTTTAGCTTAGGTAATAGTTTTGACACAGTACCACTCGATCGCGCAATTTCCCTAGATACGCTCCTAATGCCCCTACAGCCTCGCCCTGATGCCGATATTGGTGCTGTCTTCGACAATTTAATGACTGAAAGTACCCATCCTCCGGTCTACTTTATCCTGAATCATCTGTGGATGCAGCTATTTCCTCCAGAAAATGGACTAGCTTCACTGTGGGCGGCGCGATCGCTCAGCGCCATTCTGGGTGCAATATCAATTCCAGCTATCTTTGGCTTAGGCTGGCTAGCTTTTCGCTCTCGATTAGTCGCTCAGATCTCAGCCGCAACGATCGCAGTTTCGCCCTATGGTATTTATCAAGCTCAAGAACCGCGTCATTACACCTTAGCGATTTTGTTCATTATCGTTTCTTTGTCTTGCTTGGTAATAGCAACGCGGGCTATCCACAATCGAACTCCCTTGCCTATATGGCTAGGATTAATCTGGGTAGTAGTTAACAGTTTGGGAATTGCCGTTCATTACTTCTTTGCTCACGCCCTCTGCGCTGAAGCCTTAGTTCTGCTGAGATTTTGGATTTTAGATTTTAGATTTTGGATTAATCGCAAATTTAAAACAAAAAAATATTCCCACAGGCGAGACGCTCCCTTTACCCCAGATCAAAATTGGTGGAGGCTTTACGCAGTTGCTGCGGGTACTTTGGTAGGAGGAGGAGTTTGGTTGCCTTTCTTACAGAGTATTCCAGATAATCAGGTAACGAGGTGGATTTACAACGGTAATACCTTTCAAAGCAGTCTAGAAAACATTGCTAGATTTTTAGCTTGGATCGTTACCATGCTGTGGTTGCTACCTGTGGAAGGAGTAACTTTACCAATTGCGATCGCCTGTGGTGGGTTGGTGATAATTTTTTTGTTTTGGACGCTACCAATATTCATTCGTGGCTGGAAAATTTTGCTGGGGCGATCGCAAACACGCCTAGAAACCCAAGTTTTAGGTGGTTACGTATTAGTAGTAATTGCACTCTTTCTGGGGATCACTTATATTCTGAGTGCCGATTTATCCATCGCTTCTCGCTACCAGTTCGTTTATTTTCCAGCTTTTATCATTGTAATTGCAGCTGCACTTGCTATCTGTTGGGATGCTAATAACTTGGCAGCGAGGACAGATTTAGATTTGACGAATCATCAGCAAATGCTGGGTTTTCTCCAAAAAAGGGGGGAAAAAGCAGTAGTAATAATTTGGTTATTAGGTTTTCTTGGAGCTATAACTGTAGTCTACAATTTTGGCTATCAAAAAATTGAAAGAGCCGATATTTTAGTCCCAATTATTCAAAAGACATCTCAAAATCCAGTTTTGATTGCCTATGCTCACAAAACTCATGGGCAAACTAGAGAAATCATGACGTTGGGTTATGAGTTTAACCACCTCGATCGCGCAACCAACTCTGTCAAAAATGCCCCTTTATTTCTCTTGGCGCATCAAGAACCGAATAACAATAACTCTACAATTGTCCTGAAAAAAACACTAGCTCAACTACCACGACCGTTTGATTTGTGGATAGTCAATTTTCCGCGTGCCAACGCTGAGTTAGCGAAAGAAACACAAAACTGTGTTGCTGATTCTCAACGCCGACCAAAGGTAAACGGTTATAAGTATAAGCTTTATCATTGCCAATAATATGACAATTTACTTTTACAGTTTTCAAGCCCCTAACTAAAGTTATGGGGTTACAACTTACCACTTAGCTTGACCGACACGGCTGTTCTTCTAACTTTTCTCAACATGGTACTGTAATTTTTGTCAATAGTTTTGAGTTGCGATCTGTCATGCTACCAAAACGGATATATATAGGAGGAGATAGGAGGAGAAGCATCTGGGAGAAAATCAACCAAATCTGTTATCACCCTACACTGGTAGATAAGCTGTTGGATCTGCTGTCGAACAAAGGCACAATCACATGACATTGGAGCAAAAATTCCAGCACTACAGGAGAGATCGCCCCGAAGATTTAATCTTTGGTATAGTTACTTCCGTTCTCCTGCACTCGATTCTATTTTTGGGCTACTCCTACTGGCAGAAAATTGCGCCCGAACAAAAGCGATCGCAAACGCCACCGATTCCGATTGAGTTCGTTGAAGTTCCTCCTAATCCTAAGCAGATAAAACCACCCCCACAAACCAAGCGTCGAGCTGCTAACGATTCTGTTGCGGGTGGGAAAGCAAATCCTAAGCAACCTATTTCTGCTGCTAGAGTGACAGCCCCAGCAAGAGAGCAGAGGAGGCTGGGAAGGCTGAGGGAGCAGAGGGAGAACATAGCAAGGGGAGAAAAGCAACTAGCCACACGCCTCGCGCCTCGCGCCTCGCGCTCCACAAGTCAAAAAACTACAACTTCTCCCACTATTCCTAAATCAAATCTTGCACTTGGTCAGGTAAAAATTCCCAAATCTCGTTCCCAAGCTGAGCCTAGGAATGAGAACATCCAGGCTCGTGAGAATCCAACTCCACCCAAATCGACACCGGAGCGAGTGGCTACCAGGAGTACTGCAAAAATACCCTCTCCAGCTCAGCCATCCCGAATTTCTGGAGCAGCAAGCCGCTTGGGGGGCGCAATCAGTGTATCTGGACGCGATTCTAAGGGCAATTATCAGGCAGCTTTACCTAATTCCAATCGCTTTAATCGAGGTACACAGGGCATTGATGCCCGCCGTGATGTAGATATGGGATCGTACCTGATGCAACTTCAGCAACGGGTGAGACAGCAGTGGATACCCGGACTAACCCAGAATTCTCGACGGACAGTAGTTTACTTTGCCGTCAGTCGCTCTGGTCAAGTGCGCGGGCTGCGGGTTGTACGACCTTCTGGTTCTAGTGTAACTGACTCCGCAGCACTGGGCGCTATCTCGCGGGCAGCACCGTTTGCACCGCTACCCCCAGGCTATTCAGAAAACTCCATCAATATCCGATTTACATTTAATATCAATGTCTCCGGACAGTTGGAACTGGGGGTTCGCTGAAACAGCTTATACCATTTTGGAGCCATAGATTTTGGAGCGACTCTGGTCTTGGGGTCTCACGCCACTCCCTTCAACGCGGGGAACCCGCGCACAGGGGTGGCTCCCCAAGTGGAAGAAGTGGCGTGATTTTAGATTGGCAAATGCTTGCAAGTCTATGGTTTTAGCAAGCCTTTAGGTTGCAGTTATAAAACCAAATGGTATTACTATAGCAATCCGCGCATCCCTAACTAACAATAAACAATTTTGTAGTAACGGTGGGCATTGCCGGGCTACTGGACACGAAATCCTCGTCCATTTATGGCAGGGATGAGTTAAGACTGACTCACCAAGGGTTGCACGTGAGCGGAAAATCTTGCAGACTTGAGTGCTTCTACTGCTGCTTTGCCATCCTGCACCCAATATTGACGACCGAAGCGGACGAGTTGACGGCGATTTGCAGCTGTGACAATTCCAAACACGGGAACTTTAGCTTTTTCTTTATCGCCTATCTGCTCTTGCAAAATGCCACTCAAGCGGTTCTGTTCTTCAAATCCACCTGCTTGCTGAGGTGTTAGTTCCACCATCACCACTTGCACGTTTTCAACTGGTTCCGCGTCTTCAATAATTAGCTGAAGTTTTTGCTCGTCGCGTCGATCTACTTTGCCCCAAACAATCGTTCGTGTATCTTCTACTAATAGATTTCCGATCCGTTCGTAGGCTTTGGGGAAGACAACAGCTTCTGTTTGCCCTGTCAAGTCTTCAATTGTGATAATTGCCATGCGATCGCCTTTTTTCGTCGTCACTGGCTTTATACTTGTTAGCATCACGATGGCACTCAACAGCGTATCTTCATTGCGATCGCCTAAATCGCTTAAGTTAGTTGGAGCCATGATTTTGGTTGCTTGCTGTACTGCTTTGAGGGGATGAGCTGATACATAGAAACCCAGCAGTTCTTTTTCTTTGCGCAATTTTTCTGATTGAGGTAAATCATTTACAGTTGCAGCTTTGGGGGCAGAGTCAAAGCTATTATTTGATTGGGTAGTATTGGTCATACCACCCCAGCCAAATAAACTGACTTGACCGCTATCTCGATCTCTAGCACGGGATTGCGCCCAGTCATATACCACTTCAAGATCTTTAATTAGCTGATGGCGGTTAGGTTGAATTCGATCGAAAGCACCGCAATAAATTAAAGCTTCTAAAGCACGGTTGTTAACTGCACGTAAATCGATGCGATCGCACAGATCGGCTAAAGATTTAAACGAGCCTCCTGATTCTCGTGCTGATAAAATACAAGCGATCGCTCCTTGCCCCACATTTTTTACTGCCGATAATCCAAACAAAATATTCCTTTCTAAAGGCGTAAAATCCACACCAGAGCGATTAATATCCGGCGGTTCTATCTGTATATCCATACTCATACAGGTAGAAATATATTTCTGCATTTTATCCGTATCACCACTGTTAGCTGTTAACAGTGCCGCCATATATTCAACTGGATAATTTGCCTTCAAATATGCTGTTTGGTAAGTTACATATCCATAAGCTGTTGAATGAGATTTATTAAAACAGTACTCGGCGAACTTCACCATTTGGTCAAATAGTCCTTCTGCTATTTGCTTTTTCACCCCATTTCTTGCGGCTCCATCCACGAAAGTTTCTCGATGTTTTTGCATTTCAGAAGCTTTCTTTTTACCCATCGCTCGTCTTAACAAATCTGCCTGTCCCAATGAATATCCAGCCATATCCTGAGCCATTTTCATGATTTGTTCTTGATATACTAAAACCGCATATGTTTCATTCAAAATTGGCTCAAGCAATGAATGTTCGTATTTAATTTCTTCTCTTCCATGCTTGCGGTTAATAAATAGAGGAATCAAGCCTGCATCTAATGGACCCGGTCGATACAGAGCCAGAATTGAGGAAATATCTTCGATACAAGAAGGTTTTAAATCTCTAACGATCTGACGCATTCCCGATGATTCTAACTGGAATATGCCTTCTAGATCGCCTGCGGCTAAAAGTTGATAGGTTTTTTCCACATCTTCCGGCAGTTTTTTAAAGTCACTTTTGGCTAAAATTTTCTGTGCTTTTCTTTCTTCCTGTGTGACTTTATCAGGCTCGATAACTTCATTTTTATTTTGCTTAATTAGATCGACTGTCTTCTGGATTAAGGTGAGATTCCTTAATCCCAAAAAATCCATTTTTAACAAACCCATTGATTCTATGTCTTCCATAAAATACTGGGTAATTACCGAGCCATCATTATTCTTTTGTAATGGAACAATTTCATCCAATGGTTCTGCTGAAATTACCACGCCAGCAGCATGAACGCCAAAGGTTTTGTTTGTTCCTTCAATCCGCATCGCCATATTAATCCAATGGCGCACTGATGGTTCATTGTCGTATCTTTCTTTAAACTCAGGTGATGGAGTTGACTCTGAGATCATCACCTTCAGTTTAGTAGGTTTACCGCGCACGACGGGAATTAATTTTGCCATGCGATCGGCTTCCCCATAGGAAATATCTAATACTCTCGCAACGTCTTTTAATACAGCTTTGGATGTCAGGCGGTTAAAAGTGATAATTTGAGCAACGCGCTCTTTCCCGTATTTTTCAGTAACATATTCAATTACTTTGTCTCGTTTTTCAATGCAGAAATCAGTATCAATATCAGGCATTGATTTCCGTTCTGGATTCAAAAATCGCTCAAATAGTAATCCGTGATGAACTGGGTCTATGTTGGTAATTTTTAAAGAGTATGCAACCAAAGAACCCGCTGCTGAACCTCTACCAGGCCCAACTGGAATGTTATGATCTCTGGCATATTTGATGTAATCCCAAACTACTAAAAAGTAAGTTGAAAATCCCATCTGCTGCATCATTTTCAACTCATATTCCAACCTTTCTTTATAGGTTGGCTCAATTTCAGTACGGTTTTTGCGGTTGAGGCGTTGTAGTAGTCCTTCCCAAGCTACTTGTTCTAGATATGTATCAGCATTATGTCCGGCGGGAACTGGATAATTGGGAATGCGAGGTTCGCCCATAATGTTGTAGGGTTCAATTTTATCTGCTACTTCTTGAGTAGTGGCGATCGCTTCCTGTATCACTTCATCCGGTAAATGATCTCGAAATAGCTGCGCCATCTCTTCAGCAGACTTGAGATATTCCGTACCGCTGTAACGCATTCGATTATCTTCAGCAATCAGCTTTTTTGTTTGAATGCATAGCAGTGCATCATGAGCTTCTACGTCGTAACATGAAATATAATGTGAATCATTTGTAGCAATAATTTTAATTTCTAATTCTTTCGCAATTTTGACAATTTCAATATTAACAATTCTGTCTTCAGGAGAGCCGTGATCTTGAATTTCTAAATAATAATCATCGCCAAATACATCTTTATACCACTGAGCAGTTTTCCGAGCAACATCGAGTCTACCTGCCATAATTGCTTGGGGGATTTCTCCACCTAAACAAGCACTAGTAACAATCAATCCCTCGTGGTATTGAGCGAGTAATTCTTTATTAATACAAGGACGACCAAATATTCCCGATCCTTGAAAACCTTTGAGGTGAGAAATAGTTGTTAATTTAACTAAATTTTTATAACCTTTGGTATTTTTAGCTAAAACAACTTGATGATACTTCGGAATTCTCCGGCGCTCTTTTTTTTCAATATCGCCGTTAATCACATACATTTCATTACCGATAATCGGCTTGATGTTTTTGTTGCGACAGGTTTTAATTAACTCGACCGCACCATACATTACTCCGTGATCGGTAAGAGCGATCGCTTTCATTCCTAATTCAATCGCTCGCTCTACTAATTGTGGTAACTGACTTGCACCGTCAAGTAAACTGTAATCACTGTGAATGTGTAGACCAACGAAAGACATAATTGTTTTTAAAAATTGTATTTACTAATATTAGATTACCGGATTTAAGCAGATAAAATTAGATTTTTTGTAGTAATTAAATTTATTAAATAAATGTAGAAATATATCATAGCGCTTCTTTTCGCTCTCCACTGGGGAGGTAGAATTTCCCAGAGCTCGCTCCCAGGCTTAGCCTGGGAGCGAGCCGCGATAGAGGCTCCGCTTCGGTTTGCCCTAGCCTAAGCGCCCCTAATTCACTCACCAAGAAAGACGCAGCCCCTGTTTTTTCAAGTTTTGTTGCAATTGTGGCATCAATTTTTGCGGTACAATCTCAGCCGGAGTCACGTTAGGTTGTGTTTGCAGCCAGCCAGCAGTTGCACCCGCCGCCGCACCGATCCCCCACTCGCTGTAGTGGATGCGGGTAACGGAATTGACGATGTGAGTAACGGCGATGCTCTTACCACCAATTAGTAGATTATCAATCTGCTGAGGAATTAAGCTTTCTAAAGGAATAAAAGTCGGTCGAATTACAAACTCTCTCGCAGGTGCGCTAGTAGCCTCGTTTGAGGGTTTCCAGTTGCGATCGCGACACCCATGCAGATCGATGTCATAGTGAGTCAAGGCTACAGCCGTTTTACTAAAATTTCGCCCACCAGATACATCAGTTCGCAAATCTGCTTCCCGCATCATAAACTGATTCTGCCCGTAAGCAATACGTCCCAAAATCCTTCTTCCTTCTCGGATATAGGGCATCATACTCAACCCCGACACCGTACCCATAGGCGAATTAGCCCCGGATAAATGTGCTAAAGGAAAGCTCTTTTTGGCTTGAGTTTCCATCAGCCATTGTGAAAATAACAGCGCATGATTTTCTGCATCCTTGAGTGCATTTAAGGAAATTCCCCCCATCCAGTTCTGATGTTGTCCTGATTCAGCAAGCAGTTTTTCTGTCAAAATCAAAGGTGGATTCATCCAACTCCAATCGTTACCCCGGTTCCAATTAACAAGCGTCATATCTCCAGCTGAAGGAGTCGCAACAAAAGGATTGTTACGAGTGAGGCTGACGAGGCGGCGGTAATTGAAAAAGCTTCGCCCCGCAAACATGGGAAATCCTTCTAAGGAGTATTCCCGCCGATGTTCAGCCCTAGAAATTCCGGGCTGGATGCTAGCTAGTTGCTTGCGGCTGGAACCGCCATCATCTTGAATAGCTAGTACAAAGGGAAAAGTAAACGCTTGGGTGCATTCAGGGTTGTCTTTAGGGGAAGCATGAAGTTCACCTGTCGTAACACGAGATTCCGAACCCAAGCGATAGGGGATACCTGCCCATCCTACCAGTTCCCCGGTATCAGTAGCGTCGATGACGATCGCTCGTTTGTTTGGTGGAGCAACTAGACGTATTGGTACTTTTTCAAATATGCGATCGCTATTCCACGAATACCAGCTAGTCAATTCTTGTGAAAGTCTGCCTTTGGGGACGTAGTTGCGATCGCGTGGTATTCTGCGTACTGCATAGATAGCTGTAATGCGCTTACCCGTGCTGTCAAATTCTGCTCCTTTAAAAGCGATCTCAGTTCCCCAACGACTGCCAGGAGCCTTTTTAGATGAGGATTGTAGCAGTTTTTCTGCTGCTGCTGCTCCTGCCTTGGGGGGAAAGCAGAGCGTTCCAACCCAACAGCTATTGATATCTTTTACCTGTAAAAAAGTATTAGCCCCAGCAGAAATATCTACAGGTTGTTGTTTAATTAACTGCTTGAAATTACTCCAACTCGAAGAAAAATTTTGCTTAGCCCGCATCGCCAACGATTCATCTACCGCTGATACACCTTGAGAACTAATTTGCCCCCCCAACCAAGGGCTGAGTTCGATTAAGCAAGTCTTAGCTCCAGATTGCATTGCATGGGATGCAGCCGCCACTCCTCCCAACGAGCCACCAACAACAATAACCGAGCATTCCCAAGTTTCTTGAGGTTGAGGTAGAGGTGAAAGACGAGGGAAACCAGCAGGTGTGACTAGAGGATTAGTTTGAGCCGTCGATTTAGGAGTCTGCTGAGATGCCCTATTGAAATTGAGATAGCTCAAAAGAGCTACACTCAACAAACCAAAAACTGACATCAGGAGGATAAATTTGCGCTTAATTGGATGTCGCTTCACGGGTTTAGCAGTTGGGCGGTTGAGGCTTATTTATATTTATTCGTATGCCTCTCGGCAATGAGCAATAGTAACCACAATTACTCGATTTGTTTCATCATCAATCAAGTAAATTACTTGATACTCACCCATGCGATAACGGTAGTAGCCTGCCAAATCACCTTTGAGAGGTTTGATATTAGGGTGAATACGAGGAGTTTGTTCCAGTTGTTCAAGACATCTAGCAATCTTTTTAGCTAGAGCTTGGTTTGCTGATAGATAAATCTGTTCCGCTTGGGCAGATAAAACAACGCTCTACATCAGACCGGATATTTCTCCAGTTGACTACGCGATCCTCTGCAACATCTTTCTTTCCTCTCTCGAAAGATTCAATAAATCCAGGCACATCTAGTAATTCTTGGGTTGCTTCTTCACTCTCTTTGTCTGCTAAATAAGCTAAAAAGTCAGCCGCTAAATAAATGCGAGCAAAAGACGAGCGCTCCAAATATTGGTTAATTTGATGGCGAATTTCAGAGGTATTCATACGTTAATTCTATAGCCTACTTAGTGATAGATACTTACCTATTTGTGTTATTTCCTTCTTTCTCCAGTCAATTGCACCCCGCTCTTACCTTGGCTGAAATCATACTCTTGTTTCATAAATTTACGCCACTTGAAATGACTGCCCTAGAGTTTTAGGTTCTGGAAGTGCTTTCCCTTCTTCAAGAGATATTTCAATCAGAAGTTCTAAAACCTCTTGAGCATTCTTTACGGCTTCTTCATAGGTATCTCCATTAGTTACTGGTTGCATGACATCCTCAAATTCGGGCAATAATACAACAAAACATCGGTCTTCATCTGACCACTGAATCACAATTGTATATTTCATTCTTCTGTTTCCTCTTCTTCCATCTGTTTGAGGTTCTCAAGTGCGTCATTAACTTGTTTTTCTAAATATGGTTTTGCATCATTCCCATCTTTACCAGCAATAATGATAGCTTTAGATAATTTCGGATGAATCCATTTACTGTGGCTACCTTTTGCCGCTTTATAGGTAAATCCTGCTTGCCGCAACAAACTTTTTAGTTCTCTAATTTTTTTGGGCATGAGCTTAGCTCAAATTTTTTATTCTTGTAATCTTTTTCTAGCAAGCTTACTCATCTAGATAATTTGCCACTTATTCTTGCAAAAATATAAAAATATGGCAATGCGGCAGCATTGTCAATTTCAACTGTTCGCGCGTCCTAGTAAGTTGCTCTATTCGACTTATTATACCAGCACCGTCTCAAGCGCTTCTATTGGCTCACCTGTTAAACTAAAAGGTCTAACCTCTGAGATTTTAACTTTTACTAACTGACCTTTTAGTTGAGTGATATTACCATTAAAAAAGGTGAGGCGGTTGCCGCGCGTTCTTCCCATCACCTGTTCGGGGTTTTTGGGATTTTGATCTTCAACTAACACTTCTTCGATGCGATTTAAATAACGCTGCGATCGCTCTGCCGCTTTAGTATTAACTAAGTGATTCAATCGTTGCAAGCGATCGCTTTTAACTTCCTCACTCAATTGATTTTCCCACAACGCTGCTGGTGTTCCTGGACGAGGTGAATAAGCAGCAGTATTGAGAAGATCGAAACCAATGTCTTCAACTAGCCGCAACGTATTTTCAAAAGATGCTTCTGTTTCCCCAGGAAAACCGACAATTGCATCGGCACTAATCGACGCATCCGGCATATATTGCCGAATCGTATCAATAATCCGGCGATATTTTTCATGGGTGTACCCCCGTGCCATGCGTTTTAGCACCTCATTATCCCCAGATTGAAAGGGAATGTGGAAATGTTCGCATACCTTGGGCAACTCGGCACAAGCACGAATCAAACGTTCTGTAAAGTAACGCGGGTGACTTGTAGCAAACCGCAGCCGTTCAATCCCCGGCACGTCATGGACGTAGTAAAGTAAATCGGTGAGGGTGTTCTGATGCCTTCCCTCTGGTGTTGAGCCTGGTAAATCTCGCCCATAGGCATCGATATTTTGACCGAGTAACGTTATTTCCTTATATCCCAGCCTTCCCAGTTCTTCCATCTCAGCGCGAATTGCTTCTGGAGTGCGGGATTGTTCCTCACCTCGCACATTGGGAACAACACAGTAAGTGCAGCGTTCGTTGCAACCGTATATCACATTTACCCAAGCCGTCACAGTGCTATCGCGGCGGGGTTTGGTGATATCCTCCACAATATGAATTAGTTCTGTTGCCACTACTTGATTACCATCAAATACCTGTTCGAGCAAATCTTGCAGGCGGTTAGCGTGTTGTGGCCCCATCACTAAATCCAATTCTGGCACTCGTCGCAGGATTGCTTCTCCTTCTTGCTGTGCGACACAACCAGCAACTACTAAAGTTAAACCAGGCTGTTCTTGTTTCCGCTTTGCCTGTCTCCCCAGGTAGGAATAAACTTTCTGCTCGGCATTATCCCGAATAGTACAGGTATTGTAGAGAATTAAGTCTGCTTCATTCGGGTCTTCTGACCACTCAAAGCCCATATCTTCTAAGATACCAGCCATCCGCTCCGAGTCGGCTTTGTTCATCTGGCATCCGAAGGTAGTGATGTGATAGCGGCGATTAGAAGTGGTCATTAGGGTTTCAGGACAACGATACACGAGTGTTCCAATCTTTTATTATAGATTTTTGCCAGTGCAACCGTGTTATACCATTTTGGATTTTAGATTTTAAATTGCTTTCCCTGGCTGTTTCAAATTAATTTCAATGCGATCGCATTTTTGTTTCATTCGTTCGAGCTTTTCAAACCCAGAAGACGTTGAGTTTCTTCTAGAGTATCACCCAGGCGATAACCGATAAATGTCAATCCGCCAAGCATTGACTGGCAAGCCTGTCACCAGAAAAGCCACCCGCACACCAAGAGGATTAGTCGCTGTATATCCGCACCTCAAATATAAAGGCTAAAAGTAGAGTAACCATGTGGATACAGTAATGCTCATAATGTTAAGACGAATAGAGCCACAACTGTAGAGCAAGGTACGCCTCAAATTAAGGGAAGTGATTCGATCTGGCATGGGAAATCTTGAGCAGAAACTTGTTACCATTGCTGGTAAGTTTACTTAGTTTAAATTCCGGCTTCAATCATCTGGAAACTGCCAAGACAACCTACTTTCAACCTGAAATTTTTGTTGCCATTTGCGTAATAGAGAATCTTGTTCAAGATTGGATTCTGGTATCTGTATAAAAGCTCTCTGCATTAAAAGTAGAATTCTCTATCTAGTGGCAGAAGTCGCTTTGGAAAGGCAATTGATATATTAAATGAAGGATAAATCGTTCATCTCTCGACTAAAGAGACGGAAGTAAGGATTAGATTTCCTGAAGGAACGCGCCTCCTTTCGACACAACAAAAAATCAGAAAGAGGCGATTATGAAACTTAACAATCTCGGAATTCAAAACAATAACGATCGCTCAATTTCCGCTCAAGCTCGTTTATTAATGAGCGAACGTCGTCACAAACAACACAACCGTCAACAATCGATGTTGCATCGAGCAGCATCTGAAGTAGGAATGGATGGCTAGATATTAGCAATAGTGTAAAAGGATGGCTGAAATGAATAATAACTTACCGCGCTTCCAGCAAGTAGCTCAAACGCATCGTGCTAATATCCAAAGAAGCTTAGAGCATCGTCTGCAAGTGGCGATCGCTAACAACGATAGAAACTTGATTCGGATACTAGAAGCGGAAAAGAGCTATCACAACTAAGCTTGCTTGTAGTTTACGCTGCTGTCTGAGTTAAGTTGTAATCCATAGAATATTATGGGGATGTCACAAGCGACATCCCCATTGCATTTAAAATATGTAGTTAAATTAAAAAAATGTCTTTAAAAGTACCGGAAACAGTAACATTTGAGCAAGCTATTGCTCTAACCCAATCGTTGCTATCCCAAGTAGAAGCAGATATACAAGAGCCAGAAATAGCAGCAGTCATATCCGAGCTAGTAAAAACCGAAAGCGGAGCCAGAGGTTTTTTCGTCACTTATCTGACATCTGAATCGTCACTTGCAGATAACCCATCACCTGCAATTGTACAGGCATTGC